>Ga0065711_1001424_pt1 | contig 43421 bp, 28 predicted proteins | sample Hoacrofraction12_FD_59098 | JGI IMG/M metagenome (GOLD analysis project Ga0065711, IMG submission 59098) | Hoatzin crop microbial communities from Cojedes, Venezuela - Epithelial fraction 12 v2 (version 2) | ecosystem: Host-associated > Birds > Digestive system > Esophagus > Crop | place... | reverse complement strand
GGCCGGGCCGAGCCGGGCGGCGGGGCCGGCGGCGGAGCCCGAGCGCCCCCTGCCGGGCGACGCCCGGTCGGGCACAGCTGAGCCCGGCGGAATCCCGAGCCCGGGGTGAATGGGGGGGCGGAGGGGCCATGAGGCTTGGGGCCGGTGCAGCCGCAGGCACAGAGAGCCGTGCAAGTAAACGGTGTGGCATCAGGGGACGTGGCGCTTGGCGGGAGAGGGAGGAGGAAGTAAATATTTCCTTCTCAGCCCACGCAGAATTCATGTGTTGAAAAACAAAGTGAACGTGAGGTTTCTTAGGGTGGTGAGCTGAGCGGGGGGATGGCAACGAGAACTGACTTCTCTGCTTCCTGTCATCTTTTTCGCAGCCATTACGAGCACTGCTGAAAAACTTCTTTAAGGCACTTTACTTAAACAGGATTTAACCTGATGTCTAAATGAGCTGCCCAGTCAAGGCCTGGAGGGTACTAGGATATCCTCTTCGGAAGTGTACTCATTATACTCTGTTGCATTTTCAATGTTTCACAAACTCCTGCTTGTCTAACGAGATCTACTCACATAACATGCATTTGTAGCATGACTGTAATGGGGAAAAAAGGTCATAAATATTATAGCATGCCTGACCAAAACCTAGTCATCTTGTCTCATTCCCTTTCCAGTGACTGTGAAGTTGACCCTGTTGAAATTAATGGATTGATGCTTTTACAAACCATGTGTGGCAGATAAACCACATTATGTACAGGCTGACAGGGCAGCTGCTTTCGAGAGAGATTTTTGGGTTTGTTTTTTTGATGCTGATAGCTGCGCTGATGTTCAATGCACTGGTAGCTGTGGTGCTCCTCTGACAGACCCACTATGTCGTTAGGGTCGGAGTAGGCTGGTCGCTGGCTTGCAGGAGAGCTGAAGGCAGAGTCTCACTGATCCAGACAGCCCTGTGCTCTGCCTAGAGCTGAGATGCTGACATACTCCTCATATTTCTCAGAGTGATGAACTAGTCTTAGTCGCAATTATTCCACAACCTCAGAACTGTGATTCTGGTGTATGTATGAATTACTAATAAGAATTTGCCGTTGTGCTGTATGTACAAGACAGGACCCAAATTTATTCAGCAACAGAAAGTGGAATGCCCAAATCACCTTTTTTAACAGTTGTGATTTAGCCTAAATCAGACTATAAAGCCACAAGCATTTTGTCAGGTTTTTCCATCTCCTTCACAGATCTGTCCTTACAGAACTGCCAAGTGACACGCAGAAACAATGTGTTTCCATGCACATGCACACAGAGCAGAGTTTCATCCCTCCTTCATACATGAAGTTTCACTGCTTTATGCAAGCTAAGAATTTGGCCTTCTGTGTATTTCTGTATCTGCAAACAGAAAATCTTTGTTAATAAATCTCTATTATATGCTGTGAAATGCTGGAGGATCTCCCAGCTCATTGCAATTATGTGTATTTTAGATCAGAGAGGTGATGGCTTATGCTTGGAGGCGCTGCAGAGAGTGTTGAATGTTATGCTAGCGACACAGCTTTGGCTACAGGCCCTGATCCAAAGCCAGTTGCAATCAAATAGTCAAAGGTCATGTCTACACAGCATAAAGAAATTGTAATTGTAGCTTGTCCTAGAATTACCCTTGGTAGTTTAAGCCAGCTAGCATGAGAAATAATAACAGAAGCAAACGCGTAGATGAGAGCTACCAAAATACAAAGGTCTCTAATGTGGGTCAGTGGTGTCTCCTGGAACCCACCTCTCATACACATGCAGAAACAGACCAAGTCTGTGTAACGTTTGTGCCCAGCACTGGGCCATCAGTGCACCCTGGCACCTCCATTCCCCATGTGGCAACCCTGGTCGGAGGGGCCGCAAGACCTCCAGCCACCACCCTGCTCCCTGTATGTGCAGCCAGGACCTGCCACTTCCCTGCCCCAGCTCCCGCTGCAATCCCCCACGAATTGCACGAGACCACAAGTGCCAGAACAAGTGTCCCAACTGCCCCTTGTCCCCAGATCAGTATAAAGCTGACCACACACCAGCTAAAATAGGCCGGCTGCTGGAAAGGGAGGATTGCGGCACGGTGTCAGCTGCCATTAGAGCGGAGAGAAGTCTAACCTTCATAGCCTGGAGGGCGTCAAAACCTTAAGAACATGAATGAAATTTCAGAAAAAGAGAAAGGAGGTGCTTAAAAAGACTGGAAAATGTATTATTCATGTGTACATTTCTGTGTATAAATACAGATACATATATACTCATTTTATAAAAATTAGTGTGTGTATGTATCCACTTACATGTGCACTTAAAAACACATTTAGATATACATTAATATGATTATATGTACATACACATAAAGATATATGTCTAATATATTTAGATGTCTCTATAAATGTTTTGTGGTGTTTGCATGATTTTTTTAAGCTGCCCTCCATATTTTAGGGCTCTGGATCAATATTTCAAAGCATCTACTTTATTTTAACAGCACGGGAGCTCTGCTTGCAATAGAGAGAAGGAGTAAGAAAAAGTTGGTGACCTGGACTTCTGCCATTCCAGTGTCCAAACTTTTCTTCTTAGAGGAAAGTTACTTATTAACATCTCTCTAAGAAGTCACTGTTCAGAGTGCGTTTTATTGTATTTTTTTAATACAACGGCAATCACTGTTTATATCATTATGCAAAAGCAAGGGAATCTCATACCACTGCTTAAAAAAAACATATATTTCTGCAGTACCTGCCTTAGAAATGAAATGGTTTTCTATGAACAAAAAGTCACTGATTATTTTAGCTCAGTATCTGTGAATGCTGTTGTGTCACCCTGAAATTTAGGGAGGAGGGGAAAGGAAAGAAAACAAAGAGGTAGAAGAAAAGAAAGGAGAAAGAAGCTTTACATTACTGACCTTTCTTGAAGGCAGACTTTCAGCAGATCACTTTGACCCGTCTCCTGTCTACCTGTCAGAATGATTATTTGTTCTTTCACAGTGCCTAGAACAATTGCAGGGTAAGGGTTTGTTTACTCTTTTGCATCATATTGAAATAATTTACTTTTATAATTGTGGACACCTGGAAAAGGAGAGTTAGGGAAGAAGATAGGAGCAAAAATTAAGACAACCAGAGAGAAGATTAAGGATTTTAAGAAAGGCCACCCACCAGTTTTAATGCTTGAGATCACATAGCAATCTATTATTGAACACCAAAGACTACCATATAACTTCTGTGGCTAGAAAATGAATTATTGTTTTAATCAAATGTCTGTTTCTCACTACAACAGTAAGAAACACGAGCAGATATTTTTATCTTTTACCCACACTTTTATCAAAATCATAATCTTGGAGGAGGGGAAGGGTTACTATCATCTGTCCCTGATTTAATGATCTTTTTAGTAAACAACTGAATAGCTATTTAAAATGTTCTGGTCTCTGCTCTTAGCCATTTGGTGTGTTCAGTCCTATGTAAACCCTTGCAAAGAAAAACATTATATCCTGCCTGATTTTTGAAATGAACGAGCTCTTTTTGCAAAATCTCCTCTCAGTATCCCAGAGTTGTTTTTTCTAAAGCCATTGGGGTTTTTGGTTTGTTTTTGGTTTTTTGTTTTTTTTTTTCCTGAGTATACTACTATTGTTATGTTGTTTTTAGCAGAAGACTGTTTTAGGAACAATAACCTAATGCTCAGGAATGATAACCTTACTGCTTCACGTACACACTGCTATTCTTACCCACAAAGCTACATGTCTCGTCTGTGAGAGTAACTAAAAGACAATACCTAACATGCACGATACTTTTCTTAGTGTTGCCACCAGGGGCATAGGGTCCTTTTTGATCCAAGTGTGATAGTTCTGTATTAGCCTTAATGACTATTTGTTTCAGAAGCTTTCAAATCAGTCATGTAAATTTTTCAATAGCTGAGGCACTTTGTGCTTAACAACACGTTCAGTAAAGAGGAATCTCCTTTCGTTTCAAAACTACTACTTGCACTTTCATTTCGTCTGTGCCAGTTTTTTTATTAGAGTACAAAGTGAGCAATTGTTTCCACTTACTACCTAATCTTCCATAATTAAAAAGCAATCAGGCTGGTTTACGGTTTTACTTTTTGTAGGAAAAACAAAATTCTCTCATAATATACTTGCAAGTATTTTGCCCAGAGAGCTTTTTTCTCAAGTTCCTATGCAAATATAGGTATAGCTGGGATATATATTTGTATTTGAACACCTGTTTATAATGCTTCTTTAATCAGAATTGCATGCTCACTAGGATCCATCATCAGAGAGTGCAATACTAACTTATGCAAATTAATCTTGCAAGATTTTTTTCTAAGTGTTCATTCATATTTATGTCGATTTTCCTCTTCCTCTACCCAGAAGAGAGGACTTTGGAGTTCATGTACATGCAATGCTGCTTGTCAGTAGTCCCCTCCCTCTAGCTCCTGACATGTTCCAATTTCTGGTCAGGCCCTTCAAAACGAATCACAAAAGTCTGCGCAAATATTTCATTTACTTTATTCACAGAGCAGGTGTATGAGAACACTAAAGCTATGTGCCCTTATTGATTGGGCTTTAGTGAAATCAGAGTAAAAATTCATGTACCAGATGATTTTCAGACAGCCGCTACCACAGAACATTTCACTGATGGATGTCACCAAACAGCAGGTCACACCACAGCATATGCACTCAATTGTGCTCTGGAGTGACTTCATTTGTACGCAGCAAGGACAGCGAAGCTTGGGGCTGCCTCTGGAGGGAACAGTCAATCCTGCAAACATTTATGACACTGCAGACTAGCCTGGGGAAGTTTACCTTGCCCTTGTCCATGTAAAATGTTTTGTCAATCAAGGTTATCTGGTCAGAGCTTTCCTGGAGTCTCAGCACTACCAGTTCATGGAGCAAAGGGGTGGAGGGACATCAGAGAGAGTCTTTATAGCAAGTCTTGTGGAATATTTTTCAGACAAGCTACTGAACCAGGACTTGCGATTTCTGACCTCAGTTTCCAGGAATTGCTTTGGACAAACAAGAAACCTTTAGCCTTTCTGCATCTTTGCCACAGCTTAAAGACAGGGTACAGATCTTCTGTCTCCATTACATGGAATGAGTTCATCTCTTTAATGCTGTCTGGTGTACACAGGACCCTGATCTCAGCTGGGGTGTATAGACATCCTTCTGTAACATGTTGAATAATGAACATGTAATTAAAATCTTATTGAATTTTTGTCTGAATAAACTACATAAGGATAGGAAAGGAGAGCTAGATTAAAGTCTGTGCTGCAGGTTTGGTAAGGGTGAAATCTGAGCCTGGGTTTGCCACATCCCAGACCTTGTTCCTGCTCCATTTTGTGAAAGGCACCATCATTACTTGTTCTTCTCTTTCTTCATTTTTAACAGTGGTGCTTAAGTTGCTGTGAATCAAACCCTTTTTTTTCATGTTCTTCTTATCTTATTTTTTTAAATTTTCAGAAAATATCTCAAATCAAAGTTAAAAAACAATTCAGATAAAATTAAACACTTTTATTTAAGTCCAAATAATTTTTATCTCGATTGTGGATAATTCAGAAAAAAATAGATTCTGTTCAGGTGGATATCAAATTACTCGGGGATTTAAAAAAATGTCAGTGGTGAATCAGGAAAATCAATTATTTCTACAGGTCTTTTCTTAGCTTTTTATTCACACAACCTGCATGCCTGTCATTCCTTTCTCTGCCTCTTTCATTTTTTTCTTTTCTTGTATCTGTTCCTCTGCTTCCAAGATGTAATAGCAGTCGTCTCGGGTTTGTATTTTCAGATGTACTGCTTGTTATCTTACAATCTGCAAACAAATAGAACCCTTTTGTATCTCCTCTGTCCCAAGGAAGTCAAGTGCTTCAGAAATGAAGCCACAGCAGCTTCTCTTAAATACAGTTTCAATGACAAGGGTGGGTTAATTATTTGCATCTTCATTTGTTGTTTTCCTGAGAAAATAAAGTAATTCTTCATTGAGTTTTATTGGGTTTTGATCATCAAAAAAATGTGTTTTTTCTAATGAAAGACATTCAGATAATTTTTTTTTTTTTTTTGTAAACCAGTAGTATTTTTTTCTGCTGTACAGAGTGATATAACTAGCCGTACCAAGTGCCATGATGAAACTGAGCTAGGAATACATGTCTGATGAAAAGTTAGCAGAATATACAGAAAAATCAAGTGAATTATTATGAAAAATCATAAGTAGACATCATGTGTATATATATATGTGCCTCTTTTTTTAAGACACTCACTAAATCACCAGTTTAAATTAGTACAGATCTGGTAAAAATAAGCCCCACGTTTTAGAAGTGACCTCTTATGTTGTGACACTAGTGATGTTTTGCCGAGTATTTAGACGTGCTCAGGTGTCCATAAAGGTGAAAGGCTTACTCCTGGCTGAAGCGTGCTCTAGCACAGCCTGGGGTGTGCAGAGCAGCAACATCCCAGTGCAGGAGTTGTATGTGGACGTGTGGGTACGGTTTGCAGCATACAGAGACAACAAAATTGGCTGGAGAGGAGTCACAACCTCAAAAGCACATGTATACACACGCTTACATGAAGATTCCGAGCCAAAAAAAGCTGGTAAAGGAGGAAAAAGTCCTTGAGAACTGGTGGCTTTCAAGAGAGGAGTCAGCAGCAGCGAGGAGAGGGATGTGCCAGAGAGAAGTTTTACTAGTGACTCAAAGCCAGATATTACACCACACGTTGACTAGTTTACCTCCACAACAGCTCTGGCTTCACAAGTTAGGCTGAAGTCCACATTCACAGCTTCCATTTTCTAGGTATGAGATTTGTAGGCACACAGTTCCGCTAAGTCTGGGCATTTGGATGTCTGCCTGCCCAACATTGTGTATTTAGTTCTCATTTGGGAATAGAAGCATTGAGTTTGCTCATGGAAAGAAGTGAATGAACTCATTTGCAGGTGCAATCTTAATGTGTTCTTAAATTGCTGGCCTCTTTGCCTTTCCCAGTTTTATAGTGCTGTTTTGGGTTTGGGTTTTTTTGTGGGTTTTTTTTATTTTTAAATAAGTAGTCCAGAATGTCTCTTATCTGAAATCTCTTTAACCTCCCAGAATCTTTTCAACTGGACTTCCCCAGTGCTTAACAATGGCAGGGAGAGGTGGAGAGCAGAGAAGAAAGGTGCCCAGGGATCATTTGACCATTGGCATTTGGTTCCGAATCTCAGAGTAGATGTCTATATTCTTTGTTCTTTCTACTAATGTAACTTTCCAATCATGTAAAGTACAACATGCCAGGAAACTTTGTAACAGTTAATTCATTTCTGTGCAGTTCCCAACTGCCAGAAGTCAAGGGAGCAAACGCGAGCATAGTGTAAGCCACAGTTTGCACGGCTATGCTACAGACCACGAAGACTGTTGATTGATGCAGTGTGAGTTTACCCTCCAGGACACAGCTGAGGTTATTGGTGGGACAAGGAACTGAAGATTGTGTTGCAGCTATTGGCTTCATTCATGAATTCTTAATGTAGAAGAATAAAAGAATTCACTCAAGGCAATCCATTTCCCTTTAAAAATACAACAATTCACCCCAAAAGAGTGAAAGAAGGCTTAAGTGATAAATTGCAGGAATATTGCTTTCACATTTGACACCCATTAGCCCTGTTTTATATTGGGAAAATAGTATCATTAAGCAAAGTAGACAGTGCTTTACAACTATTAGCTTATGAAAAGATTCAGCTACTACATAAAGATAACTGTTATTAAATAGGAACATTTTGCAAAACCTTTAAAGGGTAAGAAACAAGAAAAGTTGTTTTTGGTAGTATAGGTCTTTTTCTACATGCTTTCACAAAAAAGCATGTCTCACATCTTTAAGACAGAACAATCGCAGCTATTTGATTTGAGAGGCACTTAATGGGGAGCTGGATTCCCTTAGCAATAAATGCATATGCCTGTATAAACTGAAGCAACTTGCTGTCTTCCTCCAAAAGCATGGGAGTGTGGCAATTAGTGTGTCCTGAATTCCCTCACTGAAATGATAGTGACTATTGTTCTTCCCCAGGAGGAACCACAGAGCAGAAGTAGGGTGGTCAGTGTCCAGTTCTCCAAGGTTAAGAGCCAAGCTAAACAGTGCCTCCTTCATCCTTGCCAGCCTTTTCAGGCATAAAGTGAAAACACTTTCACCAGCAGCTCTCATCCAATAGTCCTTTTCCAGCACAGTTCATAAACGCTCACTCAGTCTTACAATACACTATCTTGTAAGATGTTAAACAAAAAATGTGTGACCGAGTTTCAAAACCCCTGCCAAACAAACCTTCCTGCCAATGTCCAGAAACTGCTGTCCTTTCTATATCCATGTCTAATTTGAGGCAGATAAAACCAACTTCTCACCATGCTTTATCCATTTGTAACAAGTCTTCCCACCACATTATATCCCAAATGTCCCTTTGAGAAGGAAGAGTACAAGGCTGATAGAGAAGGGGCAGTTCATTCTCTAACCTATGTCCTCTCCATTCTGAACAAAAAGCATATATGTCTGCTGAAACCATTAGCCCTCAACCCATATGCCAGGCTATGTCCTAAAACAAGGTGCAGCAATATTGCAGATGCAGGGATTTGTGAAAGGAAATAATGAGAGAACTAGAATGGTGAGGACTGCATGAAGCATCAAATACAGGAACAAGGAGAAGCGAATTCAGAGCAAGGGTTCATTTTTGTACTGAATGTTGGCTAGAAAAAAAGACATAGAGTTCCTATCCTTGCTGTTTCCTATGCTTTGTACCTGCTTTCTGAACCATGGATATTTGACTATATGATCAGGCGGTTTTCCCCTTAATCCTTACCCCTGTATTTGGTTTATTTTTGATGTGAAAGCAATATTTTCAGATTCCCTGAGAACCATCTGTTCTAGCTAGTGCCAGACTATGAAGTGGAAATTGCTTGGGGTAAGCACTGATTGTTACTGACATTAAGCAAAAAAGATCTAAAAAGCCATTTTTACTGTCTTGTAAACATGTGGACAAGGAAACGCATTTCATAGAGCATGTGTGAGTCACATGAGCCTTTGTCTCTATTTTGCCAGAACCCTGTCTTCTGTTTCCATAGCATTAGTTCAACCATCACTCACCCAAAGATCTTCCCTGGTCTCAACAGTGGTCTTCAGGAGCAATGGCTCTTCAGCATCTGCCCACCAGAATATCTTCACCAGCTCGTTTTCTTCCATCAGTTCATCCTTCCTTCTGTTTTCTCTCACCTCTCTGACTCATTTTTTCTTTGCCAGCCTTCCTGATCTTCAGCAGGCAAGAGCTGTCTGTCCCCAGCATCACAACAAATCTAAGTGCAGAAGAAAGCCTGTGTACCCAATCTCACATCTGAGATAAGCTCCAGCAACCAGGGGAGGCTGGGAAGAGACAGTAATATTTGTTTTTGTTATTGATCAGTATTTCTAATATAGGGAGACCTCAGCTTCTTGGTCAAGATAGATATTTCTTTGAGGTAGATGCTGAGTCTTCACCTAGTGAGAGATTTTCCCTGCCTTAAAACTTTTATAGTCCAATAGGCATGACATACTATCCACATTTTGTATGAAGAGTGATTTGCTCCAAGAGCAACATGGAACCATAAATTGAAACTAGTTCTTCTCAGGCGGTACCCACTACCTCAACCAGAAAACCAAGTTTTCTGACTCCTGCAGGCTATTTAGCAATTGGAAGTCAGAAATATTTCACAGTCTCTTTTTCCTAGTACCTATAAATTGGGTCTTACTGAGGCCAAAAGGGTCATTTCATTCTAGTGAAGTTTGTAACTTTGCTATGTTTTGTCATGTTTCAATTCAAGCTTGTAAACTACTACAGATTTTCTGTGCTAGATAAGAATGCCCTTTTTCCTTAGTACTAAACTATTAAAAATGTTTAAAAAATCAGGTCCAGAAGTAAGTGCATTGTTCCTTAAACTGTACTGCACCAAGTAACTCCAACATATTTTGCTTGCCTCCTTTTCATACCTACATCAGAAAAGCTAGTGCATCATACATTATGATTGCTGACAGATATTTTCAAGCCTGTCACTGCTTTGTGTGAAGATTTTTACTAGAGCTTCTTCGTAATCAGGAAAGTTGCTACTTGGACTTTCAGATGTCTGTCATATGTATATCTAAGTGATCCAAATGGTATCTCTGTACTTTACAGTTATGCTTAATGCCACAATTCTACCCAATATATTTCTTTCTGGCCACTTACCAAGTGAATGAGCAGCACTTTTTCCCCAGCCAAGCATTCATGCAGCTGTGCTGTAAATTCGAACTCATACCCATGTCATTTTCTCCTACAACTTGCCCAAGTTTTATTCAAGTTATCCATAGATCATTCTATTCTTTCCAGATCAAGGGCATATATTATATTTGTAGTTGCCATTTGATTGGCAGCAAGGATACTATTAGGTACTAAACAATCTGAAAAAGTAGGTCACATAAATTTGCAGAGTGTAGTTTGCTGAATACCTGTGGAGATTTACATGTAGCACATCATATGGATTTCTTCTGAACATCCTTTGCCCTCATTGTGCATTAGAACGATGTGGTGGATGAGAATGTTCTTCTAACAGAATACCCTTCATACTTTCTATAGGTCTATCCTGATGTCAGAGCTAGTGCTACCTGTAATTTGAGCATGAGCTGGGAAGTGAGTGTAAATGGAAGAAAGTGACTTGGGGACCACGAACAGAATAAAGAACATGGAAACAGATACTAAAAAAAGTACAGAAAAAGAAGTGATTTCAGACTCAATTTATGCAACTTTTTAGTCAAATATAGTGAAATGGAAGCCAGGACTAACTCTCTCATCTCATCTTCTAAATACTTCCATGGTTCTCACAGCGCATTGGTGTGAGCAATATAGGGGACCAAACTAAGCCCCAGCCTGACACCACTGGTGCAACTCCAAAGGATTAGATTAGATAGAGACAACATAGTGCAAAAATCTGTAGCCTGTGTTACTGAGGCCCCTAGTTTAGGTACCATAATGGTCTTTTTTGGCCTGTGAACCTTTGAAATGATCGTCCTACTTTTTAAAGAAGACCCTTAAGCATCTTGAGGTCATTGCTTTGGGTTACAATTGCAGCTATAAAATGACCAGTCACAAACCAAACACATTTCTTTTCTCTTTTCTGAAGCATGCTTCTTATGTTGCAGACACTGCTTCTCACTCATTATAGTGAGAACCCTTATTGCCCAGTATTGTACTAACTCTGTCTGGTCTATTGTATTGTGGTAACACTCCTTTGCCCATTGTATTAGGTTAGCACCTCCTTGGCTATAATAAGTATGAAAAAAAATTCAAGGTTTAGCTTGTCAAATGGAACTTTTCAGCGACTTATTAAAAGAACCCCTGTGGTATTACAAAATGCAGGTTTTCTGTCATCTAACTAAAAGATCCCTTTAGAAACCTTCATTTTTTATATGTGTAAAGACAATTTCTTCTAGTGAAACTCTTTGATTCTTCCTTGAATGAAATCAAGTGTTTTAAAACTTTTTTGAGGTGCCCCAAAGGCTCACTTCTATACTATGGAACGTGAAAGACTATGAAACTCTCACATAATCATCACATAGACACTTTGCAGTGTGCTCCTGGCAGCAATCGTTCATTACATACTGCAGGCTTTCATAAAAAAAAAAAAAAAAACCTGAATAAAATCGTGGAAGACAAAACTGTGAACGGTGTCTTTCTTGATCGTGAGAATTTGGGGGATGCAAAGCTGGAGAGAAAGCAGTTGTCAGAGATTGTTAATGAAGTTAAGATAAATTGTTGCTGGAGAGTTCTTGCCTAATGAAATAGAGTAAGAGAAAGAAACGTGGAGAGAGCTGGCATCCCTGTTAACCTCCTTCAAGCAGATCTACCTTAAGTGTTGTTACCTCGTGTACTTCACAAGCAAACAGTAACATTTATTTGTATGAGTGGAGCTCACAAGTCTGCATTCTTTTCTCTCCCCTTAAATCCCTGCTTGGAGTACCTTCCTCCCACCAGCACATGAATTACTGCCAGCAAAGTAACTTGCTGCAAGTGAATCGGTTCCTTGGACTGTCTTCTTACACATTTGCTGTTTCTCCCTTTCTCTTTCTCCCTTGTGTTGTGATGCTGAGGTGAAGCTGGGCTTTCTGCCCTTTTAGCATCCCTATGGCAGCCATTAGCATACCTGGCAATCAGCATAGCATACACACAAGGAAGACAGAGAACATTTTACACAAATATCTCTGCTTTGGGTTTTGGGGGATTGTTTGGTCAGGTTTTTCTGGGGATTTTTTTTTTCTTATTTGTTTATTAGCAATGCCTATGGTAAACAGAAGACCAGTTTTGTGATCGATTTGGGAAGACAGTGCATCCCACACCTTTGTGTGCGTGCATCCCACACCTTTGTGTGCGTGCACAAAGGAGGGAAGGGAAGGGGCAAGGCCAGTGTCTAACTTGCTGTCACAGTGGCATAGTCAGGACACCACAGGATGAAGCAGCAGCACCTGAAGGATGGTTTAAATGGAGCTCCCGTTCCATTCTCTGGATAGCTAAAAGGAGTACTCATCTCTCTCCAGTTTTATGCAGTGTCCTTTGTAGTTAGTACAGTTTAAGTCCCCATGAAGCAAGGTAAATTAGTGAGAGGTTTAGAGAACTGCAGCATGGGCTGTTTAAGAGATCAAGGAACCATCTGAGGGATATTGTTGCACTGTGCTTCTCATTCGACTTTGAGTTTGGGACAGAGTCAACGTGTCTATAGAGCCACAAAGCAAGAGACGGCTGAAAATTGTGAGAGATGTTAGAGTAACTTTTCTACATAAGAAAGAAAAGCCAGCTGGGAAAAACAGAATATATGAAATTCAGGGGTCTTCCAGAAGTTCAATACTAAGAAAAAAAAAATACCTGAAGCTCTCTTATATTGTTCTGAAGAATCCAGGGAGGGATCAAAGAGAAAAAAAAGTTTATTTTTTGTTCTTTTTTTCTGCATTGTACACTTGCTCCTGGCTTCGGATAAGAGACTGAAGTAGACACCTTTTTCCAGCCTTCTCATCTGAAGAATTTTAAATAAGCTTCAAAATGGAAAAGTAGAATTTTCTATAAGTATCTTTTTTATTGTGTAGCTTCAAATCATTCTCATTTGTTTCCAGAGTAGTTTCAGGTGTGTATTTATTTAAATTGTTTAAAATCTCTCTATCTGCTTTTGTTTACAAGGGCAAATCCAAATCATTTTTCCCCAAGACAGCGAGACAAAAATAAACTACTTAGTGCTGAGGTAATAAAGTGGATAAAATATCACCTATGTGATTCAGTTTAAATCCCTTTTTCCCTCATGTTATTTCAATCTTCCTATTGAGGAGGCCTAAGAGTCTTTCTGTAAAAACAATAGGTTTCCAATTAAGTATCATTAGTGGGACAAAACCACATGTTTTGGGTCAAGGATCTTATAAGGCTCCAGAGTAAAATGAGTGACAATGAGGGCAAAGTGCTGTGACAAGAAATTGAACCGCTGCCTCCCTGGGAAGCCCAGCATCTCTTCCTTCTCTCCAGATCAATCTGAAGTTGTTGTCGGCTTCTTGTGTACCTTATGCTCTTTAGCAAAGTACACTTCCCTTATCTCTCAGCATCAGGGAGTAGCCTCGTGAAAAAGCTGGCTGCTTCCCTGAACCTGCCTTTTCATACAGTTTCCAAAAATCTTCCCCTCACACCTTGTACCACCTTTCGTTGCAGGAAGCTCAGGCCAACTTCAGCGACTATTCTTCCCACTGGTTCAGAAGAAGCATACTACCTCCTTTTGCCTTTGGACCTTTTGCAAGGTCCTTGGCACCTTATTTCTCACAACCAGAGGTCCATGGGCTCACAACCAGAGGTCCATGGGCTCACAACCAGAGGTCCATGGGCTTAGTCCAGGTCCTTATTGAAGAGCTGTCCACAGGCCTCACCCTTCCTGCGAGGAAGAGACAATTTACTGATTAAATGGCAACAAATTCCAATTTGCTGTAACTTCAGAATTAAGAGGCAGACTGTTTCAAACCCATCACTAAACTGCTCCTTGGAGTCAGAGAAATGTCTCTAGAAATAACTTTAACGGTCTTCATGTCAATACACTTTGAACCTGCTGCTTCAATAATTATCTTCTTCAGTGCTAAGGCTGGCTCACACACCTGTGGTTCCATGTGTAGTGTAGACAATTCTACAATTTTAGAGCCTATTAACCACTGACAAGTCTATGGTAGTTTTATTTCATGAATGCTTTGTGAGGCTTGAGCTGATAGCCTATTTGCTTGTTTTTTCTTTTTTCTTGTTTCCCAGGTGACTGGCCTGGCTTTTCAAACTGTACTGTGAGATTGGTTTTTTTTCCATGCTTCATTAAGACAAAGCATTTGTTACCCTTACTTCAGACTTTGCCTAAGTCTTGGTACATGCACTGCTGTCACTCCCTTTTATTTTTTTCTGTACATTTCCCAACATGTTGGGTGAGTTGAAATTTACAGATGGAGCTACTGATGTGCTTTCATGTAGAGCATATTTTCTTTTACAGCTGTATGTCTCATATTTTAATTTCCTTTTGTTGTTACAAGCAGTTACTTTTATGCCTGGAAGAAGAGCTGTTCCCATACTCCTCCATAGCTTCTCCTAGCAACATTTCTTTGTAGATTGGTTGGTGAGGAGAACTGAAAGGTTATAGGGCTGCTACCTTCCAGAAAGACACTGAATTATTTACTATCAACACTTCTACCTGAAAAGATAGCATCTTTTGACTCCAAGTTCAACAATGGCACTGCCATAATCTATTAGAACAATGGCTTGAGTACACTGCTGCTACAGAAAGCCCAGGAGCTGTCTGGAGAGCCTGAACACGGGCAGATTACAAAAAAAAATCTTAATGCTTATGAACAATAGTTACAGTGAGAAAGATATTTGAGATTTATAAACACAAAAATCTTGTGTTGAGATTCTTGGCTGTGTTCTGCTGTAACTCTGTGAAAGGTGGCAGCCACAGGCACTTGCACTGAAGAGTAAATGTCCATGGTGGCTAGACCAAGAAAGCAAGTGATATAGGATGTTTGCATAACTAGTTAGATGGTAAAATAGATATATATGTTTAAACGCATATATGTGTTATACCTCATAGGGCTGTATGCTGCAAGTATTCATAGGTGCACAAGCACAGAATGGAGTAGTAAGGTTGATGTTTACTTCAGAAAAATCACAGATGTATGAATCCAAATAGTTTTATTGGCTGTAGGAAAGGTCTTCAATCAATCTTTAAATTAAGAGGATGCCAAACTTCCATCTACTTTTACTTCTTCCACTCTGCATTCAAAGTGTCACAGCGTCCAGAAATTCTGGGAAAATTAGTGGGAATGTTTGAATTATGTACTAGATAATATTTGTTTCTTTGTGTTTTGCAGCAGAAGTACTCAATCATGGGGTTCATGCACTAATATTCAGTTCAAAGGAATTTAGTTGTTGTTAGAAATTCTTCTAGAAAAAGAAGAAGGTAACACCAACCAACATCTTCCTAAGTTAAAAATATTAAAATATTGGGTTAGATACACAGCTGGGGTAAACTGACCCAATTCCATGTAATTTGTCTGAGTTACATCAGTTTATCCCAGGAGAAATTCAGCCTGTGAATGAATCATAACTAAACTGTCAGAGGAGAAAGGAAAACCAACATGACAAAACTGTAGAAAATGTCCATGGAATCTCTCTAGCTTCATTCCATTGCCCTCCCTGAAGAATTAAAAAAATGGCTAACTATGTCCAATTGCAGTATTGAGACCAACATTATTTGTTGATCAGTGCAGGAATTCATTGAAAATTAAATTCAGAAGTTTCTTTCCCAGTCATTTGCCTTTGAAATCCAAGAAAATAATAATCTTCCTAGTGTTTTCTCCAGAGATAAGCAAAAGAAAATTAACTTAGATGTTACTATAAAACAATAAATAATTGAACAATTAAGAAACCGAATGGTTTCCAAAATTAAATCTTAAAGAACTTTTTTAAATGTTCTGAGAGGTACTTATGGTAGAGCAGATTTTCAAGCCCTATTCATATTGAGAACTATTTTATTCTTTGAGTGTTTGCACTGAAGTTACAGTGATTACTCAAAGAGCAAATTACTGTCAGCATATACTAGATATAGCTTGAGTTAAACTCCGTGAACAGGTAACATTAACTTCAGTGCAGGGTAGCAAGAGTAGTGAGCCAGAGTCTGCCTTTAACTTTTGTCTATATTCATACTAAAAAGCCTTGAAAATAGAATTTGAGCAGTTAAACATTAAGGCTGCACATACCACACTTGAGAACAGCATTTGTATTGTTCTGGTAGTGTTAAATTCTTCCCGCGGCAAAAGACAAGCTTTATCATAAGACTGTTAAAATTGTTCCCAGTCAAACGGGTAAGAAAATTTCTACAAGGTGGGAGAAAACGCAGTTGTGTAAGAGCATAAGACACCAGTCAGCTGAAAATTGCAGGCCTGGATCTGCATCCAAATTCCACCTCTCCTGAATAGAGGAATTAGTTCAGCCTTCATTCTTTATATTAGTGGGGGAGAAATTAATTCTTCATAGTCTTAGCCAAAGGTGTGTTCATGACTTACTTTGTCCTCTGATGTTTATGGGCAGTGCAGAATCCTAACACTCTAGTGGGTCTACACTTCCTTGATAGACAGGTATGAACATCAGTGCTCCATTTAATATTTTAAACTGTAATTGTCTTATACAGAAAATGGGATTATGATTAATACATGCTATAGTGGGAATAATCACGTAGTAACTTTCTTTCAAAGTAATGAAACACATGGTGCTCAATTTATTACTGAACTCACTTTCACAGTAACTTGAAAAAAATATGTTCTTATTTTTATATGATTAGACTTTCTAATCTTTGGAAGTTGTAGTCATTGATTAAATAATGGTAGGTGATTTTGCTTTTTTTTTTTTTTTTTTGAGGGTAAAGTCAATGCCTGTTGTTTGAACTGGCAGAGTACTATCTGCTCCTTCCTTAGGAATAATACACTGCTTATCTTATCTGACCCATGACCTAATGTCACAGTGACCCAGTGCTGTGAAACTAAGGTATCACAGACTTCATATATTCTGTACCGAGGCTAAGTTCGTACTGAACTTCCTCCTGATACTATAAACTTATCTGATACTCTGACACTAGAAAGTGACGATCCAGATCCATCATGTTCTTGCAGTGGTTCTGTGCTATAAGGGAATAAGTCACTAAGGTGAAGGTCTGTGAAACAGAAAAATAGTCATCATTATACATGACAATATTGGCTCCTGAGGAGAAAAGTCAGTGCTTTTCCCTTCATTCATAAAGAATCTTTTGGGTAGAACCACAAAATAAGTAGCAATACTGAGTATTCATTTAACATGTGTAAAATTCCACAGTTTAAAAAAACATAAGCAGCCCAATTCCTTTCTTAGGAGAGTCTGAAGTTTTGGAGCCCTATTGCACTTGGCCTAATGAAAACAAAAATAAAGATTTGAGAATTTTCTTCTTTCTAAGATTCTTCCAGCAATGACTCAGGACTTGTTCCTCCAAAAGAAAAGTATCCTTATGCAGGGTTATTGAGGATCGTGTGTCTTTTTCAGAAGCAGCAACCTTTTTATGTGCTCACAGCGCCTCCTGCAAAAGGGTTGTTGATGCTGAGTCTGCTAAACCAGGTATGCTTCCTCTTCCTGCCATCCATCTCTAGGCACGTGAGATGGCCTGGGATCTCCTCGCCTTCCTGTGGCAGTGCCTACTTTTTATACAGTCAGAGAACATCAGAATAAACATTATACAAGTACTTTTCCCTCTGGGCAAGTTACTAGCCATGATAGCTCTAACCAAGCATGCAATTACAAACAGTACCTCAGCCTATAGGAGAACAACATTTAATGCAATGCACAGAGCTCTCCATTGTTCTATATGTGAAGTCACCATTTCAAACCCAAAGTGACTGTGGTGGAGACATGACAAAGCTAAATTTCAGGGCTTCCTGATTTCCTGTCAGTACCAATGCCACAGCAGCTAATCACACGGTGACCATGAAGTCTAAGTTAGGGTTAAGATAAACTTGGAGAAGTTATCTTCTAGTGCAATAGAATTACGTAGCAAACACCAGTTCTCAAATATGACATGACTCAAATCTCAGATGGCAAGCTGTCTAACATTTAACCCTACCTAATGACTTGGGAAATAGCATATACTGAAAGGGGGGAACGGGTGGGGGGAAATCCTGAAGCCACTTAATCAGTATGCTCGTTGAAGAGCCAATGATGATAGTGATGACGGTGGACTGTTAGACTTCAGAATGTGTTTTCCACATTTGAATTAAAATAAAACCCTTTGAACATCTTAATAAAGCTAATTCTACAGCTATACTATAAATCTAGACCAACAGCATCTTTCAAACCATGTATACTCCAAAAGCTAGACAAAATATAAATAGCATTTCTACCTCTTTCATTTTGCAAACCTTGTGCCCAGTCCCCACAGTGGTGGTGTGCCAGCATCAAACTGGGATAACAGCAGGGAATTGGGCCTGTTGGTTTCTTTCTAGTAAAAGGAATGGAAGTCAAAAAAACAAAAAGCACCTTTTAAAGCAAGCTAATGTAACAAAATCCCTTTGTGAATGTACTAGAATCAGCATATGGCAATTTAGCCCAACCCAGAACACATTCTTATTCATTAGACAATGTCCAGAGTCTCTGGAGAGAATATCAAACATTGTCTTGGAGGCTATGCTACAATAGTAAATGCTGAATATTTTGAGAAAAAAATTCAAGGAGTGAATGTTGAATATGAAATAGGTGTGAATTTTTAAAATAATTTTTTAAGTAAGATTTCTTCATCTTTAGAAACGAGGAAAACTGAAGGCTAAAAATCACTTAGCTTAGCCAGTTGATTCTATCTATTTTAACCTGCTATGGTTGCTTGGGAGCTGTTTCGCTAATCCCTGCTTTGTCATTAGGCTATATATTAGCAGAATGGAAATGGCATCACTGCACCATAATTCAGCAATATGAATACAGAACAAGGAGAGTGCAGAGCTATCGGCGGCAGTACAAGAGCAGATAATAAGACTCTGTTACTCAAGCAGAATGTGTTATGTAAAGACAATTGCAGTGTAGAAGCAATAGCTCTAATCAGGTTAATTAGGCTGCATTCATGTTTCATTTATGGTGCAAGTGCCCTGTAAATTCAAAGCAGTCTACCTCATCTTATTGCACTCTTTATACAGCCATCATGCTCTCTGTAACACTCAACACCATATATTTTCTTCCTTCAAAAAAAAAATCCCAAGATATTTCACATTGCTTTTTGAGAATTCCTTTTCTTCATTGTTTATGGCTAAGAAAAAGAGAAAAAGGAAAATATACAGGTTGTGTATAAAGCCCATGCCCACACTAAAGTTCTTTGCAACCAAATTAGGCACTTGGAAGTTGTTTGTGGAGGGCCTGTTTAACTGCATTTTGTTTATTTTTCATGTATTTTCTTACTCAGTAACGTGACGTGTTGAATGTTTAAGAAAAATCGTATTTGCTTTAAAAAGTGTGGCGCTCACCTTTCTTCCTTTTATCCATTTACTTAAAGTGATAGAGCATCTGTTTATTCCCTCAGAGCTAGCTGGAAGGATGTGTCTGCTTTGGAGAAAGGATTAGAGCCCAGGGCTGTGACCCTCAAACTCTAGCTGTGTCTCCTCTCCGCTTACTGAATTTATCAAGTTGTCCCTTTAAAGTAATAATGGGTACAACAATTCTGAGAGCACTTTCTCCTCACCCCCCAAAAAACAAGCCTGGGTAGAGGGGAGCTATTAAAAAGAGAGGGGACAATGCTGCAGAAGAAGAAAACACGGCAGCCTGCACGATCTTAATTATTTTAGCTAACTGTCAAGCAATCAGGTGTCTACACGCTGATTGTGAGCTTAGACTCAGTGTTCCCCATTCAAAAAAAAATGCACTATTTTCACTATGCAATTAGAAGAAATCTGTTCACATTACACCTTAATTACAAAGCCTTTTATTAAACTTCAGAAATGCTATAGTTCCAGTTTAATATGTATGTGTCCCTTAAACGTTATTTCTATATGCTCTTCACAAGAATGCTTAATTTAATAGTCTCACTTATATAGTTCTGTATATTTTATGTGTATATTCTTGCACATTCTGTCCTGAGGAAGTGTGACTGCTTGAGCACAACAGTGCAATGTTGCTGCAGAGGTCAAGCTGTGGCACTGGTGAGCAGTGCCACAAAAGCAGTGTGACCGAAGCAGGAGAGTTTTGCATGTTACCACCGACAGCATTACACTGTTGCTGTGCATTTGCTTCCATTCCGGCTGCAAAAAACGTGGCTGTTTGTAAGGCATTTCTAACTACCTGTGACAGTGCGTACGTACCAGACGAGGTATGCCGCTGAATTTCACGGCACCCACAAACGTGGTGCATCTTGCCATATCTCACACAAGTTAGCACCCTAGAAGAAAACATCAGGGAAAATCCATGTGCACTTTATTTCTTGCTATCTGAACCCACACCAAACCAACAGCGCAGTTATTAAGGTCTTGTGACGGTTCATGTGTCTATTGTATATTTTTAAATATTTCACTAGACACACATTTCATTTCAAGGAAGGTCTGATTACTCATCCAATTCCATATCTTTCCCGTTACGAAATCAAGCTGCAATATTAAAATCCTCAGGATTTCTGGAGGTATTGCTAGCGAAGGTGCCCGAACGAGACGGCCCAAGTTCGACGTGGGGCTTTGCCCTGCCCGCCCGGCCAGTGCGGCTGCGGGGAGTGGCAGCAGAGCGGAGTGGCCGCCCAGCTGTGTCCCTGACTCCAGCGCAGCTGCACTAGCACCACACTGACACACTTCATTATTCCTTAGTCAGGTAGCATCACTCCAAGTTAAAGAAGTAGTCATGTAAAGGGACTGTTTGATGGGGCCTGCAGTAAAGGCATTCTCAGGACCAACGGTGGAAGCCTCAGGACCTGNGCTCAGGTTTCACCCTTCTCCTCCCTGATGGACGGCAACAGCCGAGAAAACCCAGTTCTGCTGCTGGAGGACAGAGTCTGGCTGCCTGTGTGCATCACTTGCAAGTACGCTGTACCTTTTACAGCCTCAAGGAAATACCAGAGACACATTCCTGAGCTCTCCTTCCTGCACCCTCAGTAACCCTTGTACCCAGGTGGTTTTTTTACGTGATATTTAATTTATCATTTGACCAAAAGGTAAGCTTAAATTCAAAGTAAATGTTAAACACTTGCAAAAAATATGTAGAACTGAGGTTAGGGAGCAAACTCCCCCCGACTTCGTTCTGCTAAGGGTTGGTCTAAATGTTATTATTGCAAGTGGGAAATTCTGGATATATTTTCCCAAGAGTGGCCGCAGCCAAAGCCTTGTAAGTACCCACTTGAAGGAACCAACACTCTCAACCCACTGAGGTCCTTCTGGAAATGTAACTCATTTTTTATTAGATTCTTCTCATAAACAAAGAAATTAATTTCCCTCCTGTTTTCACAGTATAAACTTTGACCATCAGCCAGAAGCTAATGTGAAGGTCATACTGGCAAGGTTTGTCTCCCCAGGAGTGGGTAACAAGATATGCTTGCAAAGACAGCCATGGTAGATACCATGGAAAGATAGTTTCTCTTTGCATCTCTAAGGTATCTCAATCATAAATTTATGAAATCAATCAAAAATTCTCCTCTAAAAGCAGAGTTTCTATGTGACAGGGCTGGGTGTGTTTCCAAAGCTGCAAACTTTAGCAAATAAAATTATTGAATTATTAATTGAAGACATCGCTGGAGAACAATGATATTATTTTAGTTATAATTGAGAAACTATTTTTATTTCATTTTAAATTTTAATTATTGTTTTACTATATAACTACAATATGGAGAAAAGAGGAAAAAATAGCAAGCAAGATATTTGGAAAGTGAAATCTCTGTTTCACATAGAATGGGAGCTAGTTGAAATCATGAGGTGATTTGAAGTTGTCAGCATTCATGACCTCAGAAATGTTTATTTTTTGATTGATCAATATGCATTCTAAAATACACTTATTTGTCAAACTAACATGCCAAAAGAAACATGTGACAGCACATACCTTTATAAAAGAGAACGCAGCAAGTTCACCTTTACTTTATCCCCATCATGAGGGGCTTGATCTTAGCCCTGGTTTTAACCCTGGTGGGTAAGTAACTTATCTGTTTTGATGAATTTAAAATAATACATTCAGCAAAAGGTTTCAGAATCTAAATATAGTTCACTTACAAATATGAACCTTAACATTTTATAGAAAAAGTTGTTTTATGACAATTTTCTTATTGTTTAGTAAAAAAAGGCTTTTGGCTATGTGCTGAACTAGAAGCAAAGTTAATTAGAAAGAGTTACGCCATATGTACCAGATGAGATATAGCCTTTCATACTAAAATACATTAACATTTTGTTTTGTTTTTTTTCCTTTGTCATTTCATTACTGGTTTTTTTCCTTCTCTTTCAGGGAGCCAGCAACTTAATTACCGTAAGTAATTTTCCTATCAGCTAATATAATTATAATGAGTGAAATTCAAAATAGAATCTGAAAAGTATATCAATGTTTAATATAATTTTACAACAGCTAATTTTGTTCAGGTGCAATACAAAAATGAACAAATTCATCTTTTTTGTTCCATACATTCTCATACAAGTACTTTAATATGTTCTGTACAGTCTCTATAATGTTTTATGGGAACCATTTCTTTGCAGAACCCGATTTCAGTGAAAACAAGGTTTATACATTTAATTATGAAAGCATGCTTCTCAGTGGACTTCCAGAGAAAGGACTTTCAAGAGCTGGAATAAGAATAAAAAGTAAAGTGGAAATTAGTGGTATCGGGCCAAAACTTTGTCTTATTAGGGTAAGAAAATGTATTCAATTTGAAAGGTAAAATTCTCTTCATACTTGACTTCTTTTTTAAGCTTTTGGGAAGTAATTAAGTTTTATCATGTATTGTGCTTACTCAGGGAGAATGTAACTAACACTATTACTTTTTATGCAGTGCCCTAAATTCTATTTGCACTTTGCCAGGTAATTCTCAGCTCAAGCCAACCTTGGGTTTGAAGGATTTCTTCTGCTTTGTGGTCAGGGAGACAATGGAATGTGATATGAAATGCACTATAATGTATTACTGGATCAATCCAATTGTTCCAAACTGTACAACCTAGGATTATTTAATCAACTGATTTCATAACCAGCAAACGAAAGGCAATAAAACATGCGAGAGTAGCTGGATGTGATTCAATATTTAGCATAATTAATGTCATCTGGTGGCTTCTTTTTCTGTAGGGTCCCACATGACATTCTTTGTCATCATCAATTGTATATTTTTACCGCACGCTGAGTAATTACTAAGAGTTCTGATTATGTGAAAAACACTTTTGCCTTTAACAGATGCCTATACGTGCTTCTAATGAATGTATTGAAACGCACTCTTCAATTGCTTTACACAAACTCCACTTAGTCTTCTCTATAAGTGGAAGAAAAATGATCTTTTTAAAAGCTTTTATGTGGCAAATTGAAAACAGCAGATTAAAAAGACTGGTGACTGTCTGATAAATGCTTGTAAATGCTGTAGCCTTCCAGCCTGAATTAGCCTTCTGTTACTAGGTATTTTTGTGAGTTCCAGTTATAATAGATCTAGACAGGAAATATTGCTTTTCCATGACCTTTGCAAATGGCTAGATTTTTTGAAAAAAAACTCAAGGAAATAAGAGCCACAAGTCTGCACTTGTGAGTAGAAGGCTTCCCTGGCAGAGAGAAGGCAGAAACAGTCTTGTCCTCACCCCACATCCTCCCCTATTCCTGCCGAAACAACACTTGGTGTGCCAGGATGAGTCTGCACCAGAAATTGACTCTTGTTCCCTAAAAACTTCCAACACCATTTCACCTGCCTTAGTGCATTTGGGAAAAAGTTTCTGTTTTGAAAATAAATACATAAATAATTTCAGTCAAGAAAAAGAAAAGAAAAAAAAATCAGGAGATTTTTGGACAATTTCTATGCTAAAGATAACAATACTTTTCATTCCTTTCTGCTCTAGGAATAGATTCTTTTGCTGCTGTTATATTTAAATTAGTGAGTTTGGATGGATGGTTCAGGGAATTAATCTTTCATCTGTAGCCTAGTAGTTCGCATTCAGCCCAAGCAAAAAGCTGTGTTCCCTGGGCAGTTTCCAGCTGACATTTTTTTCATCGCAAACCCACAAGTAAAAATTGCCAGCTGTGTTCAAAATCTAGCAGACAGCATAAGCCCTGACTGGGCCCCGAGGGCTAGGGAAAACTACCTCGCCCTGACCCTGCCGCACAGTCCCAAACCTGCCCGTATGCAGTATGCCAGGAGCATGTCCAAGAGGCAGCATGAGGGATTTGCTCGGTAACACCCTCCTCTGTAAGCTTCAGTTGCTGGGGTTGGCAGTGATCTCCACCAACAATAACAAAAATAAATATGAAAGTGCAGTCTCCAGCGATTTGCTGTTTGAGGATTTAGTTTGTGTGGCTCTTTTGAGAAATTAATCTGCGTCTAGCATCGCATCACCAGCCTGAGGTGTCAGAGAAAAGTCTCTTTAAGTTGTCAAAATATATAGAAGGGAAGGGTCCTCTGAGAAACTAAGCTAAACCTGCCCCATTCCCACAGGGTAGAAATCATTCGAGTTATGCATAGTTTAGCACAACTCTCTGCTTGCTTGATGTGCCCCAGGTTGTGGCTGGAGTGTGAAGTGCTGAGCGGGTTTGGGGCCTGTGCCTGAGCCTTCAGCTACGCATCAAAACGTGTAGGGAAGGACGATTTTTTGTAATCTGCTCTCCACCACTCAAACTAATTATGACTGGCTGGCTGGCCCAGCAGCCATGTTGTTATTAGTTTCTGACTGCTGTCTGTGCTCCGTGACCCCAGCAAGGGAAACGACAGAGTTCACAACAGGAGTTAATGATGCTTTATGCAACATTAACTTTCTCCTGCAATTTCCTGCAGATCTTCCATACCACTTTTAGGTAGTAACCTGCTTCATGTGGCTTTTCTCTGGCTCATTTCTTCATACAAGTCAACCTTCAGCAATATGGATTATCTATGAAATGGAACAGAGTGCAGTGACTGTGGAAATATGGCAGTCATTTGCTTTACTCTCTTTTTATATATGGAAATCTGTATATCAACACTAGCTATGCTAAATGACAACTTTTAAGTTTTCCCTTTGAAGATACTTTGCATTAATTAAAAGTGTATTTTTGAGGTGAGTAAAGCTCTAGATGCTTATGTGCATTGAAAAAGGTTAACAGAAAAAATTAAAGAGGAATTCTATTCCCTGCTTCTTCTAGATTCACTCAATCGAAGCAGCAGAGTACAACGGTGTGTGGCCTACAAGCTCATTCTCTCGATCACTCAAACTGACCCAGGTACTAACTGGGCAACTTAGTAATCCCATCAAGTTTGAGTATAGCAATGGCCATGTTGGAAACCTTATGGCTCCTGATTCTGTCTCGGATGATGGTCTGAACATCTACAGAGGGATTCTGAATGTGCTGGAGCTAAGTATAAAGAAGATGCAGCATTCATACAGCTTACAGGAGGTGAGATTTTTGGTTTGGCCATTGTGGTCACTTTGTAAACAAATAAGCCTTTTCTTCAGATTCTTCTACCCCATTTTCTGAATTGATGTAAACTTCACTAATAAGAAACACCTAAGCTTGGGAAATCATGTTTAAGTTGTTCTTATGGGACAACATCAGATGGCTCTGTATAAACAGAACAACAGAATAGCAGATTTTCAATCTGGCTGATCAAAGTATTTCAGAAAATGCATTTGCATTATTGGTCCTGTAGAAAATCTGACTTGTGATTCTAGAGAAAGAAACTCCTGTGAAAGCTGAAGCCTTCATAAGATTTGAATACTGTATTAAAACAAGCTTAAAGATACAGCACAAGATTAAAGCTAAAATAACAGTAATTTGATTTTATCAGTCATAGACACTTTAATCTCTTCTAGTTCCTCTTTTAGGAGGAAAACACTATATATATGCCATGACATTACTGTAATAGCTTTGACAGTTGTAGTTGATGCTTTATTGGAATTTCCACTGTTTTTCAGGTTTTAATATCTTAGTCAAGGTAAATCATCTGATATTACTATTCACCACAGAAAATGCAATGTGTTTATTTTTTGCAAACCATATTTACGTTGATTAGACTACATTCAATTCAGAGATCAGCAAAAACCTTGAAATTATTATACTTTCATGTTATTTTTATTGAAAATGCAGACCAGAGTAACTTTAATTTTAAAAAAAATTTGTTTTTATGTAGTAGAGTTGTTTCTGGGAAAGAAACTACATGGTTTAATATTTTCACACTGTTTGTTGCAATATAAAAACCTGAGTGTTGGTGTCAAGTATTCTGCAGTGATATTTTCTCATATCTGGTTTTACATCTTCATTCTTTCTAATTCAATTAGCAATAAGTCCTGGTCTTGCTGCTGAGCAATATATGTGACTTCATATCCTAGAATCATTTGCAAGTTATCTTTGCCTTTCTCAAACAGCAATTGATTAATCAGCATTGACACCCTTGCTTGACAGTCTCAAGTTACTCTGTAAAGGAAAATAAGCGTTATTACTCCCAAAATCTGAGCTGCAGAGAGGTTTAAAGGACTAACCTGGGAAAGTCTACATCACATTCTGCAGGCTGTAGAGTAAGGATATCTGAGCTAGCTGTGAACTGCACACAGCTAGCAAGTCCAGCTAGACAGGTGGCTACTTCATCCCACAGAGCCCGGTGGGCTGGACATTCCCATTTAAAGTCTAGCTGTCTTCACCACACCCTGCAGTCTGCAGAGAAGCCCCACACCTGTATTTGAAGAATACAAGTCTTTCAGAAAGCTTGGGCAATTGTTATTTCTTGCCCTTAATGAATCCACAATGTCTTCAGAAATAGTGTTATGCTAAAGATAAAGTGGGAATGTCTTGCCTCCCAGCCACCTCATGACCATTTTGCTGTTCTGACATAGCCCGGAGCTGCTCTCTCTAGTGGCTGTGCTATCAATAACAATAAAAAAAGCATGAAAATAACCCTTCCTCCTAAAATGCAATCAAATATTTTCCTCTCCAAAAATCTCCTCACTGACTGAGGAGATTTAAAAGCTCTTATAAATATATATGCTTTAAATATTATTAAAGATCTGAACTAAAACTTCAAACTCAAGAAAATCCACAATAAAAACTCTGCTTCCTGAAGTTCTTTTTAATTATTGCTGCTTGTACTGTGACAGATCATCTGATATTGCAAGGCCTGTTCTATAGGCACATATGAGCTGTCTATAATAGCAGATTTTAAGTGCAGAATGTCACCTCTAACCTCAAAATACTTTGCTGTTGAGATTTTATTCTGACTGATCAAATTATTTTGGCACTCCAGTTCTAACTGGAAATTGTTACTTACCTTTTCTGAGGCTCCAAATCTTGTCTTGGTGAAACTCTTGAGAATTTTAGTTCTCTTAGTGAAATTTTGATTTGGCTTACTGGAAACCTGTACATGTGAAAAAGAGATGAAAGTAACGATCATCCCGATTTTGCTTCTGGAGAGTACCATAAATAAAAAAGCAATAATTTCTATCAGGAATTCTGAAAATACAGAATTAACCAGGAAATGCCATGTGGAGAACTGATGATGCTTTGCATAGGAGTGAATTTCTCTGATCACATTCATTTTTGCAGGCTGGGATCGGAGGTATTTGCAACACAACATACGCAATCCAGGAAAACAAGAGAGCAAACTTAGTCTATGTGACCAAATCCAAGGACCTGAACAGTTGTGAAGAGAAAGTTCAAATGGTCACAGGTTCAGCATACACTTATCCGTGCTGGACCTGCCAGCAGGTAAATTAGAGTCGTATTATATATGCGTATTTTATGTTCATATACAGGGAGCCCTTTGGCATCCACGTTATCTCTTGCTTTGTTGCATATAAAATGAGAGAAGAGTCAGATCTTCTGTAACTGTTTATCAACACTTTCTTTCTGCATGAAAATTAGATCCACAGAGCAGCAGAGATCTGTGCTGCAGACTGTCATGTACTGCAGACACATTTCAACTACTTAAACTAGCTGGCTTGGAAATCATTAATTATCAGCATAAGTTAATTCACCTACTCTGTTGAGTAAAAAAGATAGTGACACTGTCCAGTCTCTGCTGTTCAAGATAGCTACCACTCTATCTTATTATAATCCTGTCTTTGAAACAAGAAATAATGTGGCTTATACTGCTGCCACATGAAACTGTGTCTCCTTCTCAAGGGAATAACCAATTACTTACATTTGAGGAAGGGAAAAACCACCTCACACTTCTTAGCAATAAAAGGAACGGAGCCAGGGAGCATGCCCGACCTCTCCCGTGGAAGTGTGCATACAGAATTCACATAAAGTGCTCATATGGACAATGAACAAAATAGCCCTGGAAAAAAAGTGGGTTGAAGTGGGTGATGTAACAGCTTCTAGTCACAGAATTTAGATGTTCAATGGCTTTCTAATTTCTTTGTTTCTTTGTTTTTTTGTATTATAAAGAGAAACAAACATTCCCGGGCAACCGCTACTTACAATTACAAAATTAAATATACACGTAATGAAGCTGTAATCACACAAGCTGATGTTGAGGAAGTCCACCAGTTTGCACCCTTCAATGAGATAACAGGAGGAAATGCTATAGTAGAAGCAAGGTACTGTACACATGCCTTTAATTCAGCAGCTAACTCAGCATCTCAGTAATATGGTCAAACTCCATCACTGAAATAAATCCTTTACTTCCACAACCTATTGTTTGCCACTATTTAATTATATAAACTCCCAAACAGTTCATAAAAACAACCTTCACTGCTAGTTGTAAATCTGAAGCATGCACATCACTATCCAAATTTTGTTAGCTAAACATGGCATGGTTTGACTATTTTATTTCTCAGGGATATTTGATTTATGTCATAAAAGCCAAAACAAATGTAATTCCATCTGAAAAATTGTGAACTAATATATTTGCAGTAAAACACTTTGAAAGACAGTTACTTCCTGAGAGTTCCCTGGAAAACAATAATGCAGTTTAAGACCCTGGAGACTAGTTCACAAGAAACCTAGATAGGACTTTGGATTCCGATATACTTCCTAAGTACAGTGGGCTGCTTGCAAATCTCCCATCAGAACAGTTTCTTGATAGAAAATTGGGTTTTATTGCAAAAGGACTGGGCATGAAGCATATAAAATGTATTTGCTTTTCCACAGCAAATTTTGCATATTTCTTAAACATGTTTGGAGCAAAAGGAGAATACGGTCATCTAAGAAATTAAACCCCTTCTCATTTTTAGCTCAGGCCCCCAAAATTTCAGTGTTACAGAATTTTTTTATCTGCTTCAAAATCATCTGTTGAAAAAATTTTTAGTTACCTGCTTTAGTGATGGACTCTTTAGACAGGGGTGCCCGACTGAAGAGGGACGCTTTTTGCATAAAGAGATATACCTCAATCCCACTCCAGCTGCTGTAATCTTGCACTGCTCTCTTAGCTTCTGCAAGAATCTATTGATATAATACACAGTTTTGGAGACTGCAACATCAGAAAGTTCATGTCAAAAAATCACTGATTAACTTCATTAATATGATGAACATCTTCAGTTTGTCTAACCAAAAAAAAAAAAAACCCACAGTAAAAGTGAAAGCAGCTTTACTATCTCATGCAATCAAGGTGAAGATAGATACAACTGCAGTGCTTTTACCAAATTATAGGTTGTAGTGAGTGAACATTAGGCTGGAGCCAGTGGACTTCTGCTGATTTAAACTCTGCTTCTGCAAGCCTGCACAGACTGTTGTCCTTACTACTCTCCCTCAGGTACTGAGCCCCCAGGTACTTTTCCCCATTTTCTCTAGATCGTTTGCGTTGCCCTGCAGACTGGACCAAATATAATATAGCCAGGAAAATGTGGATATGTCACCCAAGTCTTCAGAACTATTTCTACAATGCACTTTCTCAGTTAAAAAAAAAAAAAAAGAAAGAAAGAAAAATCTAATATCAAGGACTTAAAATATTTGGAGCTAAGTTTTCAGACCTATTCAGCATAAGCCTCTTGCAGCACCTTGCAAAGCCAAGAGAGATTTTACTATTGTTTCACTGGTTTAATCTTATCTTTAGTATTCATTTGCTCTTCTCTTCTGAGTATAACATTTTCCCATCTATTCTAGGCAGATATATCTCTTCCCAAAATGATGAAGATGAAGACATAATAGATTCATCATGTTCTGGAAGGGGGAGTTAAATCTGTCCAAGTATACCTAACATTATACTTTCTGACCCAAATGCTCTTTCAATAATGTTGTATAAAATTTCAAGAGAGAAAAAATCTCTGCTGATTCTGTAGCAATTTCTATTCAAATTCCAGTGGCTTGTCTGCAAAACGGTTATATGCTGTTTTCTGCAGCAGTTCTCTGCAATTCATATGGAAGGAGTGGATAGAAATTATACAGAAGATCATCACAGAGATTCCAAAATAAACACGCCAATTTTCTACAGAGATTTTGAGATACGGTGTAGTACAACAATATTGCTTTTGGAATGTTTTCATTTGTTCAGTACAAATGCTTAACTTTATTATAGTGTCCGAAATGACGTATTTTAAACATAGTTAGTGGGATAGGATGCATCCATTTAGCTGAAAAAGTAGTAAAGACAGAAAATATTTACAAAGACAGTCTTTCACTGGATTTACCCTTAACAACAAAAGGTGAAGGTTTGATGCTCCTTGAAAAGTTTCCAAAACCTTGAGTACTTTTCCAAAGACTAATCCTGAATTTATCTGGCCCTTTGTGTTTGGAAAATCAAATTTGAAGCTTCATGAGAATCTTTTATCTTCTGCAGTCCTCAGGACATTTAGGTTGCCAGGCAAAATGGGGAGGGAATTATAGTAGTCCAAGTAAAAAGATTGTAGCATTTCTTATTGTATCTAATAATTTTCAATTCCTTTTGAAGCTTCCAGGAGGCACACACCCATCAGAGCTTTTATGAACTTCTTAAAAGGTTTAAATTAAGTGACAATTTCTAAAAAAGTTTCCCATCAGTTATTTTTCTCTGATCCTTCATTTACTCCATAAGACACAACACACTGTTCCTTGATCTTCTTCAGGCCACAGCTTCTAACCTCCCACTTCTTCCTTAAATTCTCAAACCGTGTTATTCCCAAAGGAAGGCAAGGGTGGCTCTGATCTGAGCCCTACTGTGAAAGTGCACACCTTCTCAGAGTACAGTTCTGAGCACCATGTCCAAATGTATCTATTAGTAAATACCTTTTCCCCTCAATAACAAAACCCTTTTGAAACAATTGTAGTCCATTGCAATGCAGGGAGTGAGAAACACTGTTCTCTTTTTAATTTGTACACTGCATCTTGTGATGTTATCTCCCTGGGTTACTCCTTTCCAGGCAGAAACTTTCTTTGGCTGACGTGCAAAAACACACAGCAGAGGTCCCACCAAAAGAATTCCAGAATCGTGGGTCAGTTCAGTACCAGTTTGGCAGTGAATTGCTTCAGCTTCCTCTCCACTTATTCAGAATAAAAAATGTGGAAAGCCAGGTAAAGTTCATCTACTGGACAGACCCTTTGTTGGAGGCTGGAATCCACACATGCAGAAAACTGTGTGTAAACTTTGTGTGTTTTAATCTTCCTGCAGATAGAGGAAAGCCTGCAAGACCTAGTAGAGACCACATCTGAACAGTTTCCCAGTGATGCACCAGCAAAATCCCTCAAGCTTATGCACCTCTTCCGTGCAGCAAATGAGGAGAATTATGAGTCAGTGTGGAAGAAGTTCTCAAGTCGGCCAGCGTACAGGTACAAGATACACAAGTAGTGATTCTTCTGCTGATAAACTCTGTTGGAGACCACGTGGAATGACCATATTCAAATGCAGATCTGGAAAACGGTCCTTGCCTTTCCCATTGCAGGCGCTACATTTTAGATATAATTCCTGCAGTTGCCAGTCACCGTGCTCTCAGGTTCTTGAGGCATAAAATGGAAAGACAAGAACTCACCAACTGGGAAATGGCTCAGATGGTGCTTGTGGCTCTGCGTTCAAGCACACCAACTCGGGACGTGATGGAGGAAGCAACGGTAGGATTCTCTAAACACTCTCAAATTGCTCTTTATTGATTTTAACATCTGTTGTATTTATTCCTTTGAAAAGACTGCAAATGCTTTGAAAATATAAAGGCTTTATATATTTTGGTGAGGTTGAAAGGAGTTTGTTTCATCACTGTCGTAAGGGAAGGAGAATGCAAATCCAAAGGGCAAAAATGAATCCAGAATGAAACAGGAAACAAAAAGTAAAATACCTCTCAGTGACCAAGGTTATTGCTGCAAACAGTGGTTTCTAGTCTCTCTTTGTCCAAATGTACTTTATAGTTACATCAGATTAGCTCTCTGAGTGTCTACAAACACTAGGGAGTAAGGAATACATATTTGTTGCATCCTGTATTCGTCCTGATCGACCTAGCAGGATGGGTATAAATCAGAGCAGATCTATCAAAATCAAGGGAATTATGCCAATGTGGAGCCCATGTAGGAGAAAGTCTAAAGATTTTCACAATCTTTTCCTCTTTTGCAGGGTCTAATTCTAGCCTCAGATGCAGGAACTTATCTCTGCCTACCCTAGGTAGAGAACATAAATCTCAGACTAGAATTTTGCCTTCCATAAAAGCTGTGACAGCTGGCTGTGACTGTGCTGTAATGTTCTGCCACCCACTCAAGGAAGCAGTGAGATGGTGCCTCCTGTCAGCTCCTACCCTTATATGAGACATTCCTGTCTGCCCGACGTACTGAGGTCCTTTCACAATGTATCTCAGGTTGTTTGTACCTATAGTTGAGGCAATTCTAAATCAATGTTTAATGTTTCTTGAATAACGTGCAATTTCCCATCCCATAACTGGGTGATTTGCTCTCTTTGGATTATAGCCTATGCCAAATTTAAATCTGAAACACTATAAAAGCAACAGATCTGCCTTCCAGATTTTACTTAGAATTACTTTATGATTGCAGTGTCAAATACAGTAATATCCACTGATTAACTATAAATCCATTCACAGAAAATATCAAAGCCTGGTTTTGCCTTGCATTTGACATAAATCTATTTTTTAATATCGTTGCTCTTCATTAATGGTGGTAACAAACAAATGCTTTCTCCCCAGCTTATCGTGAAAAAACATTGCCCACGCTCAAGTACTGTACTTGGAAAGGTTTGCCATCTCAGCTACGCGTCACTGTGCCACAAACAGTGCTCTTCATCAGACTCCTGCTCTGAATGTCTCCAGGTAACCACATTGTTATTTATCATTTAAAAGAAAAATTAAGCCTTGAGTTCTTTCTTCGTTATTCAGAAACCTGTATTTCACTTCACTGCAGTGTTTCCTTTGGGGAAAGGAACCCCAGTTGGTTAAATACAGCATTTTTATCTTCAGATTAACACACGAAAGAAAATGAGAGGAAGAAGCATATAATTCATAGCACTTTCTGTCTGAGTATTTCTGAGTGCTTTATTGCCAATTATTAATGAAGTCCCGTGGCACTGCTCTGAAATACTTTAAATATAGGTACTTCTGTGTACTTATAAATAAACTAAGTGACACAAAAGCCCAGGTTTTTGCCCAAAGTCATGTAGTCCAGCCATTTCTCAGCCAGGAGAGCCCAGTCATCCACATAGACTATAAGCTTTTAATAACAGTAATAAATTCCCTGTTCTGCACTGCTTTTAATCAGCAGGCCTGAAAACAATTTAAATAGGCAGTAAATAGCATTTCCTAGTTCTAGAGATGCATGCCATGGCTTACGGAGGTCAGCCACTCAGCCAGTGATTGAGAGGAAAAGAGAAATAAGTGTTTTGAGTCTTCAACACTGGTTGGTCCACCATCCCCAGTAAGAGCAGGGTGTTCCCAACACATTGCCATGATTTTTTTCCTGTAGTACACAGGTATGGCCAACATTGCTACTCGTGTCTTCTGTGTTACTATTGCCACCAATACTCTGGAGATAATTAAAACTAAGCCTAGTGCCAGGGAATGAAAATTCTTTCCCAAAGAACAGGTTTATTCAATGCATTTAAAATGCCCATTCATTTGATTAGTAATATAAAACAGACTGTTTCTGCACCGTCATTGGATCTCAAATGTGGTATTTTAAAGCATGGGAACTGTGTTGAAATTATTCTGTAACATCTCGGTTTCTTTTTAGAGCCATTTTTTTAGCATTGAAAACAGTTGTCTGTTAGGATTTAGTTCTTTTCTCATATTCAGCCTTCAGAAAACTACTTCCAATCTTGCCATGTGAATCTAAGTGTGATCCAGTTCTTACAAAGAAGGCTGTAAAATGACCTGATGGTCTCGTTGTCAGCTATTAATCCACACTAAAAAGTGGCTGTCGTAGCTGAAGTTAAGGACACCACCACTAGCCATATCTTCAGGAATCTTACTGAAGTGTCTGAAGAGTTTAACTGTATCTTCATTTTTGCATCTGTCTTCAGCCATGAGACAGAGATATTCAAACAGCGTTATTGCAGCGTTCCCAATTTATCCTGAAAGGCAGTGGGAACTAGCTCCTATCCATTATTTTTTGCTTTAAAAATCTTTCTCGATAACTTTAAGGCATAGTGATGAAGAAGTTGTTCATTGCAGCTTTCTTGGCTATGCTTGTACTATGAATAAAATGTCCTATTCATGAGGACAAAAAGAATTTGAAATATTGAAAATACGTGAATTGAACAAACTCAAATTATCACAATCAAACCTTAGAATAGGCTGGGGGATGGAATATAGATAAGAGCTGGAACTGAACTCAACAGAAGATTTGTTTTCTTTTTTCAGCTACTTCATGGCTTTGCAGGAGAGGCATTGAGCAAGTCTAATATAGAAGAAATTTTCCTGGCTTTGAAAGCCCTTGGGAACGTAGGACATCCAGCCAGCATCAAGCACATCAAGAAATTTTTGCCAGGATATGCGGCCAGCGCCTCAGATTTGCCACTCAAGGTCCATGGGACTGCTGTGATGGCCCTGAAAAACATAGGCATGAAAGACCCGAAAATGGTAACGAAATAAAGCTGTCTCCTTTGCGCTTATGATAACCCAACACAAGGCTGCTAATCGATGACGGGTGATGAGGGGAAAGCAGATGGTTTTTTTCAAATATAGCGGTGATATGAGGACTTTTTAAATACTTAACCATTCCTCAGTTAGCATGTCTTATTCCTTTTGACGTTAATCTCTAGTATTTCAGATTGCAACAAAAACAACATTAAAATGATACATTCATTGTCCTGTTGTTGAAGACAAATCAGTATTTCCACTGCAAACATTTATTTTCCAAGGACATTAGACAGAAAGCTAAATTATTGACCAAAATGTGTTTAGTGCTACTTCAACTTTGGTATGTGAGAGAACCACAAAACAAGGTTTTCAGAGAATTGACATTTCATACTGAGTGTCACATCTAATCGTAATTCAAGACCAGATCTTATTGTAAATAGATACTAGAGGTTTGCATCCTAATTACAATTTTACAGACATTGTGTGGGTTTAAGTCATAAACAGAACATTTACTAAATGTGACTTTTGTCCCTGAATGAGATAATGATTAGATATCACATACAATGGTTACACAGGCATACTCTCACCCACCACAGACATCACTTTACAATCGTTTTCACCTTAAAGCAATCTGCTTCTAAAAGGAAACCTTGCATTTTCCAGATTTTTTTTCCTGATAATGAAATTTTTTTTATTTGTAAAAGACTATTCTTAATATTAAAAGCAAAATAAAAGCTTTCATTAACTATTCTCCTACTAATCTGTATCAGTTTTTCCATTATGCTCATTTTTTGCATATGACTCCCAGTTTGAGTGCACATATTGATCCACAGACAATAGTATGCCAGGGTATGCTTTTAAGCAAAAGAATAAAGAAACAATTTACTAGAGTGCAGGACCTAGATGGGGAAAAGCAGAGGGGGAGGAGAGAATAGCAAGGGCAGGAGTTAGGGTATTTGCTAGGGAAGAAGAAAAGTCAATTTGGTGTTTGAAAACAATGTTGTGTCTCTGATTGCCCTTTGACCTGTCTTTTCTTATGTGACCCAGACCACGGTTTAGTTCCATTTTCTTTGAAGAAAATTGATCTGGAGCAAGTTAATGACTGTGACTGGATTTTTCATTGTTCAAAAACCAGTTTAATGTCTGGTTTGCAGCAAGCAACACAGCCATGTTTGTATTAAACAGACAACACACGGTCTGTCTTTTTTATTGTTTCATTTGAAAAGGTAGTTACATTTAGAAAGAGGCTACTGCATCCTTGTCACCACTTTTACCTTGATATTTCATAAGTAACATATTCAAATGAATAAAACCAATCAGAATGTTTACAAAGTTTGTTGACATTTTCTGGATGAGATTTTTCGTTAGAGATCATGGACATGCCCTGTCCGAGGCAGTACAGGACTGTGCGGAGGGGCTGCCACAATGGTGTTACACCATCCGCATCCATTTTGAAATTGGAGTCAATAGCTTCAGTGCAACTCATGGAAACTGCAAATGTTCCAGTAAAAATTTAATCTTGATACTGATTATTGTGGAGGTCAAACATATTGGTCACGAGTAGTGCTGTGGAAACTACATTTGTTGCATAAACATTCAGTTTTAAGCTGCCTGCATGGCGTAGACATTTCTGGTAGTAAACTGATTTTTATTCATTTAATTTTTATTCTATTATTTAGCAGCCAGGACCCCAGGAGATTAAATAATTAGAAATAAGGCATACATGTATGAGTAGGGATAACTGATCACTGACACCACTTCTCAGGTGTGTAATGGATCCATGATATCTCTTTTACCTAGAGTGGTCACATCACAGATATGTTTTGCTGTAGCTCAAAAAGGGATAACAGACTTGATGTAGAAGTTATCCAGTGAAGTTGCTTGGCTTTGATTGTGCAGGAAGTCAGACTACATTGCTATAATGCCCATTCCATCCCTCAGACTAGGAACACTGTTCCCATAATACTTAAATAATACAAATTTTTACTGTAGTAGTAAAGAAGAAATCATTCACTGGTGAGGAAAGGTTATTAGCAAAAAGTTCAAACATACTGTAAATTTGAATGTATGTATTATTTTCAGGTCCAGGCTATTACCCTTGAGATTTTCCTGAATCACAAAATTCATCCTCGGGTCCGTATGTTAGCTGCAGTGGTTTTGCTTGAAACCAAGCCAGGTCTTCCAATACTGATGACATTAGCTGATGCTGTGCTGAAGGAACCTAGCATGCAAGTGGCAAGTTTCATCTACTCTCACCTGAGGGCCCTGGGTAGAAGCACAGCTCCAGATCTTCAAGTGATGTAAGGAAAAACAGTATCTCTTCCCTAGATGAAAAATTTGTTGAAAACTAATTGAGGTGTTAATGCATTCACTGAACTTTTTCAGGGCTTCTGCCTGCAGAATGGCTATCAGAGTATTAAGCCCCAAATTTGACAGATCTGGATATCAGTTCAGCAAGTTTTTCCACTTCAGTATGTTTAAAGGTAAGATTCAGAAGATTTTGTAGATAAATACATACAGGTCAATGTGTGAAAAAAATTGTAAAGTATGAGAACACAATTGTCCTAGCCAGCTGGTTAGCTGCATGTTGTTCCTCCATATTGTCCTATGTTCAGTGGGAAAAAAAAAAAAAGAATCTTAGGCTCTCCATTTGGAGAGTGTTTAGGTCCCTGTGTTTTGCAGCGTATGCTGCCAGCACAAAATTACCAGAGGGCTTGTGGGGCTCTAACCCTCCATTTTCATTTGCCGGTGAGGCACATGCTCCTGTATCAAACGCCGAAGTCTCAGCGGTGCTTAACAATTTCATATCATTGTTCAGCACCAAACGAACAGAAGGGACCTAAATTACTGCTGAATTGGATTAATTTCTACTGGTGCTGAACATCTACAACCCTTGCTGAATTCAAATGTGATGCTAAATACTCTTCACCCCAACAGTAGTGCCCAGTGAAACAGCAAACTCTGAAAACATTCAGATGTGACAATTCATTGCACCCATGAACAGTTAACTCAGGCTTATTGTCTAAGGATTTTTCTTGCACCTTCCTATCAGGATTCTTTACTGGAATAAGCAGATCCACGTGTGGGATCTGGAGGCTGACCCGTTACATCAATAGGAGTTGCATGTAACAATGTAGTTGGAGCAGGAAGAAGACAGCTCTTGCTGGACTGAATTGTAGCTATTTCCACTTTCTGTGTATGTTATTTTTCTCAGTAGAGATTTTTTAAGCAGCTCCCCTATGCAAATGACCATGACAGCATCAGTGATTTGGCCTATGTAGCTGGCTGACTAGGGAGATTATATCTACAAACACAGTCTCCTGACACATGCTGTTTATCTAGGAGGACTTGGTTGTTTTTAGCACTTTTGTTATTCACTGGTACATATAAAGATTTTTTTCAAAGTAATCAATAGAAAAAGAGACTGAAGCATTTGAAACCCCCAGTACTAAGTGTGCAAGTACTTTTGCCTCCTTTTTGGAGGGGGGAGCGGTTTGAAAGACTTTTGTAGATCTTATTGTTGCCCTGCCCCTGTTTCATGGTTTTTGCATGACCATTTAATATGCTATATAATAAAAATAAGTATAATACATACCACAGCAACCACAGGAATATACAATACACATACTCACTCACTGCCTCAGAGACGGAGACAGAGAGTGCCCCAAGAAATACAGTCACTAATACACACTGGGTGAAGTTTTGTACCATTTAAAATGCATTCAGGGAGAGATGCATTTTCCAGTAATAAGCAGATACATGTTTCTAGTTTTAGGTACTGATTTTCTCTTCCTATGTTTGCTTTTAAAATGAAGTTATCTGAATTTTCGCACAGAAAAAAGAGAAAGGAGGGTGCACTACACATGAGGGTAGCTGGTAGAGGGCTGTATGAAATGGATTACTTTTTTCTGGCTGTAGCCTGGAAATTCAGCACATTAGTGAACTGCTGTTAATTCTTGGTGAAGACCAGTCTCAGAAATTTAGTTATCATGCATATGTGATGTTTAAAATTCTCATCCTGAAGAATAAGGAACAAGATCCTTTGCTCACACATGATAATCTTAGACTTGGATAAGTCAGTTAGCTAAGCAAAGTCAATCCTCTCTTAGACTGGGTTGGGAGGAGGATCCATCCTCCAGTTTTCTGATTTGATTTGTCACCCGTAGCCACAGGTGAAATGTGTTTCAGTGAGTCCATTCTGGAGGAGTTACCATAGTGATGGCTGTAATGCAGTACCTATTTCCTTGCTAAAAACAAAACTTTGCCCTCAGCATCACAGATCGTTGTGGTGCTAGATGCTGAATTTTTAATGACAGACAAAAATGTCAGCTGAACCCATCTCTAATCTGGAATTTGTCACACACGGACACCACAAATAGTGCTTCATGCTTTACACACTGCTACTGAAATCAAAGGGATGACCCAGGTTCTGCTCAATGTAAGGACTGACAGAATCTAGCTCTCAATATACATAGTTTTTTATGGATTTCTATAATGAAATATGTGTACTAATAGTCATAGGTACCAAAGACTGCTTTCTTTCATCACTGATTTTTCTTTCCCTCTTCCTTGGGGCAAGGCATTTAGTCAGATATGTGCAGGTGCCATCACACAGTGAAGTGGCTACAGTGCATCATCTGACTGTGTCAGTAGGATTTTTCATTGGTGAATATTTTCTTAGAACGTTAGAGCTATGTAATGCCTGATGTATGGAAAATATCCCTGGTCTCTTCAAGTTGATGAATTTTGTATAATAATTTAATCATTTATAAGCAACAGTTCTTATTAAGTATCTGTAAGTACCATGGGTTTTTTTAACTAACAGTTTTCATAGCTTAGAATACAAAAAAAAAGAGCCTGAAAGTACCATGTCTCATTCTAGTGTTCAGTCCACTCAACACCTAGGACTGTTCCGGCTAATCTCATCAAAGGAAAATGTAGTCTTCACATTTCCAAGTCTCAAGTCAGCTTATTAGTAATATCCCAGTGTGGCATCACTTTGCTTTTTATTTTCTATAAGATCAACATTAAAATGTAATCTTTTGTCGTCTCTCCTTGCTATCTGTTGAATGTTTTCCACCGATTTCTCTGGTGTCAATGGGGTGGTATAAACACCTCTATTTTGATGGTGGGAGCTATTACTGAACCACGTATGTTGTAGGTAGATAGTGCCTAGCACTTTGGGTAGCACTGGAGCTTCGTACAGCAAAAGAGTGAAGGCGATGCAGCAAAATGCCAGTTCACACAGATCTAGTAGAGTGAGTGGATTGCTTTTCCAACACTGTTTCTCAAATACATGAAAAGTTGGAATCTGTCCTCAGAAATTACAAATCAAAATCAGTCCCAGTAGTCTGATAAGAAAGAATAAAGTGCAAGGAATAAGCGAGGGTAATGAACCATCCAGATCCTGGCCTGCATGCAGGGATTCAAAAGAGAATGGTAAGCTGTTGACTCACAGGTGAGAGGTTATCTGAAACACAGAGACTGGCACTAGAGAAGTAATATGGGCATGAGTATACGTAATGCCCTACATTCATGAACCAAGTGATAATCTTTTCTTTAACTTTTCTCTATTTCATGAGAATTTAGGCTTTCCTTTTCTGGAAAGAGGTCAAAGACTCACTCCCTCTCATAATGTTTCAATATGTATTTCCTACAATTTATCAAACATTTCTGTACAGGTACTGAAATTATTAGTCTGGATCTTCCAGGGCTCTGCAATTATCCCAGCTCTACTGGATTCCCAAAGCTGATTTCTCATGGTGCTGTGATTTTATCAGTATATGGTGCCTATTAACATGAGGATAGCAGAAATTTAACATAGGGACTCCAAAATATTTCCCTCTCCTCCAACTAGGGTAGGAAGAGAAGAGAGAGGAGCATTGAAAGAAAGGATGCAAGACAAGAATGCCTACATATCATGTCAGCCTTGTTCCTCTTGAAACCTAAGGAAACTTAGAAAAGCCTTTGGAGTATTTTAACTCAGAAAATGAGACTGTATAGACCAGTGCCAAGATCAAGAAGATTATATGACTGTGCTCTGCACTGATTATCTGTATCGAAGAACATTTTGGATGGTAAATCTAAAGTAGAGAAAATAGACACAAATTACTTTTGCTCAAAGTTCATTCAATAGTTAACAATTACTTAACAATTAGTGCATGCATGTAAGGAGCTACAGCATTTGGAACTAGAAGTATCAAATTGCCTCTGGGTCATTTGAGAGACAAATCTACACCTCACCATCTGTCCTTATAGGACATCTATATCACTTTCCCTAAACTATTAGCAAAGGATGGTAAATATGTTTTAATTTCTGATCCCCTTTGCCAAGTTGCCCTAAATGATGTCTCATACAAGCATTTCATAAGCTAACATTAAAGAATCTGACCGGATGTAAATGATATTGCAGAAGCAGTTGGAAAAACAACATAACCACCATGCAATGAGCAGGAGACTTGTAGTTTCACCCATTAATAGTTCAAAAATGCACAATATTCTGTTTATGACTGTTTTATAACATCAGTTTTATAGCTGGGTTTTCTGGCCGTTCTTATATCATGCTGTATCAGTTGAATTATGCAATTAGTAAATTGATACAGTCTGCACACTGTGGCTTTAAAAACTGACTGTGTTGTGTTTTACTGCCCGTTTCTCTTCAGAGTTCCTTATGAGTGGACTGGCAGCTAAATATTTCGTACTCAATAACGCGGGCAGCTTAATTCCAACAACGGCAATAACCCAGCTGCAGACATATTTCCTTGGAAGAGTGGCTGATCCCTTGGAGGTAACTGGGTCTACCCGCAGTTTGCCCTCTCATCCCTTCTTACAGCCATCATCCAATTGGCATTTACACTTTACTTCTTCCCACAGGTAGGAATAACAGCTGAAGGACTGCAGGAGATGTTTGCTAAAGACTACCCTCCTGATGGGGACTGGGAGACTAGCTATGACTTCAAGGAAATCCTGAAAACGGTAAATTCTTAGGGAAAAGAAAATCTCTACGGTATTGCTTCCCCAAATGTTATGAAGAATCAGACTTTCTTCCTCTTCTCATACAGCTCTCTGACTGGAAGGCATTCTCCAATGACAAACCTTTTGCATCAGGCTACCTGAAGATGTTTGGCCAAGAGCTGTTCTTTGGTGGACTTGATAAAAATGCCATCCAGAATGCATTGCAGGTACCATTTCAAAACATCACCACCCAAACATCAAAAGCTTTAAAATTCTGTTTCTTTCACACATTCTCTCCCTTTTTTTAACCGTTTAACTCAAGAAGGGTTTTGTCTGTAGTATTAATCAAGGTAAATAAGGTCAAGCTTTGATCAGGATTAGCTATAATCATTGCTGGAAGACTTTACCCTGAGGCATAGTTAATGACCTGCATCATGATATTCAAGTTCTGCTTATTTAGACAAGTCAAACTCTATAATTGCAGGCATGGTATGGACCTGATGAAAAGATCCCTTCTATAAGGAGAATAATCAGTAGCCTTCAAAGTGGTGTAGGGAAGCAGTGGACCAAGGTTTTACTGTCCTCTGAGATCCGTCGTATTGTGCCTACCTGCACTGGATTCCCCATGGAGACCAGCTTCTATTACTCTTCTGTCACAAAAGTGGCAGGAAATGGTAACGTATTTCAAGACTTGAGAAACATGAACCGGCTTGTCAGGATTTGGGGAGTTTTTTTAATACTTTTTTTTGCTTTCTTTCTAATAGTTCAAGCACAGATTACACCTTCTCCAAAGTCTGATTTCAGATTGACTGAGTTACTAAATGCTAACATTAGGCTGCGATCCAAAATGAGTCTAAGGTAAATATTTAGTGTAAAATAAAAGAATGATATTTCCAAGTAACAGAGGCCATAGGCATTCAAAGTCTGTTTGCTATATGAACATAAATTTACCCTCATTCTCTCTTTTCAGCATGGCTAAGGAGATGACTTTTGTAATGGGAATCAACACCAACATGATCCAGGCAGGGCTGGAATCACACACCAAAATGAACGCGCATGTACCTCTGAATGTTGTTGCCACTGTTCATATGAAGGAAAAAAATGTCAGACTTGAAATTCCACCATGTAAAGATGAGACTAACGTAATTACTGTGAGGTAAGACATAGCAGTTATTATCTTTCTATGTAGCAATGCAGAGTCTTTCCAAATAAACCTGTTATTCAGTTCAACAAAAGACAAGTGCAGGGTCCTGCACCTGGGAAGGAACAACCCCATGCACCAGTATAGGCTTGGGGTGGACCTGCTGGAGAGCAGCTCTGCGGAGAGGGACCTGGGTGTCCTGGTGGACGACAGGTTGACCATGAGCCAGCAGTGTGCCCTGGTTGCCAAGAAGCCCAATGG
>Ga0065711_1028133_pt1 | contig 43426 bp, 18 predicted proteins | sample Hoacrofraction12_FD_59098 | JGI IMG/M metagenome (GOLD analysis project Ga0065711, IMG submission 59098) | Hoatzin crop microbial communities from Cojedes, Venezuela - Epithelial fraction 12 v2 (version 2) | ecosystem: Host-associated > Birds > Digestive system > Esophagus > Crop | place... | reverse complement strand
GGTCAGTAGTTCCCAGGGTCCTTCTTTCTACCCTGTTTAAAGTTGGGTGCAAAGTTTCCCTTTTTCCCTGTCACCAGGGACTTCACCTGACTGCCATGACTTTTCAAATATCGTGGAAAGTGGCTTGGCAACTATACTAGCCAATTCCCTCAGGACTCTGGGATGCATCTCATCAGGTCCCATAGACTTATATGTGTTCAGGTTCCTCAGGTGGTCCCAAACCTGCTCTTCTCTTACAGTCAGAGGGACTTTGCTCCCCCAGTCCCTGCCTTGCGATCCATCCACTCGAGAGGTGTGGGAAGAGAGGTGGCCAGTGAGAACTGAGGCAAAAGAGTTGTTGAGTACTTCAGCCTTCTCCTCATCCATCGTTACCAGTTTGCCAGTCTCACTTATCAGGGTGGGTATGCTTTATTTGACCTTCCTTTTCTGGCCGGCATAGCTGTAGAAGCCCTTCTTATTATTCTTTGCATCCCTTGCCAAGTTCAGCTCTATCCTTAAGGCAACCAAATTCCACCAAGTATTAAATATTCTGATATCAAACGCTTTGACATAGACAGATTATTTTGACTTGATAAAACTCATGTTTAAATTGTGTTTGTATTGTTCTTTTTGTTCTTTTTTCGATGTGTTATGCATATTCAGTACATCATAGCCTTGTTACTTGTGGACACAAAGTTTAGGCAATTATCTGATCTGGGTATGCTGTTTCTCTTTTGTCCCTGATAGCCTGTGAACTATTGATTGATTACAGTCATAGAAAGTGATAGAGAATTTAAAGCTAACGTATATTTGAGGAAAGAATTATCAGGTTTTCATCTTACCTTTGCTTAATATTTGCAGATTTCATTCATTTAATGGACAGGAGTTAATAGGAAACCAGCCTTCATTGGTTTTAATGCTTAAAAAGCTGTCTTTGCGGGTTTCCTGTTGACAAGGCCAGACTCAGAAATCAGGATCTTTATCTTGGATGAAATTTTGGCTCTTTTATAGGAAGTAGCAAAATTTGGCAGAGCAACTGAGAATTCAGGGCATTGAGACATTGATGCATTCAAATTTTGGCATTTATTATAACTTTAATTATCACAGGCTATAAAGTTGCGTTACTTTAGCTAAGCTTCAGAAGACCCACTTTTGAGCTAAATTAACTGGTAGAAGTCAATATAAAATGTATATACTTGTATATACTTGTATTTTCAAGAGTTTGTATAAACGTGAAATAATTCACACAGTATTGCTATTTAGTGAGTATTTTTGCATGGCCTCCTGATACTGGCTGACATTTGGAGGTTTTAACATTAAATTGGAGTATGGATTAAAGATTTCATGTTGGGTACAGTACTACTTTTATAGTACCACCAAAATCAGTGCTTTTTGAGGATGCATATGTTTGTTCTTTCGTGGTATTTGATAATCAAGTTGGACCATTGCTGTGAAAACACTAGTAGAAAATTGTTTCCAAGCATATGTATTTAGAATTACTCCTCCTAAGATCATCTTCTACACTGTCATTTAGGAATTAAGCATTACTCAGTGAAGTTTGTGCAATGTTTCTGACTAAATGGAACGAGTTAGTTTAAGAAAAGCACTGAAATTCACCTCTTGGCTGCCAGCAAAGTTGTAAAAATGTCTCAATCTAAAGTACTGAAAGCCTCTAAACAAATGCCGAGAAGGTAAACTGGGGAACATTATTTAATTATTTGGAATGAGCTAAACCCTGGATGCATGGGCATTATATAGGAAATAAGAGTTTCTGTACTTTTTGGTCTTAATTTTCAGAGGTTGCTAGATAGGTCTCCAAGAAAAGTTAAATACTATATTTTTTGAGTTAATTTATGGCAGTTTATTTGTAGTAAGTGAAGACAGCAAGTAGATAAAATCTGTCCAACTGAAGGAAAAAATGCCATTGTGCACAGACCTTTAATATACGTTGTGCAAAACCCAGTAAGCTCAGTTACGAGCAATATGCTGAATTTTTCTTTGTTTTTCTTTTTTTAAGTAATAATTAAATTCCCTAAAGCTGTGCTTCTTAAAACTTTCTGATTCTTCATCAATAGATTAAGTTGTAGGCCACGTCTTATTAGGTCATCTGCAAATTCAAAGCTATCATACCCGGTATTAAAATGTAGATCTCTTTCAGAGTATACAGAGTGATAGCCTCGGAACAGGTTTCTGCATTGAATATGACTCAGGAGTAAACTTTTTGGGCAGGCTGCAACTCATCATCAGCTTTGTGCAGAATAGTTGAAAGATTTTCAAGGTGCACAGTAGCTCTTATCAGAGCTATGAAAAGAAACGTGTATCCAAAGGGCTGAGATCCAGACACGGGCCTGCTAAAAATATGTAAAAATCAATAGTAGAATATGAGAAATTGGGGGGCATAGTTCATACCGTTACCCAAAACAATTCTGGTGTGGTGGTGTTGGCTGTTAACTCCCCGTTCAGAGCTGCTTTAGCTGGCACTGTCGGTGTAAACACCATAAACTGTCCCCGTGGGTTTATGCACCTTCCGTGAGTGCCCTCTGCTGGGATCAGATGATTCTGTCTGAGATTAAGAGTGTGCTGTAATTTTACCAACTTTTTTTTTGTGTCTTCCGCTTATGTCTTCAGCATGTATGTATCTCAGTGTGTTTATTTTCGTGGATTTTAGCTTATCTTAATTTTTTTATTTTTACTATTTTCATATGTCTAGTGCTGATAGTCATTACAAAACCTTGAGATTCCCCGAACTCTCATTTCATCAATATCTCAAAACTTCAGTGTTCTTATATCACATAAGCCTTTCAGTTTCTGCAAAGTCATCTTTTAAGTGATTTTGATATTGCTGAGTTTTTAGTCTTAGTGCACTGTGTTTTCTGGGGTTTCTGGTAACTGAGGCTGACTCTTGCTTTTGCAGCCGCAGCTAGAAAAAAGTCTCATAAGATCTTTCAGTAAAATTCACCGTCATTGGGGTGATACAAGCACTATTTATACATGAAGAAAACTCTACTCTTAGAATAATCTCTTAAAATAAGATTTTTGTCTTGAAAAAGTAGTCAGTTGAAGTCAGAGATTAAAATACACCTGCTGCAAATTTGTGCTTTTGAGGTCAAGAGATCTTATCTTAATAGAATAAAACTTTCAAACATTACTTCTCACAGTCTGTAGTGATTTTTAATATCAACATAATTTAAAATATTTGAAAAGTATTTGCAAAAAATTAAACTGCCACTGACTGTTACAAAATTCTGCTTCATGACAATGACACCTCCTCATTTTTGGTAGTTAATCATACATTTTATATGTTCTCATTATTCAAAATCCTGTTTCTGATGTTTTTCAGGTTTCAGTTTTGTTTTACATCTAGCTGAAATAAATTGTTAGGAGGAACCATTGAAAGGGATATTGACAGGAGGGTTTTATTCCAGTGAGCTAGCTACATCCAGATTCATGCTGTTCCTGTTGAACCTGACCCCATTGCTGCTATACAGTCCTATGTATAGTGCAGCATGCTACATTCTCATTCTGAGTGATATTTAGCTGTGTATACAGACTAGCTGTATGAAATTGAGCAAGACAGAAAATCTACTGGTAGAATAGCTTACAGAGGAATATATTGATGCAGTGAGGAACAGTCATGGTGTTGTCCCAAAAATCAAGTTCGTTTACCTGGTGTGCAGTGCACCAATATACACACAGAGCAGCAGTATTTTATTACATATTTGCACAAATATGGATGTCTGTCCCAAGACAGCACATCTTGTTCACAAATCAACAGTCATTTATACACTTAACATTACCATATTCATCTTCATAATACATATCCATTATTAATCTATTAAATAGTTGGTTGAAGTATCTTTGTCCGGCATGTGAATTATTACACATGCTCAGATTCTTTATCTTTTGAGTCTGGGGTATAATTGGGGTAGGTGGTCCGTGAGTCAGTGGTCGTGATCTCCCCTGCTGAAATTACCTTTCCCCTACTTACCTGGTCCTTGTGGCGATCTCCGCAGCTTTTCATAGCTCGTTAGCTATTCTTACAATTCGTCACTCTCTGGTTCTACTTTGGACTGGTACCTCCTTCTAATGAAACAGTAACACATTGTTCAAAACCCTGTTTCTTAGTTTCTATGCTTAATTTGAAACTTAATTAAGGGTAGGGCTTTACAAAAATACCTATAACAGCAATAGTCTGGTTAATTTCAATTATCACTTCAAATTTTGATTCCCCATCTTATTCCTTAGTATAACAATGATTTGGGAATATGGGGTTCCGATTTGTGGGGCTTGTTAAATCCGAACATGGTACCAGGTGCCGAAATAACTGGCCAGGAATTTTTTTTCCACCTGCTTAGATGAATGTGCTTTTCATTTTGTTCACCAGTCAGTTGTCAGTGCTCTATCCACATGATAGTGTATTTTGCATGGGGATACCTTTTGGATTTTGGGGGGAATTAAAGCTTCTGCACGTTGCTTGTGACTCCCTAAGCAGAAGTTTTGCATTGCAGGTGTGTAACAAACCACAAGTGATTGTATGCTGACATTCTGGATAGCTTACCAAAATGGCCCTGATAACGTGGCTTTCTAGATACCTTGCAAATTTTTCCAATTCTTCCCCTTCTGCCCCCGCCCCGGAGAGGAAAGAGAAGGTGTGAAGGCTGAAAATGACATCTTACAATCGATATTTTTGCAAGTGCCTTAAGCATGAAATAATAATATGTGATTTTTGTTATTGCTACTAACTCTTGTTACTCTCTCCTTGTTCCATCAAGCAATGAATGTTTTAGATATCTATTTGCCTTAGGTTGCTTACAGGAGAAAGAAGAGGAGGACGCTTACACCACACCAAGTTGATTTGGTTTTAGAGAAATGGAAATCTTATTTTAGCCTAAGGACTAAGACATGCATCTAAAAGTATTACACTACTCATTGTGGGAAGTTAGGTTATCAGAAAGACTACAGAGTATTAGGGAGAAAAGGAACAAAGTATCAAGTATCAGAGCTAGTGACGTAGTGTGTGTGCTGTCACTGTTTTCCGGAGCCTTCGGTCAGGCTGAGGTGTAAAATATCTTCTTGGCTTCTTAATCATCGTTATGAGAATGCTGTACTGGAAAGACTATACTACACTTCTAGGGTATTTATAAAAGTCTTAATTTATAATTCAGTTTGAGCAAGATTTTTGTATAACTGCAGTCTTCATTATAGAGTTGCCGTTGTAATGCTTTTAAGAGCATAATGTGATATCATGCATTAATTGTTAACTTGGAGAGCCTTCTTGTACAGGGCATTGACTTTCTGCTGTCTTGCACACCTTGTTCAGTGAGCAGGTTAAGCAATATAGGAAATGCAATGTTTTGCTAATGTGTTGAAACAACTGCTATATGACCTGAGCGGTGTAAAACAGTTAACCTGTGGCAAGCCATATTCTGTTAGATTACCTATGAAATGCTGTTTTAGTTAGCAATGCATTGTACATGTATCCAGAGTATTTTATGTGAGATTTATATGTGGAGTAAATAGATTTTTTTTTTTTAGCAACTTTTATGTAATTGATTGTAGTTATCAGTCTGAAGTATTTTTCACTCTTTTTACCTGCAGTATGGATGGAGCAGATCTGTGTTTTGAAATCGTGAAAAGAGCGGATGCTGGATTTGTGTACAGCGAGGCTGTAGCCAGGTATGTATTATAATTTTAATTAATCCCACAGGAAAAATGGGAAAGAATGGAACATACTGATGTACAATCTGGTAGCTAAAAGTTGGAATACTACAAATAATCCTGTTTCCACAGTCTGAATGTTTATTACAAATAATAAAAGTAGAATTTTGGAGCATTTTGTCATTTACTAGTTGTATACTTGGATGGGATTATTGAATAAAATAGTATTTCACATCCAATACTTAATTCTCTGTCTTTGCCTTTTATTGATCTCTCCTGCAATGGCATTAGGTGACTTGCCTGGCAGGTGTGAGTTCTGTTGGTCTTGCTAGATGGAGTCTTTTTTTTTCCTTTTATATATATATATGACTTTATTTATGGTCACTTCAACTTTTGATTTGCTAGGTAAACTAAAATCAAAAAGTCTGTATAATTGCAAAAGGACAACAAAAATCCAGAGTCCTAGTGGCATCATAACTGAGCTCAAAGCCGTGAGATTCTTTTGTTTGCTTTTCTTGAAACTGTAGATTTTTGTAGCATCATAGAAGCCAGGTTGGAAGAGACATTAAGAGGTCTCTATTTCAAACTCCTGCTCAAGGCAGAGTCAACATTGCATTTGGATCATGTTCCTCAAGGCTTTGGGCAGTGGGGTCTGAAAAACCTCCAAGAATGGAGATTCCACAGCCTCCCTGGGCAACTTGATCCAGTGCATAACTATGTTTCTAAGGAAAAATGTTTCCCTGTAACAAACTGGAACTTCCAGAGGACAAGCATTGCCTCACATAGCCCACTAGTAATGCTCTGCCTGATCCAGCACAGGATGCTGTTGGCTTTCTAGTGTGGTTAGTAATCTCTTAGGCAATCCTTTGGAAACAAGGGAGAAAGAAGTTAGTCTTCAATCTGCATCAAGCAAGCCAAGATCTTGCTTCTATCCCTTTCTAAATAAATCAGGCACTGATAATCACTTTTTTTCCTTTCTGTGTTTTGTTACAAAAGTACCTTAAGGGTTCTGACTTCCTTGTCATATGAAGCAGAATTACTGCATATTTAAAACCTTTACAAAATGGAAAATGCAGATTTTTCTTTTCTGATTTTCCTTGGCTTCAATAAGAACAGTCCTTAAACTTTAGATTTTATTATTCATTATTATAAACACAAACTCCATTCAACTGCACTTTGTAGATTTAAGGTTTAGCTGGTTGATTAGTTTTATATAGTTAGACCCTTAAAACTTAGTTTGTTATATATGCATAGTAATTTTTCATGCAGGTTTGTCATGTGTGATGTCTTTGTTTTTTCAGTCATTACATGAGACAGATATTGGAAGCTCTACGTTACTGTCATGATAATAATATAATTCACAGGGATGTGAAGGTAAGGGGGTTTAATTCTTTTTTTTTTCTTCACCATAATAATACAAATTACTGAATTTTAATTTCTGTAATTTAGAGGAAGGGGGAAGCTGTAGAAAAGGAAGCTTTATTTGCTGAGTGTGTGTTTAGTCTTACTGTGTCGTGTAAGATTAAAGCCCATCTAATTCCATCACTATAGAACATTTAGGAGGTTTTTATTCACAGATTACATAATGTATTTAATTGCAACTTACTCTGAAAGTCAGTTTAACTTCTAATTTTTGAATATTCATATGAAATCTACTTACATTTCTTGTTAGGAAAATGTCTATATAAATTAATTGCATAAATTAAACTGGAATTGGTAGATTAATGGCATTGTTTTGACAGCATAATGACAGTCTTCATCCAAACTAAGATTTCAGAGAGATGCGCATGCTTAAATGCTGCAATATTGGTATTCTTAACTACTTTTTGCAAGCAGTCTTAAACATTTATTATTGTTACAAAAATTGCTCTAATACAAACAAGTTTGGAGGAAGAAATACAGTGTTTAAGAACAGTGTATGTACATAGTCTTTTTGATCTGGTGAATTTTGTACTATTTCTGTGGATATTTATGGAACTAGTTTATCCCAAAGTACTGTAATGTAAGTAATTGGGAGTTGCAACTAGTGGGTTTGACTCTCTTCAATCTGAATGTGCATAGTCTTTGTTCATTGTCTATGGTAGTTATTCCCACTTGTCTTCTCAAAGAGTTTGCTTTTATCCAAAGTGAGTCAAGCACTATAGGAATTAATGAAATTTCTAACGAGCTCTGATGGTGCAGTTTGAGAAGTGAATCTTTGGTTTTAGTGAATAGAGAAGACTGTGAGAGGGTGAGCTGTGCTTCAAACTCCTACAGGTGATCTGTGAGGGAAGACAGTATGGACACTGATAATTTTCATTTAAGGTGTCATTTTGTGTTGCATACACAGGCATTGCAGACCTTTCCCAATCTCTTTTTCCTATCCTTCTAAAATCAAGAAAATTACTCCATATAATAGGCTCTTTTTTTTAAGTTTGATCTTTTAAAAGTCATTTCTTACAGCAAATTCAGAAGACAGCCTCTTAATTGCTGGTAGAGTGTCTCATCTTGTTCTGTCTTGAAGGTTCTAGATTCTTTTAATTGTTCATTTCTGGTACCACATGAGAATTTCAGAATTAACATCATCTTTATATTGCTGTGTCTTTCTGAAAGCTGCACCTGTTTTTGTTGGACCATGTTCTTGAATGAAAACAAATTTCAGTTTCAAGGGCCTCTGAGGGAGGCCCACTTTACAGAGTATAAAATGGGAATTTATTTTGCAGCTTATCCAGACTCTGAAAACTTAAAAATCATTGTTTTTATTAAATAACATTCTTAGAAATAAACCTGTTCAATTACATGAGTGAGTAAGAATTTTTAATGTCTCAGTCTAAAGTAGTGTAAACCAACAGACAGTGTTTTGCTTTGGCAAAAGCAGTGCAGAAGTATAACTATAGGGTTTGGGTGTAGAACATATTAAGCTAACTGCAGTATCCCAGCTCTAGATGTCACTGTAGACATTGTTTTGAAAGAAGTAGACTAAATGACCAATTTCCAAATTATCTGAATAGCTGAAATTGAATTAGTAAAAGTCTGTAAGGTTGACATAGTCATACTACATTTTTTCCCTCTTAAGATTTCTCTGAATGTTATTTTGAACTGAAAAATGTTTGATCATTATCTGATGCACGGGAAAATTTGCGCCTTATAGTCCCTGTAAGAATTAGATGTCTTTTAGTCATTTTGTGCTCCCTTAGCTCTTGACTGATTAGGAAGAGTTAGACAGGAATCCGTCAGTTTGCTGTAGTCTACTGCCAGAAACTTCACCTGACTTCTGTAAGTGACGAGATCTACCAAAGCTTCTGGAGCACTATGACTGCAGCCTTTGATAAACTCCTGTATGCCGCAGATTCACCTGCGATGACAGAATCAAAACATGAAAGCTTTCACAAGATGGCCTGTAGTTGTCTTCATTTCCTTCACTGCTCTGGGAGCCCAGACGTTTGTTGAGCCTCTTTATACCATTTGACCCCCTTCAACATTGCTTAAAGGCTTTATAATCAGTGGCCATTGCACCCTTGCTTCACCTTCAGTTAATGTGATACTGCATTTATTCACTGCTTGGAAGTTGGATCATATGATAAGGAGAGTAGAAAATGCTGATGAAGGAAGGTGGAAAACTCAAGACAGCTATGCATCAGAAATGTGGATGTCAGTAACTTTTTCCAGAAGGCTGCGTACCAGTAAGGAAGCCACTGCCTCAGCAGTTGTACGTGACTACCGTAGTTAAGACTGCAAGAAGAATGATTCCTGACCAAGCTATTGAGCGTGTATAAAATCCATTCTTCTCAAACACAAAGTAAAATCCTAGGACACCAGAATTTCTTTTCATCTGTGGATACTTCACCACTGCAGGTTATCTGTCACCATCAAAACTTTCTCTTCAGAGTCACCCTGTTGCAGATGTAATTTCAGCAACACTGCGGCCATGACATGAAATGTCAGAGCAGGGTGATAAATTAGTTAAATCTTAAATCTGAGATTTCTGCTATTTTATTACAAAGCTGTAGTAAAGCTGTTTCTGTGAAGACTAGAATAAAAAAGCTGCACAATTTCTTAACATGTTTTTTTAATCCTAAAAAAAACTGTTACTATAGCAAAACCCTAATGTCATGGACATAGCTAAAGTAAATAACGGCATTTTTCAGTAACTTTAGAATAAGATGTCATCAAGAACTTTTCTTTATGCACTGTGGATTTTTAGCATCTCATGATGCATTTCTCATTTAAAACAAAAATGAATCAACCCTCTACCCAAATACTCCTGAACAAAAAATACGTACTAATCTTGAATGTGTTTTGTAGCTCTCTGTACCTGCTTCCTTAAGCCTTCGATACCTGGTTCAGCCACTCCAGAGAAAAGTCTGTGGTTTGTTCAGCCTTTTTTATAAAGGAAAACTGTATCCAAAGTCTGGGACTCTTTTATCAATGATAAAAGACAGCTGGGTCCTCAATTTCAGCCTGGTTTCTGCCTTCTTCCTTGATTATTTAGGTAGAAAACACTGTCTGTAGTTCAAACATACAACGTCTTTTGCATTGCATGGATAAAGGGGTGTCACACGGTTCGCTGTATAAATTACTTGGATTCATTTGGATATATGCATTGGATTTATTATGGCTAATGTTGATGTTGCAAGCAAGATCATTAAAAAAATTACATGTAATACGTGGTCATTTTATATAAATATTTAACATTTCATGTCAAAGTCTGGTTATAATTTCTTAAAATTAGTTTAATGTTACTTGTGTTCTACTAAAAACTTTCCGTATTCCTTCACATTTCGGGAGTCTTTTCAGTGAAAATATCAGCTTCACGTTTGTGGTGTTCCGGTGTGGATTTTGTAAACAGGCCATACAGATGTTTCTTAAATGTTTTATCAATCAGAAGGATTATAACTGGATCTAAACTACTCTTAGCAGCAGCAAGACAAGTAAGGAAATTTTTAGTCTCCACTAGGTATTCTAACCTTGGGCAGTCGTTATTTGTAAGCAGTACATAAAAAATTGGCCTAAATATATGATATGGAAGAAAGCAGACAGTTAATATAATCTGGATGACAAGAATGTTTCTTTTCACTCTACTGTAAATTAGATGTTTTTCTCCAATACAGGTATTTTTTTGTATTTTACTCAGATGTCTGGTAAGAGAATAGTATGACAACAAGACCGTCGTAAAAGATACAAAAAAACATGCAGTGGCAAGAGAAGCCGCTATCATTGTGGTAAATTCACCAGCTTCTACCCTGACGTTGTAGCATCTGTCAAGTCCTTCCACAGCCCCTGCCTGGGCATTATATGTTATAGCTGTTACTGTTATGCAGATCACAGTAAGCCATATAATGATGCACAGATATTTAGCAAATTTTGGCTGACGAAACTTTACAAGTACACATCTGTGAAAGTTTTCATTAACTGCTTGAGAGTATTGTGCATCACTATTTTTCTTCAGTGTTGCATACTGACTTACAGCAGTTAAACACAAAATTATAATCGTAACATACATACTGACATGCATAATGAGAGTCCCAAGGTGAACTGCTGTTCTACATGCTCCAGAGTGATAAGTCCATTGGTACCCCTTTGCAAAATAGGCAGCCAGAAAAGGCATTGTGATACATACAAGTAAGTTTGCAGTGGCAAGGTTTACCAGGTAAATGTATTGTGTTCTTTTTGTGGGTGCTTGCCTTGAAAATATCCAGGTAGCGAGAATGTTTCCAAAAATTCCAGCGGGAAATAGGAAAGAGTAGATGACTGGTAGAGCTACAGTAGTAGCTAACGATGGCTGAAGAAGACATGTTGAATTTTTCATTTATGCTGGTATTTCTTGAATGAATGGTCAGAGCTGAAACACAATTAAAAGTATTATTCTTCCGTGATGTGCATCTAACATCTCTTTTATTCTTTGCTCTTATTTTAACCATTCCTTTTTCTCCCCTACTTTTCAGTGTTGCTAATTGCTGTTTGTCCTCTGGGGTTATCGCCTTGAGCTTGCATGAGGTTACTGTCTGGGTGTTCTCTTCCACTGAGATTTTGTGAAGAAAAGTTGATTGATGTTAAACCCCAAAGATTTTACGTGCGTAGAATCTAATAAAATAAATGAGAAAACAGAAGCTAGGGTCTGACAATAGCTTGTGTGGTCTTGGTTTATTTCCTAATCTTCTGAAACACCTGTAACCTACTTTGGAAACCACTTCTAGACTATTTTAAGTTAAATAAGCAACAGAAGTGCAACTGCAGGAATGCAGAGGAGTATCCCGTACCTCCGTTGAAGTACACATCAAACTGTTCATGATGCAGGAAACTGGCTAGATGCATTTCTTTAGTCCTGATGTCTGTATCTAATGTTACTTTGTTCAGAGCACTAATCTTAGATGTACATTTTGCATAAACAATTCAGTTTGCAGTTTTTAACATACAAAATGTTTGTTGAAAACTGCAGTGTATTTATTTTTTTGAAGTTCAGTTTTCAATCTTTTCTCAATTTCCAGACTGAAGAGAAGAAATCAAAGCTCTGTACAATGACTGCGTATAAAAGCTGGCATTTCAGTTTACTAACCTGTAGTGAAGAGAGATTTTATTTCTGTATGCATACTATTTTGGTGAAGTGTATCCCAGTTAGGTTTTGTTGCATATAAAATCATATGGAAAAAATTAACAGATTTCAAACTTAGACTGATAATTTTTTTTTTTTTTTTAAATAGCTCTAAGCAAATGAACTCGGATACCAAAGAGGACTGTGTAGCTATGATAAAAAGCCCAGGCACCAAGTTGATTAGATAGCAAAAAAAGTCATATTTAAAAATTACGCTGTAGGCCATGTTTGACATCTTGCAAATTAAACTTTTATAGCTGTTGCATTTTAGTGTACGCTAAGTCTCATATGGATTTTTGAACCAAAATATATCAAATTGGTTTATTACGAGTTAAATTTACAAAGTAATTATTGAATTCAGTCATATAGAAGTCTAATGATCATTTTGTGTCAATGCCCAAATTTTGTCAGGTGAAACAAAGAAATAGTAGTTTTAAGCTTACCTGTGCAAGCTGCAGACACCTTCCTTTGCAGAGAGGAAATTTTTCTGTCTGATGTCTTTTTTATCTCCACTACTGCAACAAAAAGGATGATATATGAATCTGGAAAGTACAGTTAAGAACAATATCTCTCTGTCATAAGTAAGTTTTTCAGACACTTTTATAGTTTGAAAAACCGGCTAGGCATTTCAAGTTCAGACAAGATGATGTTGTCTGTGCAAGAAAGACTTTGAAATTAGGCCAGGCTGCAACTCCATTAGAGAAATAAAAAGAATGAGATAACGTGGAAGAGTGATTATAACAGTCCTTTGGTCATGTAGGTATGGCACAGAAACACCTTACAATCCTTTATGTAGTGCTTTCCTCTTTTTGAGGGTGGAGGGATTGTTACTGTCATTCTCTTTCGGACTGCCCACTTTCACTTTCCAGAGTGAAAAAAAAACCCTTTGCTATTTTATGCAAGAAAGCTTTTATTTTCAATGACATGTAACCATTCTTAAGCTCCAAGAGCTATCACAAAGCTGTCTATTCCTGAAGCCAACATGCAGTGGTACTGTGTCCATGTCTGTCCTCATATGAGTGACCAAATGACCACATCTCGTATGTCTAGTCAGGTGATGGACTGCGTGGAAGCAGTTTACAGCTGATGCATTCTAGTTATCAGTTGGGGAAAACTGACTCTGTGTCCAAGAAATAAAGTATTTTGTACAAATCATCCAGAAGTGCACAGTAAAATTTCCCTCCTCCATAGGAAAGGTTTGATCACAGATCATCAAACTCTGTTTAGCTCTGCAGAGCTTAAGACCTTTGAATTTCCTTCTTTCTGATACATCTGTGGTTGTCAGATACTGCTTTTCAACAGCTATAAGTAAGTTCCTTAATGAGAACAGAGGAGGTATATAAAAACTTCTGCAAATTTACTAAGGTTCTTGTTTTGTTAGTTTTGCTTTATGTTTAAGCATACACTGTGCATCCACCTCAGTGATCTACTATCAATTTTATTGTTCAATCTCATTATCAAATTTTTTTTTTTTTTAACTAAGATGATCGACATATATTTCCTCATATTCCTTATGAGGAAAGGTTGAGGGAGTTGGGCTTGTTTATCCTGAAGAAGAGACTGAGAGGGGATCTTATAAATGCTTATAAATATCTTCAAGGACAAGTGTGAAGAGGACGGTGCCAGACTCTTTTCAGTGGTCCCCAGAAACAGGACAAGGGACAATGAGCACAAACTGAGGCACAGGAAGTTCCAGCTGAACACGAGGAAGAACTTCTTTACTCTGAGGGTGACGGAGCCCTGGAACAGGCTGCCCAGAGAGGCTGTGGAGTCTCCTTCTCTGGAGATATTCAAAACCCACCTGGACAAGGTCCTGTGCAGCCTGCTCTAGGTGACGCTGCTTTGGCAGGAGGGTTGGACCAGATGATCTACAGAGATCCCTACCATTCTGTGATTCTGTGATAAGTATGCTGGCCTCCTGTTTAAGCTATGTGGTAGATTTCATCTAAGATTAAATCTATGCGAGGGAAACTTGCTGAGGAGTATTATTAATTAGTTAGTAATGCTGTGATTGGTTTGCATGTACTTTAATTCTTGTTCCTGTTAGATTTAGTTATACCTTGTTTTTATTTTTTCTACTTTTGAATGTATAGTTATATTAAAATCTGTTCTAACAGAAAGAGTCTTGCATTAATTAAGTATTTAATAGTCTTTTAAGTAGTCTTAGAAGTCCTTGTTACTGTTGTGTTCCGTCCAAGTTTAGACACAAGAATGCGTATCCTGAAAATTTGCTAAGAGGAGACATGCCAAAAAATGGTGTGAGTGATTCCAGTTAGCAGGGGTTTTTTTTTAATTGTTATTATTCAATTGGTCATTAACTGTAGCCTGTAGTATTTATAATTCAATGACCATAACTCGTGCTGTAGGAAGAGGTAATGCTACATTTTTTTCTGAATTATTATATAAAAATAAATTATTATAGTGAATTACAGTCCATCAGACTTCATTTTGGAACTAGTTAGTGAGATGAGTAACAAATTAAAAAAAACCAAACCCCAGAAATACAGTTACAGTTGGTTCTAAGCTGTAGTAAGCACCTTTAGTGAACTATTTCCATTCATCTGATTTATAAATGGCGTATTTTATCTAAAACATAGTTGACAATATTCACATGTTACAAGTGCATCTTTTATGCAGTTTACTCTTGTTCTTCACAACGACTTTCACATGCATTCTTCACCTCAATTATTTATATTTTATGTACTCTGAAACCATGATCATTTCCTAATTTATACACGTTACTACAGTTTGTATGCCAGTAAGCAGCATATGTTGCATTTTGCCATTGTATGCAGATAACTTATTTTGTGGCCCAAAAGCACAAAACCAGGGAAATTCTTAGTGATGAAAGATATTTCAGTCATTTATAACCCATACCTAGCATGTTATGTGATATAATCATATATGACAGAGTGGTCCGCTTGCAGGCTGCCTGGACACTTCCTCTCCCCTCCACCTGCTTGAGATGATAGAAGACAGCCCAGTCAACCTCATATCTCCTTGTGCCTGTCACAAACCAAATGGAGAACTGGTCTGTTCCTGCTGTACAGCAGAGTGTGTAATGTGTTGGCAGCAGCTGCTCCTTGTAGAATGAAAGAAGGCAGCAGCTGAGTTACCTCTGGCTCCTGTAGCAGTCCCGGATCTCTCTCTTCTGTGGGAGGTCCAAGACATGCACTCAGTCTCTGCATTTTGAAGGATGGAAGGCAACTACTGAGCATAGGGCACAGAAAAGCGTGCAACCCTGCGTATGGCTACTATGGATGCTGAGGATGAATCGTACTGAATAAATGTATGGCATGCATCAAACGTGCAGCAGCCTTTAACTTGAGATTTAATTTCATGTACTTGGAATTTAATCTACTGTATGGCATTTAATACCAAGATAAGTCTCTGATGCACTGGCTACCACACAAGTGCAATCTGTATTTTCTTTCAAAAGTAGCTTGCCTAGAATTTTGACTTTTGGTGCTTAGTTTTGTTGGGGATTGTATTTCCTTAAACATTAAAATTGAAAGGTTTTTTGACTGCATAAACTCTTAAGACAGATGCACTACACAATAACCATTTTCAGCTGGACATCTATATCAGGAGAGTTGTTGCAGAGCACCGTGTTTCTGCTCTGCCTGCTCATCAGCTTTCAGTGCAGGCGTGAACCAGTGTGGGTGCAGCTCTTCTCCTGACTTGATATATAGGATTTTACCTATAGGCAGCATATGTATTTAATATTGTAAGAAGTGCTCATCAAAGCAAAATCGTCTAGGCTTATGTTTAAATCTACTTGAGTTTGAGTACATGCTGAATCAGTGAAGGTAAAATATTTGGCAGGTTTGAGCTGGGTTTGTGTTTGCTGTTCACTAATGAGTTATTTTCACCAGTTTTAGAACTGCGTTTGTGGTTCAGCAAAATAGACCCAGAATGAAAGTTCTTACGTTGTTTGGTGAATTACAGGTGTATGTAGTATAACTCTGTGGCATGCTTAGGGATATAGAAATTGGGTTATATGGCACTCGTAGCTTCAATTCTTCAGTTGTCATAAAATATGCAAAGTTAAGTGTCTCACAGGCTCCAAAGTTGTTGTTTACATAGACAAAACACAAGCCAAACAATATCTTGTGGGCAGGAGAACTTAGCTTCAAGTTGACAGTACTAACAAAGAATAATCTTCCAAGATTTTTGTACTTCAGATCTTTAATGTGAAATACTTTGTATTTTTTCCCCGATGACATTCTTAGTGCAGCTCCCAGAGGTCTCTTTAACCATATTTGCTTCTAAAAAAAACAGTGGCTGTGTATTGGTCATGATGATTTTACTTTTAATTCAGAAAACCGTTTTTAACGTGAAAACTGTGTTGATCATCAAAGTGTACTAGGAAGCTATCTCTGTGTTTTTCTACACCATACTATAACTTGTGGGTTTTTTCAAGTTAAAGATGTTTGTATATAACAGCTTTTCGGCTTTTCCAGGTTGTTCTTAAGCTTCTATGAAAACACAGAGGTAGTAAAGCAAAAATAAAAACCTAAAATGTGGCAGTAAAAGCAGAACGATACTTAAAAGGTAGATTTTGTTGGCTGCAAGCTGGAGAGTTCTGACTGCAAAATGAATTCCTTGCTGATAAAGAATATTTTCATACCCCCTGACAAAAACAATCCTGTCTTTTCATCAGGATTTTAATTTGTTGTTGACTGTGCTTAGGTTAATGTTATTACCTAGTGAGAATTTTTGTGGAAGGGATAGCAAGTATATTTTTCTTTTTAAAGCATGTCCATTTATATCTCTGATTTGAGAGTTCTGTGAAGAAGCTGGCCTTGCTTTGTAAGAAGTGTGAAGGTGTACTGCCCCTCTCTGTATGCAAACTTAAAGGAACCAGGACTCACAATTTATAGACAAAAGCAAGATAACTATTGAAGGTAGCATGTACCAAAATATATTATTGTGGTATATTTTAAATAATTGATTCAGCTTGTTAAAACATAAGCTTATAAGTAAACCCTGGCTTTTTTTCCTCCTCGTTTTGTTTCTCACTTTGTGGTACTACAATACACAATTAGCCATTTCTCTGCCATTCACGGCCTTATTTCTACACTTCCTGCTCTAACTGTGCAGTTTGAATGTTAAGGCTTTTTCCAGCTTCATCCCATCCCCCCAGTTATTCTCACTCTCACGATGTCTGTGAACATCTGTGCAAGAATTTTTCCTACCTATTCACTCTACAAGCAGTGGATCATGACAACTTTCTAGCACCTTTTCGATTCTCTTGGATTCCGCAGAGCCCTCAGTAGTTGGGATTTTGTGTAAGTGATGGAAAAAAGGTGGGCAGAAGGTTCCCAGTGCTACAGAGAATACACTACAAATATATTTCAGATTGGTGGAACATTATCAATGGGTTCTTTTTCTCTGTACGCTTTATCTGTACTGCGCAACACAGCTCCCTCCCCTCCACCCTGATTCTGTATATGCTTTCAGAGAGAGTATTAAACCAAAGCATCCTTACATGCATTTTCAAGTTCCAGGAATAATGTGACACTCACTTTTTTATCAGTGATGTCAGTTGCACTCCTCTTTTATGTTTTCACTGACTGATGTTGTGACAGAAGTTGTTTAATTAAATGTTTCCGTGTTGTGTTATCAAAACAATTGGTACTTGTCTGCCTTCATGAAAAATACCGATTTGCAGGTTAAAATCGTAATTACAGTTCATGTCAATGTGAAATGAAAGTTGATGTTGTGGTTTAACCCTGGTAGGCAGGTAAGCCCCACATAGCCTCTTGTTCACTCCCCCCTAGTGGGATGGGGAAGAGAATCGGAAGGGTAGAAGTGCAAAAACTTGTTTATGATTTCTGTCTCTTCCCCCTCCTGTTCATGTGGCTGCTCTGCTGCAAAACAGGCTGCCTCTTCTGATGGCCTTTCCTGGTCCCTCTAACATGCTCTGGTCAAATCTGCTGTTGTCTTGAACTCTTTGAGCTCTGTGTTGCGTGCCAAAAAGTGGTGCTGTGGTTTAGTTCCGGGACGCAGCTACGGCCCAAGCAGCCTCTCACTCACTCCCCCTTCAGTGGGCTGGGGGTTAGAACTGGTAGGGTAAAAGTGAAAAAACTCACGGTTCAAGATAAAGAGAGTTTAGTAAGTTTAAAGAGAGGGAAAAAAAAAGGGGGGGGAGGGGGAAGAGGGGAAAAAAAACCCAAGAAAAACAAGTGATGCAAAAAAACCCACTTGCTCACCCCCAGTTGACCGATGTCCAGCTAGTTCCTGAGAAATGGCAGCTCTGACAAACTTTCTACCCAACTTTAATTGCTGAGCATGAGGTCCTGTGGCCTGGGATATCCCTTTGGTCGGTGGGGGTCACATGTCCCAGCTGTGTCCCCTCCCGACTTCCCGACTTCTTCCATATCCCCAGCCTGCTCGCTGGCGGGGAAACATGAGAAGGAGGAAAGGCCCAGATGCTGTGCAAGCGCTATTCCATGATAACTAAAACATCGCTGTGTTACCAACGCTATTTTCATCACAAACCCAAAGCATAGCCCCATACAAGCTACTGTGAAGAACTTCAACTCTGTCCCTGCCTAAACCAGTACTGTTGTTTACTCAAACCAGGTACGCTTTGATTTGTTGATGATTCAAGTTATAAACTTTTTTCTGGCAAACAGTTTTGGTTCTTGGCTTATGTTTTCCATTCATTTTAAGGAATATTTTTATGACAGTATAGCCATTAATGTATTTGTCATGTCTGAAAGGTATAGAAGTGACTAGCCAGCATGTATATTTATTATAATAAAGAATGTGCGCTCCTTTTTGCATAGTGGAAAAGAGGCAACATTTTGGTGCACCAACCAAAATTTAAGGATGTACTGTAGATTTGAATAAAGAAGGAAAATTAATTTCATGCAGTTTATGTGCAGATGCATGTTAAGTTAGCCTCTACTTATAGAAAGAAGAATAAATAGAATGATTTTCATGTTGAAATTCAGCGAAGATTCAACTAATTGCTATACTTGGCCCTGATAGTGCTTAGGAAGCACTGCTAAGATGAGAAGTAAGAGACACTGTTAAAGTGACTAATTATATCGTCATTTGATATGTCACAGTGTAGCTTTCAGCAGACCTGCTGAGATGCTTCAGGACTGTTTGCTCTTCATTAATATTGGTTTGCAGAGCCTGGTATTTTACCCTCAAAGTTGGGAAAACTGATTATAGGAAAAAAATATGTTAGGATTAAATATTTTTTTTAAATAGTAAAGATACCTCCTTTGGGTTTTGATCAGTGGTAATTCTTTCCTATGTGACAATGCTGTCTATTTTCAGATGCCGTGTTAAGCCAGTTGATACATCCAGCCTTTAACATCCTGAAGCACTGAATTACATAGTTGTGGAAATCCATAAGTATTTTAACTTGTATGGTTGCTTTTTGGGCTTATTTTTTGTTTTAACTGCTACTCCCTTGATGTCACACTGATAAAGAGCATGTAGTTATTCCTGTTCCCCTCTTCTGTGTTATGCCTGATGTTACAGACTTGTTGTGCTCCCTTTCAGATTTTCATTTCTGAGCTGAAGAATTGATTTATTTAATGTATTCTGTATAGAATGTGTATCATCTAAATTATAGAATCTGTGTCATCCAGATTATACAATAGCACAATGATGGCTTCTCATTTTTTTCCTCCTAATTTTAACAGTCTGCTTACTATTTTCTTGCTGTTGAGCAGAGCTATATCTTGAACATTTTTTTGATTTGATTACCCTAAATAATTGTTTGGCGTTTGAAAACTTTGTCATCTCCTTACTCTTCACTCATTCCAGATTGTAGTGTTCAACATATTTGTAAATGTATCCATTTGCATAGTCTTGGGGAATACGATGACGAATAAAGGCTGTGTATTTTCAAGCTTTCTTTCCAACTTTTAACCAGTTCCAAAACAAGAATTAACATCTAACATCCCAGGGATTTCTTAGAGCCTTTAGTAAGTGACCTTGCTAAAGTCGAAGTACACCGTACCACCTTTATCTCAGTGCTTCTCAGCTTTTCCAGAGAGTTCCTCTGTTATTGATTTTCTGGTATATGGCTTCCCTCAAACAAACCTATTCACTTTTCCCTATACATGCAAGCTTGCCTAATTCCATTTGACTTTATAGGTGCTGTGGGTTTGCCCAATCCGAACATTAGACTGTAGCTCCTGAAATCTCTTTAAAAGATTTGAGTTATAGTTGCTGCTTGTGTACAGAGGCTGGTTTAAGCAATGGATTGTCCTGCATTGAAATGCTTTTGAAACATTTTAACGTGTAGCATGAAGTCCTGGGAAAGTGTTGCTCTTCAGTATTTCTTCTAAAATGTTTTTTTTCCTGAAGCCTTGTTTACTGATACTGTGGATGGCTTCCCTGTTGCTCTTTCTCTACAATCTGTAAAGAATGGCTGTCATGTAGAACACATCTGATCAATGTAAATAGGTATGGGTGTTTAAAACTTTCCTCTTGAAGAAAATACTGACAAGATTTTGCTGTTACGATTATTAAAAACAAAAAAACCCATGTAACGCTATTCACATGATGGACCAGAATCTTGAACTTGTAGTGCAAGACTGTTTTTCTGTTGTCCTATTGTGTATTTAGTTGTTTACAAAATAATATTGTAGTAACCAAGTGAATGTTACACAGCTTACAAAAGCATGCCCAGAATACTAAGGTGGTCTGCATTTTTCTAGTGGAACACATTTCTATTTGCCTTTGGCTTTAAAAGTCAACTGCATTTGTAGCCTTGAAGCCCTGTACTATTACTTGATCTTCTGAACAGATCTGAGTCTATTTTTGAAATTGTGTGGTGTCTATGGATTGCAGTCCTTGTAAATGAAGATTCTGGTTTAAATAGAAGACTATATTTAAAAAAAAATTATGGAATCATAGAATCATTAAGTTTGGAAAAGACCTCTAAGATCATCAAGTCCAACCGTCAACCTCACACCACCATGCCTGCTAAACCATGTCCCGAAAATAATTCAAATTTTGTTCAAGCCGCACAGTGTCGTTTGTGTGTTGTCCCCCCCCCCACCGGCTTGATGATCAGTGTCATTGATCAGCTACTCACAGTAGAATAAATATAGGCAAAAAAAGACTGATGAGATAATGTATATATCTTGTGAAATGCTGGTTTATAAACTCCACTAGATTTACCAGAGCTGATGTAATGATGTACAATTATACTGCACAGGAGAGTTGCAGAGGACAAGGAACATGCTGTTTCTTGAACTGTACAAATACAGAGCCAAGACAGTTCTTGCTTCAGCGTACATATAATAGGATGACAAGATGATAGATAAAAAAATTGTGAAAAAATATAATTATTGTAAGAATCAATTAGAAATTATTGTACAAATATCTTTAATAATTGTATGCTGAAGTGTTTAAGAAAAATGCAGTTGCTGTCATACTTCTATGAAAATTACATGTTTGTAGAAATCTCTCTCAGATTAAAAAAAAAACACTCTTTTTTGTAAAAAAAAAAAGAATACACTGGCTAGTCATTGTAATTTAACATGTTTATCTCCAGTTTCAACAAAACTCAATGAAGTAAAATCACATAAAGATTAACCCATTTATATCTAGCAGAGGTGAATTGTTATGTTTACTTCATTCAAGGAGAGTTTTATGAGTAGCTTCTGTAAAACCAGAATATTGTACAGAATTAGTAAAAATGCACAGGTTTTGGCACAGATTTGGCATAAAAAGTCACATGATCCATCAGAGAAGTTACCGATAGTCGTATTAAGACCGACTTCTTTACACGAGCTTACTTGAGCAATATTGCTTGTATGTGTTTGGGAGAATAAAACCTTATTTCATGGAGTTTAACATCTGGCGTCTAATTTATTCACCTTACTGGCTTGTCGTGCCAGAAATTTAGGTTGTTCTTGGTATAACTGCCTCTTTACATGTCTTTGGGTTAAGCAACCCACGCCTTCAGCCCCCTTTTTTAAAACAACATTATATTTTGAAATTTTTGTTTGTGCCTAAGTACATAAACCTGTTTGGTTTTAGTTTGAGGATATAGTTGTATCAATGGGACATTGTAGTTACATTACTATTTACATAGCATCAGCAATTATTAAGATTATTTTAATCACGTGAAACGAGATCATCTGTGCCAGGGACAAAGCGTGCAGCTGATATGCATGGCTTTGGAAATCTGTAAGCAGACCTGTGACTGAGCCCGAGCAAAGATCAGAGCTGGTGTGTCACGTGTTCACGAGAGCTAATTTTTCTATTCTGCTCTGTATGCTCAGTTCTCTGAGTTTATTTTCCTTGTTGAACTACTTGTGTAGATGCAGTCACCAAATTTGTCAAGAGTTTTAAGGAAATCTTAGGTAACTGAAAACATCCATATGTCATCTCTCCTCCTTTAATTTCCAGTTTTCCAAAACCATTGCATAGTTTGCCTCAGGTTATTGACCTTGACATTCATTAAAATGTTGAAAATACAATAGGGTGCTTAGGAGGCTTGACTATTTTAATTTTGCTGTTTAATAAAACAGAAGTGTATCTTCTGTAATTATAACTGAATTAATGGCAATTGTATTCTTTACCTCATTTTTAAGCCACATATGTTGCTAAATTCTCAAATATTTTCTTGGAAAAAATACTTATACAAATATAGTTAAAATGCTGATCTCTTTGAAACTTATTAAAACAGAGAAATACATAAAATCTATAGGGGTTTGTATAGCTCTTTTGAGTAGGACACAATTTACTTTTTGCAAAATTCACCTATTATTTACATACACAAGTTGGTAATATTAATGTCTATATACAAGATTCCTTATACAGGTTCAAACAACTTTGTGGAAATCTCCTTAAAGAGTTAGTGTTCTAGTTTAGTCCAGCAGAAGATGTCTGAGAACTTCCTATTTTGTTTTCTTGGATAAACAAAGTGAAATACTTCCAAAAAGTAACTTCTCATTTTCACAAACAGAAGTAATACTTCTCATTTTTTAACAGGAAGAAAGAGGCAGGATTAGTAGCTGTACAGTATTGCCTTTAGTACAACTTAAATTGATGTCCTGGAGTGACAGAGAGAAACAGTATTCATTCATTTCAACAATCAAATCAGAGACTTCTTCTTTACAGAACTTGAGTGGTGGGTGGTAGTAGAGAATCGCTCTTGTGTATATTGTCCAAGTTTTATTTCTGAAGTGCTTTCTAGAGTTAGGCTTGAATCTCCATAAAGTCTGCTGCAAATCAGTTGGAATACAGTCTTACGGACACTTCTGGACATTAGGAAATACATAACTGGGTCTAAGCAGCTGTTAAAAGATGAAAATATGAGCATCACCTCATTGCATTTGTGAATGATTTCCTTCCAATAACAAGACGGATTTTGTAACTGTGATGTAATGTAGACAAACCGGAACACGTGGTAAGGAACAAAACAGATGGTGAAAATAATGAGTACAATGAAGGAGTTCCTTGCTGTCTGGGTGTATTTTCCTGCGTTGGGAAAATTTGCTCTTTTCTTTGAAATTTTCAGAAGGTTCTTGGCAATTTTAACATATGAAAGTATCAAAAGGAAAAAAACTATCCAAAAAATTATTACAAGAATATAATTTAAAATTGCTTCTGTCTTTGCATTGTGTTTAGTTCGGTAATGAAAGCACATAGTAGAATTGCTGTCCTCACTCTTAAAGAAAGATGGTGCAACTACGATTATAGATCCTGTTAGTGCAAGTGCCCACACCATACAACAAATTCGTATACTTTGTGTAGTAGTTAACATTTTAGTATGCTTCACAGACTTATTTATTTTTACATAACGATCTAGACTAATTAGTCCCAACAGTACTATGCTGATATACATGTTCATATAAAATAGAGTTCCTATAATCTTGCATAAAATCAGTCCAAACATCCAGGTGTTTTGGGTAACATGATAGAGTATTCTGAATGGAAGACAGAAGATCAGCAGAAGGTCTGCAACAGCTACATTTATCAAATAAACTTGGATAGAATTCCTTTTCTGATGTATGCACAGGAAAGCAAACAGGGCTATAACATTTCCAACCAATCCAATGACAAAAATAATGGAGTAAAAAACTATCAAAGGAAGTGACAGTGAGTTGTCATCTAAGGGACAACTGGCATTGTTTTGAATTTCCAAGGCATTTATGGCTAGGTTAGTTTGGTTACTCCAGACGACTTCCTTCTCTGGAAGAACAGTCAGTAAATCAGCTGAAGCAGCAGCCATCATTTGTGAGGATTTTTTAGCTGTTCTGTAGGGATGCAAAGAGAAATTTTAAGAATTAAATGAACAATGGATCAATTTCAAGTGTTTGCTTGCTTTATTGCGTACAGTCTTATGTGATATAAACATAAAAGGCAATAACTGAAAAACAAAAATGCACCAAAGTATCACTGTAGCTGAGTAGAAGGACTTTCGGCTGGGTATCATGATATAATGTAAGTCTAGAATAACCAGTTCCCTGTTTTTCTTCAAGTGAAGTATGCAAGAACAGATGGTACAGAGTACTCGCACAGATCGTTATCTTTGTAATTGCATCTATATTATTGTCTTGTATTGTTTTAAAAATCAACTATTATGTTTTGCTGCAAACTTTAGAAATTTAATTTTTTTTCTTTATAAGTACAACTGATTATTTTAAGTTCTGATGTTAGGATTAGTCTTTCTGACACAGAAAACTTTAATTCAGATGCAAAAATGGGTAAGCATAGCTAAGTGAAGTATTCTCAGCATTGATACAAAGTACATAAAATATATCAAAACAAGTCTAAATTCATCAATACTAATTTTAAATAGGTACCCAGGATCTCTTGCATGCAAGTCACTAGTTTTCAATTAGAAAAACAATTGTCAAATAATATTTTTTTGTGAAGTAATCTGTTGTAAGTAACACTGTGACTCAGTACTATTACAGTAGCTTGTTGTTAGTAATCAATATCTTCATGTAAATTTAAATATTTTTTTCCTTTTCTTGACTGTTGATAAATCAATATTATGCAGAGAAACTAATATTATCTGGAAACCACATTAATGAAGTAATGGATTGTTTTCACATCTTCCCTGCTTTCATTGTTTTCCTTGCTTTCATTTCAAACCTTTTAATTTCACTAAGCTTGTTTTTGACCAGGAAGGTACCATCTGGAAGATAAAAGTCAGCTTGAACCAAAGAAGGAAAACCAAAAACGTGTGTGGTTAGGAGAGCAGAATCACAATAAGCTGTTTAGAGAGATGGTTAAGACTGATTAGTAATGGTACAACTTTTGGCCTCAATTTGTATGTCATAGCTGTAAAAGATTCCATAAATAAGTTTATTTATAATTTTTTTTTGAAGGGGCAAATCTCACAAAAACTTCAGAATCGGTTTTGGTACTCTGAACTTAGTTGTCCAATAACAGTAACAAGAAAAAAGCAACAATGAAGCACTGCCATATCATGACTTTCAAATACTTTTTCATTTGCATGCTAGGTCTTAAAAATGCAAATTTACATTTAAATGTGTGATATAGCTACAGCTGTGAAAATGGTAGCACTTTAGGTAAAACGTACATACAGAATCTGAATTATTGAGAGGACAGTGTAAAATATTTTAACATCCTGTGTTGGCTGATCTTGCAATTGAATTAAATTTGTACAATATGTTAGCAGTTTTAAAAATATTTCTGTTTTCATATGTGCCATTTCATATTGTCAGGGCAAGAAGTAATTTTAAAAGTGTGATTAAAAACCATGATACTTTCAAATACATCTTGAAACCTACCTATTACTGTAATTTCTTGTTTATGTTGCTTTTCTATAAAAATACTTGACATCATGACTTGCATAAGTAGCGACAAGTTTTAGGTCAATGAGAGAGAGAAAAGTCAGTTACACTGCAGATACATTAGAAACATAACATTTTGCTGTCATAAGTTTTGTCATCTGTAAGCAAGCAGGCATGCTTAAACACAGGTATATTTAAGACAGGGTCTGAAGGTCAGTACCTTTGCAATTAAGAGAAATTTTAATAGAAAATTGTTTTACTATATCTTAAGTATAAAAGAAGCCACTTACCATTTATATATGAAGAGCCTCTGCTGATTTTCAAAGCCGCTGGTGAAGACAGGGAGGAGTAACATGCAAGTCCTCTTATTAGAAAGCTAAAGCACCAACTACTGTATGAAAGTGATGAGAATCAGCTGACACAGTACAATTAGCAACAAGGGGAAGTTTAACTAGTGTTGCAACTGTTTTTTTTTTTAAAAGACATTTTTAACTAGGAAGACTCAGTTTGTTGAAAAGATCAATTTCATCATTAATTTGGACTTGCTGGGAGAGGTTCTATAATGAAGTTTTCTCTGAGTTTTACTCTGAATTGGAGATTTGGATTTTTTTCTCAAAAACTGTTTTTGGCGAGCAGTGCCAGTAGCTTCGTTTTTGGATGACAATTATGTTGGTACAGCCTGTCTTCTTTTTAGTGCTGTCATGGAAATAGTATCACTTTTTCAAATATAGGGTAAAGATAAATCAACACCACAGCTAAATGGTATATTTTTCTTGTGTTGGTATAGTTCTCCCATCTACCTTCCTCTTTGCCTGGGGCTAGAAATTTGGGGTTAATCTTTTTCACTCAAAATGACAGTGATGAGAGAATATGAAAGTGCCCAAAGTGTACAACTTAACAATTTCACTAAGGCAGAAGTGAAATATAATATGCAGAGATAATACCACCTGGCGATACTATTTCAAATAGGATGTAAGGGATTGAAACTTACATTTATAAACTGCAAATTTAAAAGTGCATTCTAGAAGTCCTGATATAAGGTAGCCTAAATTTAATGATTATCTCAAGAACATTGTCTTGGCTTAGTATTCTCCTTAACATTTGAAATGAGAATTTCCATGTTAACTTACTTAATATATCATCTGTTTAGGAATCTAGCTTTTATAGGATTCTGCAGATTTCAGTCAGAATTGTAAACAGGCTGTGCATTCTTACTTGAATGTGCTTGTTCTCATACAACTGACACTTTTTAAAAGAAAACATTGGTGGTTACAGGTGATAATTTTATAGGTAGTGAGATTGGGCTTGTTGTAGCTCCTTCACACTATTTTGAGTTCCTAGTTTTCTAATTTAAGCAGTAACATATTCTCAAGAAGCCATATACAAATTTGACGTTCTTCCTTTTAAACAATACAGTTGACTGCAAAGGGAGGTTTTGAGTAAATGCAGGAAGTCATTCTGTATTAAATGTAGTAGTTTGACTATGTGTATTAAATATTAAATTGTGTTCTAATAGCTTTTTTCTGTATGTTGCTTCTTCCTCACCAGTCAGTATCCATCCAAATTGTTGTATAATATTATGCCATTTTTATACATTAGACCTCACTCTTATTAGTGGAAAGACTGTGGAAAATCAAAGATATGGTTGACTGTGCCTGAAATCCAGTTTAGAAACCTAAAGAATTTTCCCCCTCACTGGAATATTTGTTAGAAACATCCCAGGGATGTTCCTTTTCTGCAGTTGGAAAGTGATCGGTGAATTCTGTGAATAAGGCTCAAAATAGTGTTTTATGTTGTCTGTGTGAATGATAAAATCACACAAAATGTTTCAAAGGCAAGATATTTCTGCTGCAGAATTGAAGCAGTGTAAGGCTTAAGGGTGAAAGGTAAAAAGAAAAAGTAATACCAGGTAAGAAATTATAGGCATTAATTTTTAAGTACATTTTATTATGATTTCACTTTGTGTTCCTTGTGAGTTCTGATAAGTCCTGAAAGGGTTCTGCCATGCCTGGGACCATTGAAAGGGAAGCCAATGAAAAGGAGTCCATGCCAGAAGAAAAAATATCTGAAATTAAGAAATTCTTTAAAAAAAAACCTGGAAATTCTAGCTTCTGTTTGCAAATTTATGAAAATAGGTTCTAAAATGCAAATTGTATTTCTCAAATAATATAATAATTTATCTGGGTTTTTGTCTTTTCAGCCACACTGTGTTCTGCTTGCCTCAAAAGAAAATTCAGCCCCAGTAAAGCTTGGTGGCTTTGGGGTAGCAATTCAGTTAGGAGAATCTGGTCTGGTTGCTGGAGGTAAGAAATTTTCCTTCAAAGTTATGTGATATTATGCATGTTGTACTGCAGAGTTCTGTTCTTCCAACACAGCCTGACCTGCAAAACAAGAGCTCAAAAATAATCTTTCACTAAAGACTTTGTTAATATTATAAATGCATGATGTTAAACTAAATTGCTTGTAGAATGTAACATTGTGATGCGTATGTATACTGAGTATTAAACCCCTCTAAATGTTACTCAACAGGAGCTTACACTGGTTTGATCAAAATAAAATTTAAAAAAGCAAAGAATTTTCCACATTAATACAATCTTTGGCATAATTCTTCCATGCTTGACAAAGCAAATCAAATAAAAATGCTGTCAGGATTGAAATGTACATCAAAGCAATTGAGTAAGGACTTACTACAGCATCGTCAGTGCTCCCCTGTGTTTCTTAGGCAATTTCTGTCAGAATGCTATGCTGTTTAATAGCAAAATCTTACTAGTTTTCACATGTGATTCTTATCTCTGTTTTAATATTTCATTGTAATTATTGCATAAGACATCAATACCTTGATACGTATGTATATTTTTTTGACTGAGTGTGTTTTGTTTTCTGTGGATTTTATTTCCTCTAGCTGCCTTCCATATTGTTCCAGACAATAGGGTTATGCTTTAATCAGCTGCAGAGATGAAGACCCAATCAATTTTCTGATGCTTTCATAGCCAGAGTAGGAGAGCACAACAAAAAAATTTCTTAGTTTTCATGTTTTTTTCTTCAAAACGAGTAACTTCCTCTCAGTACCACGCTTCTTCAAGAACTCAGATTTCCTAACCTAATTACTTAAATGTCTGCATCAATGTGGCTTTTATATGCTTTTTAAAATGAAAAGCAAATCCAGTATAAGCACATCAACAGCTTCCATTCTGTTCCAGATATTGCTAATACCCTGCAAATATCCAGATATCTTATTACCCAGAGACCTAGATACATATTTGCAAAGAAACTACCCATTCAGTTAAGCTACTGCTGTTTCCTTAATAAAAAGATCACTCCTTTCTTTACTTCTCCTGTGTTTCTCAAATTTTCTGTACTTCAGCCACTGCTTTTCTTAGTGATAGTTCCTACACTTTTTTGTTTATGATTCTCTTATTTTTCTTCTTTATAGTCTCACTGAGCAACTTCACCCGTCTTCTGTTTCAGCTACTCTGCTGGAGGTAGTCAGATACAGTGTACTTTCTTTCAGACTACCAGCTGTCTCAAAAGAAACCTCAACTTCAACTTGTGTTTTTCTCCAAATCTGTCATGTCCTTCCTTTCCTGCTACCATTTACTGTTCTGTCATCCCACTCATCATTCATGTGCTCAACATCCATGCAGTTACCAGTGCTGGTCCAGTCTTTCCTTTTCTTTGTAAAAATGTTTTCATTCCTTTCTGGTTCTGTTTGCAGTATTTATAGAAGCTTCTTTCTTAAGCCTTATGAGTATAATATTTCTCTGAATCTGTACCTTTTACCTCATCCATCCCAACTTCTGCCATATCAGTCTGCCGTCGTTTTTTTTTCCTCTCTCTCAACTGTCATTTCCACTTTGTAGCCTTTTCTTTAGCACTTGTTACTTTCAGCTTCAAATTCCTCCTGTTTTCAGGGATACCCGGAGTGATTCCACTTCATTTATATATAATGGAAGGTCTCAGTTCTACTAGTTGTTTCAAGCTTTCTCCTTAAGAGACTCATTATCGCGTTCTTCTGATCTTCCTTTCCAGTCTTTATATCACAAACTTCATCTGTCATCTGGCAATTATTTTCCCTTCCAGAGTTCTACCTGAAGGCGTATTACTAGACAGTCCCCTACACAGCACTTGAAAGATTTTATTTCTTCAACTTTACATTATCACCCCATATGTGTTAAGCGAAAGTTCTAACCCATTTCAGGGCTCAATACAACTTGAAGTTCTTACAATACAGAAAACACACTGCCTTATACTTACAGAAAATGCAATACTTACTCATCTTTCTGTATCTAGGTAAGGTGTATTACCACAATACTCTAGCAGCATATACTCATTACTAGTGTAAATCCATATGTAGATGACCCTGGTGTTCAAGAACAGAAATCTTTTCTCTTTCTGTATTTTGTGTTGCTTGGAGTAGTTTATCTTTTAAACCAGAAAATGTCAGCTTTCCTTGAGAAGAAGGAAGAACAGAAATTGGTGTTCAAGAACAGAAATCTTTTCTCTTTCTGTATTTTGTGTTGCTTGGAGTAGTTTATCTTTTAAACCAGAAAATGTCAGCTTTCCTTGAGAAGAAGCATGTCAACACTGAAAGTAATGTAAATGTAGTGAAGTTCAACTGATAGGACTCTTCCCTTAATCTTGCATAAAAACTCAGCTATTATCCCAAATCACTTCAACATCGATGATGATCCCTCTCTTTTGTGGTATTATTTTTCTCCTAAATTAGGAGTTGCAATATCTAAAACATTCAGGGGTTAGAAAGGTTCTAAAATTTTTTTCTTACTTTCACCCATCTGTGTTTGTGCCATTTTGCTTACCTTTTTGCATTGACACGCTTGTGTTCCTGATGAGCCCAGATTGTATGTAGAACACAAGCAGAAGGGACTTTTCTCCCTCAGTGTCTTCAAAGCCTGCTTTCTAGGGTACAGCTTTTGCTTTGTTTAGTACCACAGATTTTTTTAAACTTTAAAAAAGACATCTTTATTCCAGTGTGTGTAAATTGTTTTTGGGGCAAAAGGACATTTTTGGAATAAAGTTTAACTAAGCCCCAGGTATTGAAAGTAGACCAGTCCAAATCTTTTGATGTAAGTCCAGACATAGACGTGTTGTTTAGAAGGATTAGAACTACAGTGTTCTTTCAAAGACATAGAAGGTTGTTTAACAGAGGTGTGAGGGAGCTCATGATAACAAGCTATGACATTATACTACATGTCATTAATGGCAATGTCTGTGGAATAGATTTTAGGAACATGACTGTATTTTTTTAGCTAACAACCCAATTGAGTTTATTGTTGAGAGAGTTTAATTATTATTAAGTACCAAAAAAAGGACATAGTCATAACTCATTTTTCGAAAGACCAGAAGGGAAAATGTAAGGAAATACTTTTTACTCCACTGTGTTTGCCCACAAGCTGCAATGTAATGAATAAGAAGCATGTGTCATCTTCTAGGTTACAGGAAATTGTTTTCATGAGCTACCAATCTCGGAAGGTCTCTTCTTGCAGTTCTCATGATGAGAAGTGGCAAATTTTGCAAAGTGTATTCATCTGAAGCATTGAAGTAGGTACTTTAAGATGGCATTTAGGCAGTATACACAGTAGTTACAGATTAATTAGTAGTTACATCATAATTGGTAAGTGTACGCTTATGGAACAGGATGTAGACAGGAAACAGTCCGTGTTTGCATGGTTATGATGCAGCTGGGGTAGTGGAACCTTTGGGAAGTCAGTGATTTAATAGAGCAATCTCACATTATGATCTCTGTCTTCTTCCTTGGATAATTTTTCTTTCACAATGTGGTATGAATTGTCACAGTATTTTCCTAAATAAATGTGACATCATATTTATCAGATATCAAATATCTGGGATGATGCTAAATCTTGGGATTTTTAGCTAGTACATGGTATAAAAACCTGAAGGAAAAAAAGCCATTGAGTCTACACGTTCTATTTCCTCCACTTAATCTACTTATTTTCTCCTGTTTTTCACTAGTGCAGTATAAGATCACTGTATAGACCTAAATGGTGTGAGGTTCTATACTAACTGTCAGGTCTTATCTATGGATAGTTAACTCCTTTTCACTTTTTACCTTTAGCAGCAAAATGTCACATGTACCACGATGCTAATCCAGTCCAGCTTAATTTTTATGTATTATTAGTTAGCTCCCCTAAGTTGCTTCAGAATCATATAGTATCTTCATGTATCCTAACACAACTGTCATCATCTTACTGGAAAACATCTTATATGTTCTTAATAGAAGTACAGCACATAAATATCAAGTGCTCTTGCTTCTTTGTCAGCTAGCCTTTTAGACTTACTACAAAAATAGCGCAGGAAGGCACCCTGCAAATAAGACTAGGGAATTCGGGGAGGATCTTTTAAGTTCCTTATTTTTGTTTTGTTCCCATCAATGTAAAAATAATCACAGAATGGTTCGGGCTGGAAGGCACCTTTAAAGGTCATCTAACTCAACCCTCCTGCAATGGAGCAGGGACATCTCCAACTAGACCAGGTTGCTCAGAGCCCCATCCAGCCTGACCTTGAACATTTCCGGGGATGGGGCATCTACCACCTCTCTGGGCAACCTGTGCCAGTGTTTCACCAAACTGGATCTTCTTGGTGGTTTTATGGACCCCAGTTCAAAAATCGTATTTTTGAAATGTTGGGTTTTTTACACATAGACTTTTTTTCCTTTTCATCATCAGTGTCTGAATGATATAGCAAATCTTTTGTTTTCCAAGGAGAGGTAAATATTTGTAAGCTGAGGTCCTACAGTAATATTCATCTTTCACTTAAATGGTAGTGTTTCCTCTGCAAAGCAAGAGCACTATTTCACTCTTTATCTTTTTTTCCTGAAAAATAAAAAACATGAGCCTCTTCAAAGCTTTCCCTCTGATAGACTTTGTTTTATTTAAACGATACAACTGTGGTTTACTGTCTCTCAGAAATTCCACTTCACATCTGGTTTGATATGAGAGTGCTTACGGGAGGCTAATGTGTTTAAAAGTCAGTTTAGGTTTACTTTCTCCATCATAGTTTTATGGCTGAAAAAAGGCCATTGAATCAATTATTATAATTTGTCTGCTTAACATGATCTTTGCTTTGTTTGTCTTCTGGACACTAAGATCCAGTTGTCCAGCAGTCTGCTGATGCATCTTTTAAAATACACTTTCTTCAGACAGTCTCCTGTGCTGAAGCTGAATTGCTTTTTTTTTTTTCCTTTTTTTTTCTTTTTTAAAATCTATTCATCTTCTATGTACACCTACTTGAAACATCTCTATTGTCTGGAGTAATGTGGAAAGGAATTAAAAGTAGTAAAGTATTGACCAATCTGATCTGTTGTGTGTGATTCTTTGATTCCTTCCACATTATTCTGGACATCCCAGTCTTTTAGAAACTCCTTAATTTATTAATATAATTCTTATTACGCTATTGTGAGAGGTCAGATGGTGATGTTTATTAGTACCTCACATTTTTTTCCTAAAAATTATTTGTTCCAGTTGTTTCCTTATACATCGTTCAGATACTACTGCTGTTGAAAGACTCTCCTTCTGATATCTTGGTCATCAGTCCCCTGCCTTAGGGATGACAAAATCTGATTGGGTCTCTGTATATGCTCTTCTTCTTGTGGAAAGCATAGCCCTATTGTCTGGAATAATATGGAAAGAATCATAGAAACTAAATTGTCAAAGGTAAGTCAAAATTTATCTTTAGTGCTTGTGAATGATATCAGATTGACAACACCTGAAGACTGAAGCTCTCTGTTTATCCACAGGAAAAATCAGCAAAATTAGCAATTTTATAAATTTCCAGACTACCAGCATGCCTCTAAACTGGCTGATAAGAAAGTTTACCTCTAGAAATAAGATGTATAATGTCTGTACATATTCAGGCATTGAGTGTTTTCAAAGTCAGCAAACACTTTGATGTAGTAATTTGTTTACAATTAATTGGATGGCAGCAAGTATCACATGGAATACATTCCACTGCTGAGTCTTCATACAGTGATGATTTTCAGTTAATGCTACTCTAGATGAGATAAGAAGAACCGAGAAGCACATAGGCAAAAAATTGATTCCAGTCTTCCATATGATTTCTTCTGACATACAGATACAACTAAAAGTCATGTGCGTATGCATGCAATATTTATTTAAATAAAATTTTGTTATTTTTTCATGGCAGTCATTCGACTAAATCCATGAGTATTCTTATATCCTGAAGAATAAAAGACCTGTGGAAGGCAGAATTTATCTATTACAGAGAGAAAAATGCCTTTCCTTACTGTTCTTTCTCACACTGCCTCCAAAAAGATGCATAATGTCTCCCAAAACGCTGAAGAGAATTCAGAAGCTTCTAAAATATTTTTTAAAAATTGAACTGGTGAGAACAATTTAAAAATTTTACACTGGACATGTTTAGAAGGCAAATTTTCTACTTGGTAATTTTCAGCAGAAGTGATACTTGGTCTGAAGAGCAGTATCTATGATTTTAGAAAACTTCACTGTCTATATATTTTGTTTATCCTGTTACTGATACTCACCTTACAGTTCTTGTAGCTGCAACGCAGGAAAAATCCTTATCTATGTAAGTTCATGTGTACACTCCATTCATTTTGCTGAGCTAAGTGCAGCTCAGAAGTGCAGCTCAGCAGTCCTTGCTCAGGACAGATTTTAGAATAACCTCAAAATCATCATTTGCGCGTTTGATGAACCCAGTGAAGTGGTTAGTTGTCGCAAGAATGACAGCTGCTTCAGAAATTACTTTAGTCTTTTTAAGTTTCTAATTCATACATACATATAGATAAGGGTTTTTTTACCCCGTTTAACTGAACAGTTCAGCCTCAACCATTTAAGTTTCTGTTCGTTCTGGGTTTGCTTTTTCATGCAGATGGAATTGTGATTTCCACCACCCACCCCCCCATCTAAAGTGTCAGAATCTTGTAATCTGCACTAAAAAGATTACAAAACCAAATAATTCTGTAATTTTTTTTACTAATTATAATCTAGCAGTGGTAAATGCCAGGATTTTATTAAGTTAGACTAGCCTTCTTTCTCATTTAATTTGTGTTTATGGAGTTCTCATTTTAAATTTAAAAGCGACTATTACAGTTTAGTAGTACTGATTTTTCAGCATGCTATTAAGTAGCACCCATTTTTCATTTAGTTTATTGCAGCAGTCTGTTGGGGTCTTAAACAGCTGTGTAGAATGTTGCCTATTACTGAACTAGTCTCTTCCTTCTGCATAATGTCAAGCAGTTCATTAAAATGGGTTTTTATGGCATACTCGTTTTGAACCAGGGCAACAAAGATCAAGTTTTTCCGCCTTTGATCTAAGTTCTTTAACTTTCCAGGGAGGAAAAAGAAAATTTTGGATGATCAGAGAGGAACTGTGTTTTTTAACCATAACTTCTAGGTCTGTCAGTTTGTCTACAAACGCTCTTGAGTATCAAGTAAACATGCAGCCTCACATTCTGATGTGAGGTCACCAGATAAAGCAAAATAGGAACCTTGAAGTGCCAAGAGGCTATAATTTGTCTGTTGTCACACAGAAAGTAGGAAATAGACCTCAAGAAGCTTGTTCTGTTAGAAAAAAATGTGTCTATGGAGAAAAATTTGAATATGATGAAGGTCATTGATAATGAACAGAGTGCTGGCAGTGGATGGCTACTGCATAAGAAATGCTTGCATAAAATGTTTTGTCTGCAATTTTGATAAGAGTACTGTTGCAAGTTGCTGCTTGTTGATATTCAGTAGTTTTGTAAGTATTTCTATATTTCCATGCCCTCTGGTCAGGAAGTGGAGGGCGAAAGGAAATCTGAAATTGTTGTCCACCGTCAAAACCCTGCTTTGCAAAATACAGGGAAGCTAATTAATTGCTCAGTTTCAAGAAACTATTTTGTTCTGCATATAAGTGCTTATAAATTATGAAGGATTTTTCTTGCCTATCAATTTCTGCAAAGTAATTTTCATTTGAAACGTTATTTGCTGAAGGGGAGAAGGAATTAAAAAAAACACACTTGATACTCTCTTGACACAGTAGGTTATTTGTTTTATACAGCCTGTGATTAAATCAGGTAAGGTAATATTTGAAAAATAAAAACGAAAGAAACATGCTGTATCTTTGGAGGAAGATTCACCTTATTTTTCCCCATTTAATCAATATTCTGTATGTTAATACCAGCATAACCACGTGTGGTGGGTTAACCTTGGCTAAGGGCCAAACTTCCACCAGCTCCTCACTCACTCCCTCTCCTCAATAGAACAGGGGCAGAAAATAAGACGAAAAAGCTTATGGGTCGAGGTCAATACATGCAAACTGCTTACCAGCTACCATCACAGGCAAAACAGACTTGGCTTGGGGAAAACTAATTTAATTTATTGCCAGTTCAAACAGATTGGGGTAGTGAGAAACAAAGACAAAAATGAAGACGCAAGCTCCTCTCCTGCCCTTCCCAGGCTCAGCTTCACTCCCTCGCTCCAGACTCTCTTACCCCTCAACCCCGAGTTGTGCCGGAGGATGGGGAATGGGGGGCTGTGGTTAGTCCATAACAACCCTCTCTGCCCTGCCTTCCTCCTCACGCTTTTCTCCTTCTCCAGCGTGGGTCCTCCCACGGGCTGCGGTCGTTCAGGACAAACCTGCTCCTGTGAGGGTCCTCCACAGGCCACAGTTCCTCCAGGGAATATCCACCTGCTGCAGCATGGGGTCCTCTGTGGGCTGCAGAGGGGGATACCCGCTCCGGCGTGGGGTGCTCCGTGGGCTGCAGGGGCATAAGCTGCTCCCCCGTTGCCTTTCCAGGGGCTGCAGGGGAATCCGTGCTGGAGCACCTCTTCCGCTTCCTCCTGCTCTCACCTCGGTGCTCGCAGGTTGTTTCTCACACTTTTTCCCTTACTCCTCACTGTGGGCAATGTTTTTCCCTTTCTTACAGACGCCTTCCCTGAGGCACCACCATCCTAGCTGCTGGGCTCAGCTCTGCCCTGCAGCAGGTCCATTTGAACCAGCCCCAGCCTCTCCCCACAGAGACCACCCCTGCGGCCCCCCACCACTAGCACCTTGACACCTAAACACCTAGACCCAATAATGCTATTGTGTTGCTTTTGTAGCATGGGTTGCTGCTAGATATGCTATTTTACGCCACAGAAGATGTAGGATGGGTAACTGTTTTCCAGGACACATTTTCTTCAGAACAAAATGTTCTATAGGTTGGCCTTCACTGTACTGCAAATGCCCAAGCAGGCTTATATGCATTCAGAAAAAAAAGGAAAAATGGAAGAAAAAAAAAACAAACCAAAGCCCAAATCTTTAGGTCTACTTCTCATAGCATGGTCTTTTTTTTACCATGTTCATCTGTAATTGTTTACTTAAAACACAAAGAAGGTCCCAAGCTGAGAGGAGTGGCACATAATTATTGGAAATACACATTAAATCAACTTAGATTACATCAGATCCGTAGTTTTGTTAACTACTTGATCCAGACGACTGTGTATCTCCCTGAAGTTTAATGCCTCTTTTAAATAGCTTTGTTTGTCCTTGTGATATCTGGTTTTCTAGTGATTTCTGCTGTTTTGTGTTTTGAATAATCACTTTTTTCTAGACTTCCCAGATTTCATAACAGCAATTAGAAAGCCTGGTAGGAAGGCAGAATCTTCAAAGTATGTAAGATTTTCCGTTCATATTGATAAAAAAGATCTGAACAAGCTTAACTACCACAAATGGGTTTTTTCAATGTATAAGAGAGGTTACACCGGTTCCAGAATTGCAAATGGGTTCCTCTGCACCCAAATGCCAGGAAGTTTACCACTGAGATAAGCAGACTTAGGTAAGCTAGGCTGCTCTGCGGTCATGCATGATGTCTTCTGTACTAAACGTTTCCAGACTGTGGTATGCAGACCACTAATGTCACATGAGCAGTCTAAGTGATACACAAATACTGTTTGAACAGGCAGGTGTTGCTGCTTATGTACGTGCATAGCCTGCTACAGAGCTGGAACTGTTGATGCTTTAGCCGTCACAAATGATGGCATCTTAGGGGGAAAAAAGTTAGGAAACCCTTATAGACAGATTTGTAGGCACATTAAATTAAAAAAAAAAAGGAAGGCAAAACCCCCAGATTTCTCAGCAACTTGTGTATACTGGATATATATAGTTTCCATCTTCCTTCCCTGTCACTGGGCATCTTAAAAAGAGAGACTTTGGGTCATCCAAGGAGATAATTCTTCCCCTCAGATTTGTGAGCTGGAAGATTTGGCTTTGAGGTTTCTGAGCTAGGCTGAAAGATACGTCATAAGCCCATAAATTGTGTATAACCAGCAAGAAGAATTAGTAATCTTTCTCCTTGTCTATCTCTGTCTTTCTCTGTCCAGAGTTATTATCATTTCCTGGTAAATATCCTTCTTCTTCCTCCAGCGATATGAGGGATGAGCTGGACTTGCAGCATCTTAGGTCCCATCTTTCTGACATTTTTCTAATCCTTGCAGATGCAAGAAGGACTGAGTGGGGACTAGTCAGCAGAGCATGGTTAGAGCGTATTCCTGTATTAGGTGATATAAATGAAGGATGGTCTTTACTGAGTAAGCTACTGCTAGAAAGTCTCCTAGGTGTTTGTTACCAGTGCTGTGACTTTGCTAACTTGCATTCAAGTGGTGAGCAGGATTGGCTAGTCTAGCAAAAGTCTCTTTACAAGAGAAGACTGGATTAAGTACGTGCCATGCGAACACCTCGGATTCTCTAGACTGCATTGTAAACTCTCCTAGCCAGCGCAAAAATGCTGCAAGCCTTGAATGGAGCCTTTGAAGTCCACTGTAGTATCAGTGAGCAAAAATAATTTATGAAGGTGGTACAAGTGGTGGTACAGTTTGCCACAGTCGTGAGGTTTTTCATTCTGATGGCACTTGGTGGAACCAGGGTAGGCCAAAGACTACAATATTTATAAGTGTCAGTGATGCCCTGAGCATTCAAAGCTTAATTCTTGCAAATCCTTTGCAGTGGAAACAAACCTCTTTGCAATATGAAACATTTATAGAGAGATATAAAATTTTTGTTGCTTTTATTCGGCTTAGTGTGTTACACAGAAATTTAATGAAGTAATTCTAAGCGGTGTATCCACTCAAAAGGTAACTTGGTACTAATTATCTTTTGTTTCCAAGGGTGTACGTTCATTACCAATCCAAAATCAGTACTGTCCCAGAACCGTTACTGTGTGGCACTCTTTGAAAGCACTCTGTGAAACAAATTAGCATTGTCTTTTTATCTGCAGGAAGATGCTGCCTACTTCAAATAAATGAACAACACATTTGCTGGTATTTTGCATTCTTGTTGGCAGTTTCAGTAGACTGGCTAAGGTTTAAGCAGAGCATCAGACCCAACTATGCTCTTGCCAATTAGAGGGAGCTTTTTCCAGTAAGCAATGTAGACTAGAACTCTACAATATCTTTGTACATGCTCTCTGGATAAAAAATTCCTGTTTCAAAGTTGTCCAAATTGATATTTTTACTTTTATGTGGCATGTATCACTGACGCGTCTTAGTACTTTTCTGTACATCTTGTTTCACAGTCTGCAGGGTAGGGCAGAACATTCCTCGCTTTATAAAAGTATAAACCAAGCAAAAGGGAAACTACTGATTTGTCTCACTGGATATATTTAATAAATACTAAACTTAAAAAAAAAAGAATTGTGTTAACAGTTTAACCCATGAACAGAACTTACTGAAACTGTATTAGTTTAATGCAGTGACAGTCTTCATTTCCATGTTTGACACACATCACTTTGACTTGATTGTGTTTTTATTTCTATTTAGGACGTGTAGGAACACCTCATTTTATGGCCCCAGAAGTGGTAAAAAGGGAACCTTATGGGAAGCCTGTAGATGTTTGGGGCTGTGGCGTGATCCTTTTTATCCTGCTAAGCGGTTGTTTGCCTTTTTATGGAACAAAGGAAAGATTATTTGAAGGCATTATTAAAGGAAAATACAAGGTAAATAACAGTATTCCCAAGTCCTTTTTCAGTGAGATGAGCTTTGCTGGTAAAATTTATGGAAGTTGATTTTTGTATTTAGACTGATTTAAATTTCATGCTTACAGAAATCTTGTCTGTGTTACACAGGGAGAGAGATTATTTTCCCTCTCCAGTCTATCTTGTTCCTGTTGTGTTTCGTGTAAATGTTAGAAATTTAAATACAAAAATATTTACTCAGCTGAAACAATAAATGGGTGCAACAACTAGCCCCTAATTGTACATGGAGCTCGGTAGGATTACAGAAGGTTAGCTGTGAAGTAGAACATACTGTATGTTACCTTAGTTTTATAGGTTCTTTAAAGTTTTTAATCAAATAAAAGAACTGTCATAAAGGCTAGTCGTCATATTGCCTTGATTTAAAACAAAATGCTTGTTAATGTAAAAATGTAGCTATGCATTTTTCTTTTTAGTACAGTTTGCAGTAAAGTACAGCTAATGATTTGAAAGGTGCCACTTGCAACTGAAAGCAAATTGGCATGCATGCAAGATAAGCATGTTTCACAATATAAGCATCCTAGAGCCGTTATGGAGGCAAATTTAAAGCTTTGACTTCACTAGTTTTGTGGTCGTGTATAAGATCAGTTTTGTTCTACTTTGCAACCAAGGTCACACGTGAAATGTGTATTAGCAGATTAAGAGTGGAAACTCCTAAAACTGTCTGGTAGTCTGTAATATGGTTTAGGAAGTATTTTATTATATGACCTTAATAGTACTCTGCTAAAATGTAAGTGACAGCAGTGGTACTGCACTTGATCAGGAGCACGTTCTTCATTCTTTATATTCCTAGAAACAGCAGGATTTCTTCATGGCACTAGTTTTGGGATTGCATAGACTGGTAGACATTCCAGTTTCACTTCATGGAAGATTTCTTTATGGAATCTCTTAAGTTGCTAAAACCTTCTGGAAACATACAAGTTAACTTTTCTTTGTTTAAAAAAAAAGTCATGGCCAGCGCATTGTGTCTTCTCAGTTCCTTTTCTGTTCCTGTTTCCATGATAATGTGTCTACTCAGTGAAAATAGTACAAGGATTTCAAAATAGTCATGCTGCAAATTTGCAATTATCTTCATTTCATTAGAGCTGAAAAAGAAATGACAAATCACAACTATAAATGTGCGTTTCATAGCCAGAAAAAGTTCCTGAGTGCTCCAATTTAAAGCGATTATTTTTTTCATAAAGACTGATTTTAAATAAAATGGACCTCTTCAAATGAAGATTTTGAATTTTTATTTAGTACCTTGTAAAATTGGCAAGGTAACATCTAAATAAAACTTAAGTTCTTCATAAATTAAAGAAACACTAGAAATAGCTTAAGGATAGAATCCTTTATCACAGAAGGAATTTTCTTTCTTTAGAACAGTTTTATCGGGTGCCCGTCATCTTGACTAGTAGGACACAAACCTGCATATGCAGAAGATGAAAATATCCTTCACATTGTTGTCTTGTAAAGAGACAGTTCTGCTCTAACATGTGTTGCAATTTCTTCTATTGTTGATCACATGTCAGTATGCTGTCCTACCTGAGTGGCTGAAGATGCTTAACTGTTGTAAAGTTTAAAGGAATTTATTGGGAAGAGCCATTGTCCATGATACTTGTGGGACAGGACCAGAGTAGTTCACAACAGGCATTAGCTGACTTCCTTCTTACTCAGCATCATTGGCATGAAATTGTGGGTTAGTATAGATAAGACTTTCATGCCGTTCCTTATATTGATTTCAGGAGTAGATTTGTTTTCTACATTTATCATATGCATAGTTAACTATCAGACAAAGCCTAATTATTTTTTCTTTTTCTAGTGAAGGGTCACTTTTATCTGAACAAAGTGTAGCATAGGTAGAAAATTATACTGGGTATGTCCAAGGATATGTCAGCTTTTATGTGATACAGTGCTCAGTGTTTTAATTTTTTTATGCTATTTCAATAGTAACTAGTGTACAATTTTGTAAGTTATTAAAACACTTCAGAAAATTCCTTTTACGTTTATGATGATAAAATGTTTACAAGTACCAACCACTGTTAAATCTCTGCAAATACTTTGCATAAAAAATAGGTTCCTTTCTATATTCTTATTACTATTTTAATTTCTTTTTTCCTGCTGGTAATCAGATGAATCCTAGGCAATGGAGCCATATTTCTGAAAGTGCCAAAGATCTGGTACGCCGCATGCTTATGCTGGATCCAGCAGAAAGGATAACAGTATATGAAGCACTGAATCATCCCTGGTTAAAGGTAGTAAAAGCAGCTGTTTACGTACCAGTTTCCTCTTCAGAAGGGAAAAAGATTTATTGGTTTGTTGTTTGAACTTTTCAAAGTAGATGTGACATTGTACTAAATGTGTGATAATATGCTTTAAATGCTTTGTAACGTTAGAGCCTGAGATTTTGATAATTGCCAGGCATGAACTCTTGCTTAACAGCAAAAGCAAACTCACTTAGGCATCTTCAGCAGCACCAGAGTATAGGGAGTAGGGCTGCATAGAATAAAGCTTGAAGAAGGTATTCGTGTCTTTCTGTGGCTCTCAAACTCCGGAGGAGTAATTTCTGATCTCTTCTTTGCTTAGTCCTTTCTAGATCTCTTTCCTATTATGCATGTAGCCATGCAGTTTATTGCAGTACATTATGCTGCTTAACTGTGCTGCTTTCTTCCATTAAATTCCTGAAATATCCCACCAGAGTGAAGGAAGTATGTAGTGATGCATTGCTCAAAGGCCACTGTAACTGCATAAAATTATATGGCATTTGGTAATCAAATAATTTTTCAGTAGTGGCAGAATTTACAACACAGTTTGAGCCAGTGGAAGAGTAGTTGCTGAACACTGAAGATTAACAACATGAGCAGGAGAACATACACCTAGCTTCTGAGCAGTCTCATTAATAGACTGTGCTAAATATTGGAGTTGGAGAATGATGGGTGTGTTGCAGGTTTAAAAGGTGTCCAGTACTGGTTCAGAGCATTGTATTTTCTTTGGTAGAAACTGATGAATTAACTATTTTTCTTTGTTATCCTCTTTTTCTTTTCTTTAGTGTGCGCTCGGGGTAGAGAGTGTCATAATATCATTAACTTAAATAGGGCACTTATTTGGGAAGGGTGCTATTCTGGTGTTTGCTCCTGGGCTGTATATGTTCTACATTAGACAAATATTGACACACACAAAAAAAACCAAACATAAAAAAAGAACCTGGGAAGAGCAGGCTCGTGTGTTGTTCTTCTCCCTCCAAGTAAGTGATCTAACTACTACTGAATGGAGTCATTCTTCCAGTTCTCTGTCTTTTTCTGGCTCTGACTCTTAGATTCCAAGCTGCAGAATGGTCTGTCTTATGAAAAGAGGGGACTGGAGCATCTCCCCTACGAGGAGAGGTTGAGGGAACTGGGCTTGTTCAGCCTGAAGAAGAGAAGGCTGCGAGGGGACCTTATAAATGCCTACAAATATCTGAAGGGTGGGTGTCAGGAGGAT
>Ga0065711_1001423_pt1 | contig 43426 bp, 31 predicted proteins | sample Hoacrofraction12_FD_59098 | JGI IMG/M metagenome (GOLD analysis project Ga0065711, IMG submission 59098) | Hoatzin crop microbial communities from Cojedes, Venezuela - Epithelial fraction 12 v2 (version 2) | ecosystem: Host-associated > Birds > Digestive system > Esophagus > Crop | place... | reverse complement strand
TAAGCACTAACGCCAATAGCAACAGACCGCCTCCACGTCCTTGAACACATCTTGTTTTTGCTAACCCACACCATGTGCACTATCAGAACTTTCTCAATTGTTATTCTTAGCTGCCCTTTCCAGCGGCCTGTCCAGCTATGCTGTTTCGGTTAAGCGGCCTAGTCATGCTAACTCTCAAACTACATCGACCCCAACACAAGTTCTAACACCCACTAGAGCAGTCAGCATAAACAGGACAAAGAGTAACACTCGAAACCAGCAACTGGCTGCTACCCAACCTTGGACGCAAAGGTGTGAATAGTGTCAGAGTACTGCTGAGGACAGGTGAGTGGTATTCACAGGAAAGGAGCAGCAGTTGGCTAAATCTGTAGCATTTGTGCAGCAAGCACTTGAGAAAAGCAGCCATGTTGATATTAAACTTTGCTTTCCCTCCCAGAACCTGACTGAAGCCATTCAGAATGGAGTATACCCTGTTGGAAGTGAATCACAGGTTGAAGACAGCAACTGGGATTTCAGTAACTCCTTCTTCTTTGCAGGCACGGTTGTCTCCACAATAGGTAGGTCTAATGCTTTCCATGTATGTGTTTGTGTGTGTGTGATGCTTATTGTGTCTGGTTATTAGGACCTGAATGGATAATGCTTTCAAGGATAAAAACTCCAGCCCTTCATTGTCATGGATGGTAAGCAGCAATGGACTTGGTCCTGAGAACTCACCATTGCACAACTCTTTGTGCATTACTTTGGCTTGTGAAATACCAGTAGCCTTTCATATTCTTTCCCGCTTGTTTCTGCTTGTCAAGTAAGCTGTTAAAATGTTCAGTCTGCTGCCGGTTGCGGGTGGAAGACAAATTCACTTTTCTGGTCTTTATTCTAGGGTCAAATAGACTTTAAATCCAGAAGTGCTGTAAAGCATAAAAAAGTGGTAGGAAAGAAGTGAACTCTGCTGGGGCATGGACACTGTCCAATAAGCTATGCTAAGCTGTTAGTGCACATACTAAATTCATAATATATCAGGAAGAAAAAAATGGGAAGGGGGCAAGGCAAATGCTAAGGCTTTTACACTGCTGCTTGAAGATTTTCTGACCTTTTCAGTGGCTGCCTGCCCCTGCCTGCCTCTGCCTTGCTCTCAAATACACATCCCAAAAAGTGCATGCCTGCCAAATTTAAACATAAAATCCACACTGTTGGCTCCTGCTTTGCTTCACACTCTCAAGCAGCGAAAATCCAATCTATGTTTTTGCAGAGTGAAGCTGAGGCCTCACTCCCGCTACACCTTAGGCACAGCCGCTTCACTGATCTGTGAGTGTGACGTATCACAAGGGCTGCAGTTGTGTCCCAGCATCATGGCAGATGGCGTAGGTGTTGCATGAACCCATGTGGAGACCTCCTGCTGTAAAAGAAAGGCTTCTGACTCATCACATCAATGACATATGTTCCATGGTTACAACAACATTCACATATCGATAAATCTTCCCTAATCTGTGAGCACCTTGCTACTAGCCAATCCAGTCCTTGCCACCACCTGTATTGCTTTATCTTTTTATTACAGCGTTTCTCCGCCAAACACCTCAGTCACTTTCCATCAAATTTGTTTCCCTAGCGAGGCAGACAGGCTGCAACTTTGCCTGTTTCACTGCATCTTTGCCACAGAGGTCTATTGTGATGGTATATCAGGTACTGCCACTCATCTTCACCAGGTTTTGTCATGAAAATTGAATATTTCTGTAACAGGGAGCACAAGACAGCCCAAGCATTTGGGAGCCTAGTAGCCAATCAATCACTCAGTTGCATTTTCCAAGTAATTGGTGCCTTCAGACGAACTGTGCTCGGGAAAGTGCCTTTTCCAAGGGTCACTGGTAGAGTAAGGACATACACAAAGTACAGGACTCGTGCACTCTGGGATGTATCTGCTGGGGTCTAAAAGGATCAAAGCCTCCAGTCCATTAAAGGACGTGTCTGGAGTTCTGAAGCTGTTGTTTCGCTACTCAGATAAATCCTCTTTTAGTAGGACTGCAAGATAAATATCTCTCTGGTATGAATACATCAGCCACCAGTAAGGTCTGGGCTGATGAGCACTGTCTATTCTAATGCAAACTGCACTGCCCCCAGGACCGAAGCCAGTATCTTGGGAATTCCAGCTTCCTGCCATTTAGCCAGGGAGGTCACTAACGTACAAGCAGATCGACAAGAAGCTAGAGATGGATGTATGTGAGTTGGACATGGGACATTTGGACAGCCTGGGACTCCAGCCTTAATGTCTTCCAGGTCCCCAGACTTGCGGTTTCTGTCTTGGCACGTATTTGTCACAGGACAGAGCATATTTTCCATAAGTGCTTTCATTCCTGCTGAGGCTGAATTGGGAGCACACAGTGTTCTCTGCATCCCGCGAAGCATGCAGGGTGAATCACTTCACCTACTTGCTGTCTTTTTCAGAGAACAAAGAGTGTATGTGGACTGAGAAGTGCTAGCCACATCTTCTGAGGTCAAAGGCAGGCCAGGTTGGGGTAGATGTGACTGTGACTGTGGACTGCTCTAGTTCTCTGGAATATCTCCTCTGATACGTCTTTTTTCATAGGCTATGGCACGCTACATCCTAAAACTGCTGGGGGCCAGATCTTCTGTGTCTTTTTTGCTCTGTTTGGAATCCCCCTGAATATTGTATTCCTCCACCGTGTCGGTAAGATGCTCTCACTGCTGTGTAAAAAGCTGGGGAAATTCCTGTATGAGAAAGGAATGAGAAAGGTAATTCGTTTTACTTACTCAGGCACAGTTACATGCTCATTCGCAGTTTCTTTTCTCAGGATTTATGCTGGCATTATCCTCTATTATATTTGTTCTCATGCTGTGTTAGACACTGTGCTAAGAGAGGATAAGAGGCATGCTTCACTTGTAGAGCTAAACAGACAAGACAACCACAGAGGAGATATTCAAAGGGATGCATTTTGTCTACCCATTTAAATGGCAGACATCCAGCCCCGTTTAGTGATCAATTAAGTGAGTGGGTGCCTCATCCCACTTCTTTAGACACATCTCAGGAGCTAACACTCTGGGGAGCACCTGTCTCCCTTTATAACCAGTAACGAGAGAGATGATTAAGCATCTCGTCTTGAGGCAGCAAAAAGCAAGTGAGCTGTAAAAAGCTGTAAAAAGTGGTGAGCTGTAGGGGTTTCAATGGATATTGGCTCAGTGCCTAGTATGTCACCCCTCCTTATTCGTTATGCAGTCCTTTAATCCCTCTCCTCCCTTGACTTTGACAGAAAGGAAATATCAGGTTGAAGTGGCCCATTTCAGCCCAGTTGCAGAAAAGTGAGGACACACCTGTGAAGGGCTAGAGACAGTGTGCGTCTTGCCTGGTTATGCCCCAAGTTATTTGCAGCTCCTCCCCTTCTCTCACTACTACTGAGGAAGTGAGAACAGTTTTTCTGTGTCTCCTACTGTAATTGTCTTTCAGGACAAGGTATGAATGCTACAGACAACCCTTCTCAAATTGCTAAATTTCTTCCCATGTCCAGAAAACTTAAATAGAACATAAGGCTTGATCAGATATAGACTCAAGCACATGCACAATACACGAAGGCATGAAAAATTATTCAACAGTTGCCATTAATTTCCAGACAGTCTGGACTTATAAAATTCTATACATAAACTATATGTGTATCTGGCTGATAAATCTTAATATATAACAAGTCTTTTTCTCCAGTCAAAGCTTCTTCATGCCTGCTGGGAGACAGGACGGTTCAAAAGTCACTGTCCAGGCACTTCTTCAGAACCCCATTTGTTAAAGATCTTCTTGTAGCAAGGTACCCACTGGGTAGGAGCCAAGCTGTGGCACTGATGCAATGAGAAAGTCAACAATCAAGACTCTTGGACAGAGTAGTGTCAGAAATGGTGTAAATATTTTTTTTAAAGTCTATTTTCCCAGGCAGATTTGAGCGTTCTGTGGACACCACACCTGAACACCTAAAAACAAAAAGTGAAGTTGTCTGGTGAAAAGTGGAAATAGTCTGACTCCAGTAAAAATCATCAGATAGGAATTCCTCCTGTACTCATAGTCATTGGAGGTTGATATAACCAGATAACAGACTACATCCCCCAGGGCTGCTGTGGACATGCAACACTCATAATATACGGCTTTCCCCTACTCGAGGGGAAGGCTAGGGTACTTTTAGAGGAAGAGCACTCAATGCAAATCCTTCAGTTCCTGTGGTCCTGGTAGGTATTCCTGGATAACCACCCATTTTGAATAGCCACCATTATACATGGCCTGCTGGTGTGTCAAATCATGATTATAATTGAATTGGTTTCTTTTTCAGAAGAAGATTAATTTTCTGACCCTTTTGTTCTTCCTGGCAACGGGGATCCTAGTTTTTCTGTGCTTGCCATCAGTCTTCTTCCACATGACAGAAGGCTGGTCCTACAGCGAAGGAATTTACTTTGCATTTATCACCCTTAGCACCATTGGCTTTGGAGATTACGTAGTAGGTAAGGTTGATTTCCCAGAGGAGACGCATCAGAGTGCCAGGGTTATGACTATACTTGTCATGGGCTGACTGCACAGGCCACCAATGTACTGTAGAGACAAATCTTCCGTCTGAGTCTTTGACTAGACTTTGCCTTGTACAGTTCTGGGGGAAATACTAATTTGTCTGGGGTTGCATGTGCTAACAAAAGCGCAAAATTGTCTAAAGATAATGAAATGTGGTGCTTTGGGATGCAAAGAAGCCAATTATTTGGGGGGGGGAAGGAGAAGTGTAGGGGGGGAATTCAAGGAGCCTAGGAATTTGCATACACCAAAAGGGAACAGGTTGTGAGAGTTATACGAAATAAGGCATGTATATCTGCTTTAGCCATCTAAGACTCATGTTTCAAAGTGTAGAGTAGAGAAATAAGTGGTCACGTTTCAGAAGACATGTTTTTACACAACAGAATGAGAGGTAGAAATGCCAGTCATTGTAAAGTGGGGAAAATCTACTCACTCTATGAGCTGTGGAAGCAGCCTGCTTTAGTCTCCTATGCATCACTGGACGCTCCCTGTCTTCACAAACCAGAGCTTAGGATTTCCCCTGAAGACGAACTGTTAAAGCTACACTCCAGCATGCTGGAGTGCTTCTTGAAACACTTCCATGTATCTACTAACCAAATTACACTCTGCATGGAATAAGCTTCCAGAGGAACTCCAAAACGATCACCAGGAGCCAAGTCAGTGTCCACAGAAGGAGCAGTCAAACACCTGGACTCCATGGAGAATCAAATACTTCTCTACAACAACCTGTCCTGACAGCATCTTGCCAGCTTGAACATCTTTTCAAAAGGGTTATAAGAAAAAAGCTCTGAAGCTAATACTTGAACAGCAGTACTGTTCCAACAGAGAATCTGGAAGCCTCGCGTCCCTTTCCAGTGGACAGACATCCACCACACAACAAAGCCTAGGCTCTCAAGCCTTGCAGAGACGCAAGACGGGCCTTGGAGATTGGCTAGCAGCCTTGCTGTGTGTTTGAAAGATTTTTTTCATCAGGCTGAGGGCTTTGGCAGAGGGAGGCCACAAGCTTTTCCAGACACTGTCTGATGTTCCCTGCTGACCTTAATTTCTCTGAGTCTGCTAAAGAGGCTGGGTAGTGCTTTTGAAGATCCAGTTGACATCTTGCTTTTTTGCATGTGTTTAGTGATCATAAAGATCATGTAGCCTAGCTGATGGTTAATTCCTGGAATGGCCATGAGTTGATTAGGCTACATTTCCCCAAGTGATCCCAGGCAGCTAACTACTCCCTCTTGCTACAAAGCACAGAAAACCAGTGTCCCCTGCAATTCCCCTTTTCACATAATCCAAAGAAAGATTCTTTGTCTCCAACAGTGGTTAAGCAGTATTACCATGAACATGATGCAGAACTCAGGCATCAGCAACGAATCTGTATCACACAACAGTGGCCTCTTTTCTCACTGTTTTCTCCGGCCAATCGTTGTCACTGCAGTGGAGGATGTTAGGGCACATGCATTTCTTTCCTAACGATCCATAGGACTGATGACCTTGGCCTGTGTGATACTGAGCACCTTGTACTTCGGTGACATGGAATGCAGGAAGGTGGAGGGTGGCTGGTGCTGTGCAGGGGAAAAGGTGGACATCAAACTAGTGCATTCTCTTCCCTTGTCCAAATTACAAGTGTGTTTTACAATAATGACAGCAAGTCACAGACTGAAAAACACTACCTCCATAGCAATTTGCTCCTCTGCAGCCGTATTATTTTACAAATACAGTTTAAATATAAGAATTAGATAGGCCTCCTGGCCATCATCTTCATTAGAATGATTTAACTGAGCTGAAATATTTTTCCCTGCAGCATTTATCTCAATTGGCCTTAAACAACAGTGATAAACTGGTGATAAGTTTAATGCCTCACACTTTCACAATGAAACAAGCAGAATCAATGACAGCTCTGAGTATTGTGCATTTAGAATTGGTAACAGATGACATATGGATTTGTGCTGGCCAAGTGGAACAGAACAGGTTTAAGTTTATTTATATTCTAGTAATTCAAAACTTGTTTGTAGCTGTTTGTACTTGAAGCATAAGATAACGCATGCTTTGGGTAGGGAAACATCCACTTAGGTGGCACTTCTAGGGCGAAACTCTCCTTTGGCTTGTAAACTGAATTTATGCCCTGCCAAAGTCCAGTTTGGAGTTAACATTGCAAAGATATTATTAGTTGCTTTGCTAACCCCACATCATGAACTTCAGGTAGGAGCACAGAAGGAGATGCTTTGTAGCAAGGCTGACATCCCCTCTGTCAACTCAGCCTCAGCAGAAGAAGAAGAAATTGTTGTTGGATATCTACCCATGAAGACAAACCAGCCCAGTCCTGCCCCTTTTCCAGAGCTCTTGCATGATGAAGTACAAAAATCCTGCACATCGATCCATGAAGTACAGAGCACTGCAGGACTTAAAAAGAGTTGCCAGCATGCCGGATCCTTCTGGGCAGCTTCACAATGGGAAATTATCCTCCAGGTTTCTGGCGATCCCTTTTTGTTCTTTGGGAGTTCAGGAATATTTTCAAGATAACACAATTTTTTCAAGATAATATAGTTTTTTCAAGATAATACAATTTTATATTACTTCCCACATCATTGCATTGACCCTTAGATGCAGATGTTGAATTGGGATTGGCATGCTATAAGGGGAAAAAAATATCCTACTCTGCTGCTAATTCACCTCAATCTCCGTATAACTTTTTGACAGGCCAGCATATTTGTGCTAGCATCTATCAGTTTATTGCAACAACAAGAGACTTGCCCAGCCTTAACCTAATGCTGGGGGAGAGAGACTCCACTACAACAAAAAAGTCACCTTAAAGTACTCAGCGTAAAATACATTGATGAATCCATTAGGCTGCCCCACTTTACAGAGGCAAAGCAATTTTAACTTGCTAATTTTCTTTTTCTTTCTCTCATCTTATCTGCAGGTAAACAGCCTGGCAGGAGTTACTTTTCCTACTACCGAACGCTGGTGGCCATTTGGATTCTTTTCGGCCTTGCCTGGATTGCTCTCCTATTTAATTTATTGACAACCGTACTAGAAGATACTGAAAAAATAATTGTCAAGGATCTCCATCAAATTGGGAAGATGAGTAAGGACAATGAAGCAAGCCAGCAAAGAAGATGTCAGCCTGCTCAATTTATTCCGGAAGAAGAACTACTACCACCACGTGCTAGAGGGGATGCACAGAAAGTGGAGTCATTAGCAGCAGATTCTGAACAAATACAAAATGAGAAAAATGTTTTTTCTTATAGCAGAACTATTGCCGTAACATATGAGAATTAAATTCTTCATTGGAGAGTTGCCAGTGAATTATTCTAAAGAAATTCCCCTGGAAATAAAATTTCTCCTACTTATTGCTGAGATATGACCTTGCAGAGCTCAAGACTTACAGTTACACAAAGCCCAAATATTAATGGTAAGAAATTTGCTCCTTGATTTGCAGCTAGGTTGTGCTAACAGCCTAAGACGTGCACTTGTTTTGCCAGGTGTTATTAAGGTTCTTCTACAAAAATGCAGAGGGGGGCCATGGCAGTGCTTGCTGGTTCTATTCGGATTTTGCTGCTTGCAAGAAATCACATCTCTTTCAGGAACTGACATGCACAAGCTTTTCTGAGGCATTATATGTAACTCATTATATATAATCTATATATATATATGTAATGAGGGTATATAACTTAATAGATGCCTGATTTGAGCCATCACATTGGATAAGCTGTTATGATCTGAAAGAAGTGTTTAAAGGACAAGACCTGGGCTCAGTTCAGAGACACTAGAAGCATCTAATGGACAGGGTTAGAACAAGGTTAGTGTGTTAGAAATAATTAATTCTACCTCTTCTTGGTTTACACTAAGATGAATAAAGGCAATTTCAGCTTTTATCTCTGTGGCTTTGAAAAACCTTTCTAATAGTGTTTATAAAGAATATATAAACACATGATTTTAATTCAAATTTTGTAATAATTTTATTCTGTAAGGATTTTGTAAGAACAGAGACTGGTTTGAATGGAGGAGTCCTCACTGCATCGGAGCCTTACTACTATGTTTGTATTCCATAGGAGCTATAAAGTAATTTAAAAACAAATCTATTTTGCTGTGCTGTGGTAGCTTTCCAAGTGTGAGTGTCAGTGCAGCCTTACCTTCAACCAGGTAAAAAAAAGAATGTCAAATCTGGGCATGGTGTTTCAGATGTACCACCTGGCGTGCAGACCATCCCTCAGTGAAGACCCTGGTCTTCAAAGGCTCGATCTACGCATCAGGTGCCTTGTGTGTGTCAAGAGCACATGGAACCCTCACCCTGAAGTGCTGGCAAAGCAGCTGTGGTAGACACAGTCATCGAAGTGAAAAGTCCCATGAGTGTGGATGATTACACTAAAGGTCAGTCTAGTCCAATATCCAGTCTCTGACCATGCCTACCAACATGTGCTGCCAAATAACGTAAGAATGAGGCAGCTGTGCCGTGCTCCTGCACCAGGGTGCAATCCCTCTTCCAGCAGTCGGTGGCTCAAATGCTGCCCAAACTAGAGGTGGGGATCTCTGTACGTCAAAGTCCATGAACTTGCCCAAATGCTGAACTCGCCTCAGCACCCATGGGACTCACCCAAGGCAGTCCATAGGTTCAGTACACAAAGTACCTCCCTTTGACAGTGCTGAACATGTCACTTGACAGGTTTTCGTGACATCCTTAAGTTCCTATTTTGTCAGACAGTGAGTAATTGTTCTCAGCTCACCATCCAGGTGTTAGTTACAGCAAGACCAGCCCTTGCCAGAGCTATTCCTGTATGAAATGAAGAATAAATTATAGCTATAAAGCAATTTTAGGCCATAAAGATGCAATCAACCTCAAAGTTGAATTCATAATTGTTTCAGTCAAACAGAACCACACTTCTTGCCGAAACAGGTCTGCTGGTTCAAGGCCTGGAGTGTAGACCTGACCAAACATGTACTCTTTACATCATCAAATTATCTTCCAGTGTTGCCCTCAAGGCTGACTTCTTGCCTAATATGTCTTACTCTCAGTAAACTTTTCTGAGGCAGCAGGAGCAAGAACTGACTGAAACTGGGGCAAGGTAACAGGGCTATCATAGGGCACAGTAGTCAATGTACAAGCTACGACTCTGTTGCTATCACAAAGCAACAACATAGCCGGGCAGAGAAAACAGCTGGATGCTCCTGGGCAGGGATCTCTTCACCTCTCTGTGTTCCCCTCTCACCAAGTGTTGACTCACATTACAATTTTCCAGGCATCGTTATTTTCTCTTCTGTCTTTCCCCATCCCTTCCTACAAGGACCATTAACCACATCCTCAACCTAACAGAGATACTGTCAGGGCTGGTTCAGGGAGAAGTGGTCCTGCCTTGGGGCGCAATGGCTATATTACACAGCCCCTCATAGTTCCTTCCAGGTCAGTTCCTGGTGTTTGATGCCCCTCAGCCCCAAGGCAGCAGGCAGGGCTTCTGTGCCAGCACAACACATGTCTATTTGCTGTGTCTATTTCTGGGGAGAAAGAAGAGCCTTCAAGGAATATCCTGAAGTCAACACACCTCTAAATGTTTTTTTTTCAACTTGTTTCCACTGTCCCTCTTACTTCCTCTCCTGACAAATAGCACAACTCGGCCCTGAAACAAGGTGCCAATGTCCCATTGCAACGCAGAGCAATTGAGGATGCTTGTTTAGACATTTCAGGAAGGGCAAGAGAGGTGGCCCACAGATGCTGACTGCAAACCTCCAGCTCAGAGCCAGGCAGTGGCTCTTTGAACTGAATGGGACAAATTCTCTGCCCTTCACACTGGCAGGTGTTTAATAACGAGCCATGAAAATCAAACACTTCCCATTTCCAAAAGTCAGTCTGCCGTGTGCAGCTGTTGTCATAGGGTGCAGGCAGTTCACCTTTTAACTCATCCATCCTTGCCCTCCGGACAAGGCACAGAGGGACTGAAGAACTCACCCATGATGCAGGAAACATGAGCCGGGAACGGTCATCACGGGGCTGTCCTGCTTCAGGCACCAAAATTTGAGGTGTCAGTTCAGCTGTAGATGCCAGCCTGGGACTAGAGAAAACACACCCACAAGCACAAAACCCATAAAAGCTCTCAGGAAAAATAGGGATCGCTGCAAGAAAGAAGACTAGCCATTCATAAATCCTCATACCAGCAGGGAGGCCCTTTGGAGAAGGGTCTCAGCTTTGCTTCTCGTGCCCTCTCGTGGCTGTGTGCTGCAGACCCCCTCCCTCTGCATTTCTGCGAAGTTCAGGAAGTTTTACTCTACCTCCTATCGTGCAGTTCAGCTAATGCAGCTGGTACAGCCCTGGCCAGTGCACATCCCACAGCAGCAGCTTTGTCAATGTGAACCAGAGGAAGCCATCCTGTATTTTTATGCAGTTCATACAAGCTTGCTAAGGACTAAAACATGCCTGCTTCTCAAGAAAGAGGTGGGGATGGGCATCCCAAACTAGTCTAGCTGGGGATTCTGCCTTCTACCCACACTCAAACGGCTTTGTGGAGGTCAGCTGGAGATCCGACAGCTTTATGCAGCAAACTGCCATGCGAAGGACCCTCACCGGTAGCACGCACTGTGCTGACGATGGGGTATGCTCCTACCACATGTCCCATACACCAGCTTCCCCTGCCTAACATCTCCTGCAGGACCAAGGCACACATTCACACCCTCTGTCCCATGGGGAAAGGGGTTGGCCCAGAAAAAAGTCTTCAAAATGGCAGGTTTAGGTGCAGGCTTTGGGGTCAGGATGAGCTGGCCCGCTCTGCAGCTGCCTCGAGGGCAGACAATTCCTCAGGCCGCAGAAGGGGTGGAGATGGAAGCTGCAGATAATTGGAGGAAAGAACCAGCACCAAAGGGTGTGTGGTCGTCTCAGCTGGGAAATGCAAGGGAAAAGCCCAGGAAAGCTGCAAGCCAGGGTGGGAGAGAAACTTTTTTGGACGCAATATTGTTCCTCATGCTTATGCTGAACAATAAAGCTGTCTCCAGAAGGGCTTAGGCACAGCAACTAATCTTTCCAGGGCTGGAGCAATCAGCCTCTTCCAGCATTATCACCCTCTGAGCACTGCACAACCACAGCAGATCATGTCCTCACATCACCCCTGAGAGGGGGAGCTGTTGCTTTCTTTGTAGACAGTAGGGGCCTCAGAGAAAATGAAGTGTATCACCTGAGCTCATGCATGAGACCTTTGGCAGACAAGTGGTCTGGTGCTCTCTCAACTAGGACTAGATGTCCTGGTAATGCTTACTGATAAATTAGACCCAGCTAGTGGTTCTGTAGTTGCTGAGGTTAAGAAAAATAATCATGAGTTGAGAGCAAAGTTAGAGCAGAGATTCTCCTCCATAGCTAGAGATTTAAAATGTTCCCAAGGCTTTTAATTCATGAGTGTGAGCCAGCCTTTGACTCTTCTTCTGCACGTTCTCCCTCCCCAGGGGACAGAAAACTGGAATCAAATCCGTTCCAAAATCGCTGTTCTGCCAAGCAGCGAGGCCGCAGCAGTCCTTCAGAGACCAGGCAGAGGAGTTCTCCATCAGCAGATCTGCGCAGCCTGAAGCCTTTCCCGAGAGCTTGTCAAAAGTCCTCGCTGTGACCCAGCACCAGTGCGCCACTCAGGGAAATACAATTTTCACGGAGCAGCCTCCTGTGCAACTGCTAGCTCTCCCACTGCAGCCTGTTTTCAAATGGGAAACATTTCCAAGGCAAGACAAATACTTTCCCACATGTTAAACCAGTGTCTGAAAAACTCAGGAGTATGATCATGAAATATATTATCCTGGATTAAATGGCAGCAGCATGTTCAGTCTGGGCTGCTCCTCATACATCACCCATGTCTTTGCTGCCAGCTAGCAAACAGTGTGCATTTCTGCAGTTGAAACCAAGGAAATGCCATGAGGAATTATCTTTCCCTAAGAAAGAAGCCCCTGAGAAATTCAGTCGCCTCCGGAGAGAACAGGAGAAACTGCAATCACTTTTATCTGTCTTTAATTAGTGTATGGGATTGTTTAGGGATCTTTTGAGGTCTCCTTCAATTAACAGCTAGTTCATTTGGAGAGATTAGGTTTTTTCTGGAAGCAGAGAGATGACTCAAAGCAGTGGAACCGTGTGGCTAATGTAACATCATACAGCCAGTGGGATAATTTTTCTACAGAAATTACTAAATGTGGGCCACACACACATGCTATTTTCCACTCTGTCACACTTGGACACTTTCTCACCTGACTCATGACCAAAAGGCACTGGATCCAGCTCAGAACTGGTTTAACAAACAAAACTAATCACTCTCCAAAGGCCTGTTCTCCATCCCTCATGATCACACACGAAGAAATAGAAAAATCAGTATTTGGTCTCAGCCAAGCTCCATTGTACCATTCCAGCAGGATTCACAGCAGTTTTGAAAATTCCCTGTGAGCTTTTGTATTAACTCTCACGCTGTAAGGAAAGGGAATCCCTGTGAACCTTGGCACCTGCGGCTGAGGACCAGCCTGGGGCAACATTACTAGTTCTATGCTAGCAAAGTCAATATTTAGCTATTCTGGGGCTAAAAAGTTGGGGGGAAGCAAAAATGCCGCCCTCCAGAGAACCTTGTTCATGCTTCTGCATCCCTGGAGTCAGCCTCACCTCCACCTCAGGACATGAACTCAAACAGCTCTAAATCTGCTTAGAATATTCAGCATTTTCTATCACTAGGGCTTCTGGACTTGATTAGGGTAATGCCCTACCAGAGGTTTGGAAAGGCTCATTTTGCTGAGTTAAAGTTAGGGCAACTATTGAATCAATTTAATTACCGGTTCAAGATGATTTAGGAGATGTCTCCTGAATAAAGACTTTTCATATTTCTCTTTCAATTATTCTCACATATGTGGTTGGAAACCGTAGCTGTACTTTTGCGGTGAGATGCTGAAGCATGAAATAACACTTCTCCAAAAAGAGAGATATACTGATAAGCAGATGATAAAAATAACATGCATGCGTCACTGAAAAATGAAGGGAGGTACAACATACAATTTAAGTTAATGGCTTCCTTGACTGGGATCAGCCAGAAAGATGTTGATATTTTCAAAGTACAAATGTGGCTTGAGATGAATCCAGCTTCTCAAAGTAAAAGATGATTGTTCTTCATAGCAAGGCATGGAGAAAATCATGCATCAAGACCAGAAAAGAACATAAGTCAGAATTTTTGCTGAAAATCCCCCAGAATCCATGGTTCCGTTCTTTTAAATGACTCACTGAGTGCGTTAAAAGCAAGGTTATGGTCTTAAATTCAAAATTACTTTAGACATTTACTAGAAACCAAGGTTGAATTCTAAGCAGAGATTTGTCTATTCTCAACTTCAAAAGACCAGGCATTCATCTCAAAATATAATACACACCAGCTCAGAATGAGAAAGATGCAAGAAGCCCAGCATAGAAACCGTCCAATAGCTAGACACCAATTTTCCCTATTCGAGCAGTCTCACTCTTCACAAACGTGCAGGAGCTACTCGACATCTCTATCGTGCAAGTCTGTTGCAACAGAAATTCTGGGGTCAGGGCATGTATATTGCCCCAGGGTAGGTCTAAATAAATTAGACATTAAATTCTCATCTCTGCAAGAGCTTTGGCCAGTTTCCCAATTGCCAGTATAAAATTTCAATGCATAAATTTTTTTTAATGTTTTTTATTTTTTTCCTTTCCTTACTTGTCTCATTCTTCCTTACAGCCCTCAAGTTGGTGATGGGATGAAGAATGGATGCAGCAGAGCTCATTACAGTCCTAGAAATGCTTGGGCAGCTCCTAGAGAAACATGACCCAGCAGAAAGGTCTACAAAGTGCTTAGAAGATGAGTGTATTAGCAGCAGTGATAGCACAATTTGATGATATATATATATAGCGAAATTGCCAAAAATTTCCAGGAGAAAAAAAAAAAAAGGAATTCCTAGCAGTGTTATAAAAGTCTATTCCTTGCCTGCAGTAGATCTCTGAGCAAAAATCTGACTACAAGCTGCCCAGGCTCTTTGCTCAAATGTAGCTCATTTATAGGGCTGGGGTTTGGTAACGACATCTCTCGATCATCATCCCACAGCCCTCTGTGGGGGCTCTGCCTGCCTTGGCAAACTGACCAGCAAAGATGGAAAACACCCTCTTAGGATGCAAATACTAAAGGGAGAAGCACGATTTCTGGTGCATGACAATTTGCATACTGGTATTTGTAGTAATAAACCGTACCAAAGTGGGTGGGGGTTTGATGGAACAGCTAGGGTGCCTTTCAGCTACATTTCTGGGAAGTTAAAAGCAGGACTGGAAATTTCCAGATAAAGAGCCTTGCTTTGGCACACTGATTTCTCAGTCAATATGGTTTATGGGCAAAAGTAGAGAATGGCAACCTCATGCTAAAAACCCCAAAGCCCTTACTTACCTCACAGATGTCAAAAAGCAGCGAACTGAGTTACAGAAACATTGTCACTCCACCACACGGCCATCCGTTACACATGGTGACAGCATGGCAAGGAGAGGTGACACAGGGAAGGACAGGCAGAGCACTCCTCCCTGTGTGATTATGGATAGTGGTTCATTTTTGGGGTCAGCAGCGTAAGACAGCTTGAGTTGTAGGGGGACCTTTCTTATGAACATCTGCAATGCTCCAGATGTCCATCAGCTGAGGCAGCAAGTCCATTTTCCACCATCTGAAAGCCTAATTCAGTTTTCCCTGACTCTTAAACTTGGTGAGATAACGGCTTGTTTTGTATCCAGACCTTGCTTATTCAAGTCTGGGCTCATGCCTACTGACCACGTCACGAGCAGATGTCACTAACACAGAAAACCAGAGTAAACGTGCAAAATGCTACCCAAATCACCAGCAGGATTTCAGCAAATACATCCTGACTATTCGGCATGCCCCAGGGTCAGATCACCCTGGCATAGCTGGACAGTGAAAACGTGCTTCTTACAGAACGCAGCCATGAAGATGAGCAAAAAGCCGTGCAGCAATCACTGTGCGCGCACACTGCCGCGGCGTAGCCTCCAGATGTCAGCCTCAACCCAAGCAAGGGAGAGGGACTGCACAAAAGGTGCAGAAAAACCCCACTTGCAGGCTTTGTCTTCCAGAAACACTCTCCTGCTGTCCCTGCTCTCCTGCCTGGGACGGATAGACGTGAGGGTTTACAGTTCACCTGGAAAAAGTGCTTGGTTCACAGACAAAACCAGAGGATGTAATTTGTCGCTGTGCATGGAAGTGTTTTACATGCACATTATACTGATGTAGACCACGTGTGCTTCTGTGTGTGTAGGTGCTCATCACATATATATATACACATATATACGTGAGAGAGAGAGAAATTCTTGTGTTAAGAAAGCTGCCAACAGCTTTACATGAAGGCAAAAGCGAGACAATGTCCTCCAGTACCTTTTCTAACCATATGCATATTCATCTCTTCCAGCACACATTCCTCTATGCCATGCAGCTGATGAGCTGAGAAGCACAGGTCAGATCCCCAAGTGGTGTAAGGCAGCATGTCTTCAAGTCTATGTAGTAAGGTTGATGTTACCTGATCAAGAAACTGATTGTCTCTATTCCCCTTGGACTGTTAAATTCATTTTATGCCACTCTTTTAGGCATGTACATTTGCCTAACTGGAAAAAAAAAAAAAGGCTTAAAAAATCCCACCTCTGCCTCTTCTTGCCTTTAACTCTGCCCTCTTCCTACAACCCAGAAGTTATAAACGCATCCAAAATCTGGGGAAGGAAAAGGCCCCAAATTCTGCCTAAAGGAGGCATTTACATTGTCCCTGTCACAGTGTGGAGCTGTGCTGCAGAATAAAACCGCAAGTACAGCAGCACAGCCCCTGACACCAAGCATTGAGGCAGCAGAGTTGTGGGGCCCAACAGACACCGCTGATCACCCTTCCACAGGCTATGGAGGAGTGTGCAGGGTGGCAGAGAGCATCCTCCAGCCTATCCTTGCACTGGGAGGATGTTCAGGGGCTGTTCATTTAAACACATGCTCCCCCTTAACAGCAGATCAAAAAAAAAATTCCTGAAGGAGATTACAGATTCCCCGACTCTTGCAGGGCACAAAGGTGGTGTTTTAACATTAAAAGACCTCCAAGATCCTCCTGCACCAAAATGTTCATCCTAAGCGCAAAGCTGCACATAGCAAAGTTGAAGCGGGGCCAGGGGTGCCTGGAGGGATCGTGACATGGCAGATTAATGGACCTCTTCCAGCCACAGGTTGTCTGTTAAGCCAAGCACTGCTAATGCGGGATGTTGTCCAGAGACCTCTGTTAGCACAATGACGAAGCTTTTTTTAAGTCCTCTGTGTAAAAGGCATAATCCTCATATGCCAATGGATCATATCCTTGAGATCCCTGGAGAACAGGGCAAAAGTGGAAAGAAAGGGAAAGGAAATCCCTTATTTCATAACGGTGCAAACAGACATGTCAGGAGAATTACATCAACATGCAGCACGTGAAATTTAAGACTCCTCCTAATGCATTTAGATGAGGCAAAATGCAAAGTCTATACTGCCGCTGGGAATAATTCTGATAGGAAGCTTTCACCACTAGGAACCAAGGACTTTCTACTTTGGAATTTGAGCCTTTGTTTTCAAAGCCTTCCTGAGAGACTTCAAAATCAAGTTTGTTAAGTGTATGCTACTCTTTGAAGATCTGTCTTCCAGAAAGAAACACCAGTGCTCTTCCCAGCAATGCTGGTGCAAATCAAGAGTAGCATGCTTGAAAATCAGTAAACATTCATGGGGTCACCTGCAGTCTGCAAAAGAGGAGAGCCTGATCCTTTGCACTGCGGAAAGCGAAGATATGCAAACACATGCGGCCCTTACCCTTTGGTTAGTGTGAGCTGGCACTGCTGCAAGGGTGCGTCAGACTTGCATGGATTTCCACCAGCTTTGACTGTGGACCCTAAGGCTCTCAGAGGCTTAGAAGTGCAAGCAATACTTGCTTTGGGGTCCTTGCAGACAGGAGGAGCCTAAGATCTTCTGGCTGGTTTCCCTCCCCCCCTGTATCAGACTGTAGATATGGGATTCAGCAAAGGATACAGCTCAGATGTGTCTTGAATTCAGACAAGTGACTTGAAGTGATGATTTCCCCCCCACCAGGCTGCAGATGATCGATGTATTATGCATGAAAATAGCGCCAGGCACAGATGGGGTAGGAGTAGAAGGTGTGAGCTGATAATAGCAGCCAAGCTCTGCTAGGGAAGACTCTACAACACACTTGCATATTGGGCAGAAAAAGGACGCAACATGCACGAGAGACCAGCCATGGCTTAAAGGGCCAAACAGTTTAATTACTCCCAAAACTGAGGTTTATGCAAGGATTTGAGTGGCAAGGTTGCCAGAGGGAGCAGGGGATTAGCCTTGACGATTCAGGGAAGTGTCTTCCCATTTTGTGCTCTTGAATAACCAAAGGGAGATGAGTGAAATGCTTATTCTGGCTTTTAAAAGCTGAAGACAGAGAACACAAAGTGGTGACATGGTGCTGCATCAGATAATGCCTCCAGCAGGATCCTGGCTCATACTCAGCACAGTGCTGAGAACTTGGCACCAGGTCCAAAGCTGAAACAAGCAGGAATTTCTCCGTGGACGCTTCTCAGGTTTGGATCCAAGCTCTTGAAGACCAGCATGCTTGGCCTGATCCTGAAGAAACAGTGGCAGTTTGGCTGAGCAACATGTCACCGACTTGGAGCCAGGTGGGTACAGACTTCAGTGGGAGGATGAGTCAAGAGAGCCCCAACACTACATGCAAAAGGACCTGGGGCTGTGAGAAAGAGCTTAGCAAGTGTGCTATCCATAAAGACCCATGAGGAAGCAGTCATGGTCCAAAGAAAAGGCCCTGACTTCCCTGGCCAGCCTTGGAACACTCTGGAGATCATTCCAAGACCAGATACTTAAAATAAGCTACTTCTCTTCTACAGTCAAACCATGAGAAGGGGATACTCTGTTCCTTACTCAGCTTCTTTGAAGAAGCTCCAGCCTTGGAGTATGCATCTGACAGCTGGCAAGATGTCATTGGCTTTGCCAAATCTGACCATAGCAGATTCCTGATGCAATAAAATGTCACCCTTCAATCACCAGAGGCTGAGAATGTTCTTGCCTGGTGGATCATCAGGCAAAGGCAGCAAAGACCTGCCGGGAACTTGCGTAACAGCTGTAGGAAATCTGTGTCTGAGGGATCTAAGCTGTGCTTTCAGATACTTGCAATAATCCTGGTAATGATGAGACCTGACAAAGTTTTGGGAAGTCAGGCCAGCAAGCATTGCACAGGTGAGATGAATATTTTACATCACTAAGGGGCTAGAGCCCTGTGAAATGAAGCTGTTTCACTGCTCAGAAACTGATCTGGTCAAATTTTCCCCAAACAGGGCTCAGGTGCTCAAATTTGTTCATGGGAATAAGCAGTTCTGATAACACTTCCAACTTGAGCTTGCAAAGAAACCTCCCGTGGAGGGAGCATCACAAGGGAGAAGGTTTCAACTCACATAGTTCCCACAGCCCAAGGGATTGCAACCCACTCATGGTGTGGTAACTCACCTCAAACCAAGAGCTAATGTGTGATCCATCAGGATACTGGAGGAGCCCAGCACTCATGATGGTTCATGATGGGACATGATGCATCATGCTCTGCTAGCCACCGGTCTCGGTTGTCTCTGCTTTCCCTCCATCTCCCAGCTCAGTAAGCCATCTCCACAGGGCCTACTTCACACACATCCTGAGACACCTTCAAACAGGCTTCCCTGTTACCGCTGCCCAACACTGCCTTGCTAAACTGCAGGAGGACCTGAAGGGTTTGCGTAGGGCCAGGTTCATTAGCTTTATACCCAGCCAAGACCCACCACAGACTAGTAAAACCCCTTCATTCCCACTTACATTGGCTTTAAGGCCACATTTTGTGATGCTAACACCATCGAGACCTGTACATCAGTCCAGATCTGGCCCCAGTCTATCCTGCATGCCTGTCCTTATCTCATGCATTTTCAAGGAGCTCAGCAGCAGTTTATGGATCAAGGCTAATCAATAATACCAGAGCCCTTTCACCATATTGCTTTCACTGAATTACTGCACCCTTTGAAAACAGAAATCTTAGCAGACCTCAGTACAATGCCAGACAGACTGTCACTACCAAATTATGTTTATTTATTCTCTCACTGGCTCTTGGCTGGCCCCATTACCAGCATATCTTAGTGTCTCTCAGTCATCAGCATATTTGCCTTCCCTCCCTCCCCCCTACCCGAGGTACATGTCTCCTCTCAAGTACAAAGCAGACTGACACGGCAAGTTTTTGAGCCTATTTAACACTGGCTTTATCTGAGGAGAACTAGGTTCAGTGACAGAGCCTCAGAATTAATTACATGAAGGTGAATTCCCATCACAGAGCCTGGCACAGTGTCACCGCACACATTTTAACAGCCAGTCTCTGGCCCTCGGCTGCCTTTGTGCAGTGTTATAGCAATGATTGGTACCTCCTTGGTGAGACGTTCCAGCCCCCTCGGAGGTGCTGCGATATAGCAAACTCGGTTCAGCCTTCTTATTCGTGAGCAGGGCAAAGGGAGGGTGTATGGTGGGTCTCCGCTGTGAGCTCAGCCCCTGGTGCTGCTGTGCTCACGCCCTTCAGGGCTGTGAATGCAGTTATTTGTGTACAATCCATGCAGTGAATAATCTCCTGCAGAGGAGATGCAGCCTGGCTCAGTGATTTGGCCAGAAGCAGAAATGGGACTCGAGGCCAAGGAAGCAGAGTTTTAAGTGCAAATCTCAAACTCCATCCCTTCCTTGCCAAGCTCCACAGGCAGGGAGCAAATGCGAGACTGAACCCCCACTCTCACCTCCCTTTTGTCAAGTGTCCTCAGCTCTTTCCTCTCCCTTTTCACCTTCCCTGCGTCCCAGGGTATCCCTCATGGAAACTCTTTTCATCCTTCACACCCCAGTTCCAACTGCTTCCCCTTCCCCTTGTTGCAGCTGTTGTAGCTGACACAAAACTAGTAGTCTTTTTTTGGTTTTTTTTACAAAAAGAGACCTGTCTGGGGGCTTTCTTTAGACACCTGTATTAAAAATTTGCACAGAGCTGAGCTGACATTGGTGTTGGCCTGTAAAGTTCATCAGAGATGACAGTAAGAGATCAGAGGGTGAAAGTGAGCAAAGCTGCATTTCAGCGTGGAGCAAGGAAGGGAAACTGTGTTTATCCCTTCTGCTGCAACCTGCAGTTTTCCTTCATCGTCCTCGACTACCAGCTCCAGGGCAAGGAAAGAGGAATGGCGAGATGAGGGGAGGTTGGGTACAGTGGAGACCAAAGGGCATTGAGTGTATAGAGGGGCGATTTGGGCACAGGGCAGGGAAGAAGCAGTAGAGACATCTCTGCCTTTCCTGGAGGAAAAGAGCTGTCTGCACATCGCAAACTCTCCCTCCACTGGGACTAGCTGGGGCTATGGGGCTCTTTTAAGAAGTATTAGAGGCATATCAGATTTACCGAGGGGCTTTGGGGTTTAGTCAGAGCTCCTGGACCTCCTTGAATTTATTGCTGGCTCCTTGGGGTCACATAGGGAAGAAGTGCTGAAAAGAGCAAGCCGCTCCCGGGCAGCAAGCACCACAGGCTGGTGTGCGGTGGGCTCTTTGCACACTGGGGCGGGGATGAGCTGTTGGCCAGAGGAACCCACATGAGCTCAGAGAGAGGAAGTTTTCCAGATGATCGACAGGAAAACAGGTCTGTTCTCAGTGAACTTGGCGACGGCACAAAAACGAAGTTCTTCCTCATTAGGGAGGAATTCAACAAGCCTTGCTGGGCGCTGGTGCTGTGGCAGGCAAAAGGTCAGGTCTCGTTTCAGAAGCCTTTCCTCTGCTTACACCAGCAGGCAAAATAATTTAGAATATCCTGTGAAGAACCCTGCTCACCCAGTGATCCCCTTCTAAATACAAAAAGGAATAAATCTCCTCAATCCAGGGAACAATGCTATGGTGGGGATGGCCAGACTCCCTGCCCAGCCCATGGGATCCAGATCCCTTTGCATCTGACAGTCTCATTATTAAAAGGCCAACTCTAATTAAGAGGGAAGGAACAACAGGTACATCCTATTCCCACAACATGACACGTTGCAGAGATCGCCACCTCTGTGCAGAGCCTCACCAGTGTCGGCTGTCACGGCGTGGCTGGCTGCATGTGAGACTGACTTAGGGGAAATTCAGTCTATTTAGGTGTCCCAGTTACGCCTTCGTTGCTGTGGGTAGCCTGGGACTGCCTGCCCCAGCTGGTGTAAAGTCTCCCAGTGCTGCACTTGCCTGCAGAAACATCCCTGACATTCTCATCTAGGGGTGAAGGCAAAAGAAGTCAACTCTGGCAATATCAGAGCTGTGTCAACAAGAAGGTTTCTCACCTTCATAACGAGCTACTGTCCCCTGTTTCTACTCCCTGTAGCTTCAGAAAAATCAGATTCACCCAGACCCTTGGAGGACTGTCTTCATGTCCCATAGCAGAGCACGCCCAAACTTTTTCTTGCAACCATTTTGTGTCCATGATACATGGGAAAACTGACTACTCTCTACTGTCTGTTGTAATCTTTCTGTACCAGCTCAATTTGATTCTCAAATTGTTTGTGAATATGAAATTCTTCTTCTGCGATTGAGGCTACTTATCTGCCTAAGATATTTTGTTGCTACTCTGAACTCAGCATCTTCACTTTCTAGTTATATGGATCTTCAAATGGACTTGTAGACAGTAGCAGTCACACATTGTCCAAAACCTAGGGCCTGAACTAAAGAAGTTTCGTTTCAGCTCTCCTCAGCTGCAGAAGTCACAGTTAAGTAAAATCAGCTTAAGCTGGGATTGGAAAACTGTGTCTGCTACATTAGCAGAGAGATCAGATGACAGATTTGGTCTGGCCTCATTATCTAGCCATAAAAATGTAAGGCCCCGAAGTATTTGGGGAATGGGAATGCAGGGAGCAGGAGGGACTTCTGGAGGATCTCTATGCAGTGTTTGCTGTCTGAGAAAATAAGGCCAAAGGATCCCTCACTCAAACTGTCTGATGTGACCTCTTATCTCCAACGACAAACTGAAACCAGGAGAATCAGTCTCTTCCTTTTGCAAACAGTTGAGGGAACAGGGGCTCCTGTGTGTCTACAGCATCCCACATTTATTTTTAGCTTCATCTGTTTGGTTAGTGAGGTCACTGGAGCCCAGGCTTAAACATGTTTTGAGCAAATGTTACCCTGACCTGCCAAAGCTCTGAATTGCCTGTAGCTGTGCATACCCCAAAGAAACAGAGCTAATGGTGCAGGAGAATGTTATGTTAGCATTTTGTGCTAGAGTTCAAATAACTATGTATCCTCATTTATTGCAACACTTTTTTTTTATACATGAAAAGTGTAAAATACACTTCAAGAAGTTTTGATCCAAAAAACATTTGATGAAGCTATTTCCTGGCTCAAGAAGCCCCTGTGCCTTTTCCAGTAATTCTGCATTTAGAATTTTATTTACAGAGTTCAAGGATTAAATCACGATTTCCAGTCCTCAGTATAAAACAAAAAAACCCCCATCATTCCTTCCCCCAGAGTTGGGAAGCATTATCCAAATCACTGCAAAGAAACAAACATCAGGGTACCTGGAGCCACCAGCTCCAGCCTCATTTCCAGCCTCATCTAAACTAAAAAATTAGTTTAGGGGGGAAAAACCTCCTCATGGAGTCACAGAGATATTAGCAAATAATGACTTTTGTAATGATAGCTTGTTCTGCGAATGCAATAAGCTCCTGGTGAGTCCCCAAGCCCACTGCTGGAAGCACGCCAGGACAGAGGTGCAGGGGAGCAGGCAATATTCATCACTGTTCCAGATGTGAGGTGAAGCTGAGGAGCCTGCAGCAAGCTCGACGGGTGATCGGTAAGGTAGCACGGCCCTGGATCTTGCAGTGTGAACGCTTGTCCTGACAGGCTTTTTGACTCCTCTGCTGGGAATCATGAGCACACTGGCGTAAAACTGGGCTCTGCACACGCTACACATCCTGCTCAAAGAAAAGATGACCCCCAAGGAGAAAACAACACCTTTAGAAGTGTGCATCTTTCCTTATTTTTAGCCTTTGAGATGAGTCATTCTGGAAAAGGTCCTTTCCTAAATGCTGATATAACCATCTCTTCCCTAGGGATATATTCATGTAGCTGCAGGTGACCAAATTAGGGAAGATCTGCAAAGTTACTGCTAACAAAGTAAGATACGGTGACTACCCACGTGCAGTCTTTTAGTCCCCTGCAAATGCAAACCAAAATGCCCCCGCAGGGTGACTGGAGCTAATGCATCTGTATTTGGCTTAGAGTTGCACAAGGTTTCTTGCTGGGGCAAAAGTGGGGAAGAATTAAGCTCCTGTAACTCACTGGCTTGGAAGTACTTGCTATATCTCTGGTGGAAAAATGTTGCAGAAAAAGCACACCGCTTGCTCATACGGAACCAGAAAATGTTAAAGATTTGGTCCAGCTCTCCTTCTGGCTGGTCAGTGTGTCTGAAGTTCACATACCAAGAACAAATTCCCATTTTTCTATAATCAGAACACAAAACACTTCTGCAAGCAGTGTTATTCATCTAGAGATGCCATGGTCACTGCAGTAGCAGCCTATATAAATGAAGATACTTAACTCTAGAAAACCAGCATTTATGGACTTTCATTCAGACCTTCTGTTATTCTTTCATTATTTGTAAGTCTCCTTTCCTAAACTGAGGAGAAAGAACCTCTCCTACCCAGAATGTCAAAGGAATGGCTATTTACACCTTATCTGGGGTGCAGATACAGATATCCCCATGGATCTGCTACCTGTTTGCTAGTCACTGGCCAAAACTGCAAATACGGTATGATTTATTTAATTACTGAAAAGTTTTGATAGTCAAATTAGCCACTGGGTGATGCCATAAATGGCACATACGTGATGAGCAGTCACTCAGGAAAGCTCGCTGTAAGCTGTTTAGAGACCTGTACTATGGAAAAGGAGTCGTTTAAGCTATCCAGACACACACAGCTATGTAGTCAGGCTTATTCAGGGTAGTTTGAGAATGGGCAGAAAAAAATGGAAGAAAATCCCCTGATAATTCATCTGTGGAGGGTAATTTACTGGGTCTAATCAGAGCAAACATCTCTATGGCTGCAATGTTGAAATAAATTAAATAGAAAGCCTTCAAGGTCATAGCTTCCCAAGCTAATAATGCAGTACAGCTGAAGTCAGGTGGATACACTCCAGGAGAACACACGGCGCTCCACTGTGAAAAATCACGATCAGTTGGATATAACAGGAATATTTCAAGCAGCGATCAGGCCTGCCTGAAAGAAAATCGAGTAAATAGAGTAAATCAAGTAAATAAGTAAATTCCTCTTCAAATGAGGAAACGAGCAGGGTATCCAAAGAAGTTTAGATGCCTAGACTGGAAAAAAAAATATATAAATACATATAAATACATATAAAGAGACGTTTGTATTTGGGCATGGGGGGTTGTTGGAGAGTGTTGTTAGCAAGATGTAAGCTGTGAGAAGCAAATATTGTTGTTCTGCCTCCAAAGTCTGATGCAGAAACAATTAGATATTGCAAGAGCAGCCACGTTACACGTCCCAAATCCTGCAGTGACCATTCCCCCTTACCAAATGTTTGTAACCCTGCCAGCCCCAGCTGCCCCAGCCAGCCAGCCAGAGGTTACCACCCCACCAGCTGCGCAGAGCAGCCATTTCTCTGCCTTTTAAATCCCAGCCCTAAGGAGACATGGCTGCAGTAACCACAAATACCATCTCAACATTGAGGAGGTCCTGGCTAAAGGGCAGCCAGGCGGCCATAGATCAGGCAGGGGCAGAGGTGAGCAGCAGGCAGCAGAGACCCCAGACATGGGCAGACAGCAGTGCACCGCCAGCACAGGAGGGTCTGCTGGTCCAGAAAAGTGGATGGACCCTCTGGAAGGATCTTGGTGCCTGGTAAAGTCCTCAGCATTTAAGGTCTGCCTGTGCAACCCTGGTTATTGTCATCCTGAAATACCTTGGAGTCTACCCTGCACCATAATGTGATGCCCTAAGATTTCATTGCTACCATGGATTATTATTTTGCTGTACTGATGGCTTTCATGGCAATAGATGATCTTTCCATAGGAGAACCAGAGAATTCCCTTTTTTATTTTGTTTTATTTTACTTTGTTTTCTTTTATATTCTTTTCTTTTATCTGTTTCCTTTTTGATAAATATACATTTCACAGTCACCCTCAACTTCGCACTTATTCCTGTGAATCTCACTGTTAAAAATGACTGCCTCACCCTAGCTGTTAATTTAAGATTAGATCCTGTGTGTATATATGCACATGTGCGCACACACACACAGGGTACCATCCACTTTGATTTAGTCTCCTCCGCATATGTTATAACGTAGTCTGGGAAGAAACAATCATGCCCCTATTCCTCTGCCCTCCATCAGACCCTGCTTTGCTCCATGCATAGTGATCCACATCCCCGAACGAGGCGGTTGTTGCGTGTTTCTCTCCCTATTCATCACACAGCCTCTCGTCCTCATTCACTTGCATTTCTTTCAAATCCCGGGCTGAGATTTTCTGTGAAGTGCTCTCTTTTTGAGACTGAAAACCTCACCAGCACTAATGGATGTATCTTCAGCAGAGCCCTGTGCCACAAAATGATACTATTATCCCCATTCACGGAGACGGGGAACAGAATTGCAGAGATAGGAAGGTCAACATTGTTAAAAGCATCTGCTAATTTGAGAGAGCACAAGGTTTGATTTTTCAGAGTACTTATTTCCATAGCACTTTACTTGGTCACAGCACAGGTCCCCTTTGACTGCGTCTGCAATCATGAGAGCTTCACCCTTGTGTCTGACAGAGGGGGGTCGCACGCTGTGGACCAAAGCAACCGGCAGCCCATAATTAGTGACCAACTCTGAGGAGTCTGACCTGACCAGAGACACGCAGCAAAATTCTCATCTGAAGCAAGCTGGGCTGCGAAAGCTCTAAAAAAACGAATGCTGGGTCTTCTGATGGAAAATATCACATCTAGCTGTCAGGTGCGGTCTAATAGTTTTCAACCTGTGGCCTGTTTCTCCATGAATTCAAGCCTCCTAGGAAAGTTGTTAGATTGCTGTAAAGGCATTCATGCCTCCACCAGAAAAACATGAGTGTGAAAATCAAAGCTGTGAAAAACACTAAATTTTGCACAGATGCCATGATAATAATAAATAAAGAGCAGGCAAGAGGCTTTTCGATGAGCTGATAGACTCATCAGCTGAGCTGTCAGCTGGAAAGGAGATAGTTAGCTTCGCTATTTTCCGAAACAGGAGTTTCCTTTGCCAATACCCATCCAGGCTGAAGTCCTACATGTTACGGACACTGTTTCTTCCTATTCTCTGATCTTTATCCCAGCTCTCAGCCAGAAAATCTGTTAGCTTAAGCACCGTTGTGGTTGTCCTCAGTATCTAGACACCCTGTCAGAAAAGCCTAAGTTGTCCTATATGTTCAGATAAAGACTTAAGAACAAATTCATTGAAAATCCAGGGGATGGGAGGGGGTCCTTTCCCCTCTGCTTCCTGTGGTCCTGAAAATCCAGCTCTTCTAGAAAAGTGCATAATCCCATATTTTCTGACAAAGTTCCCATTGTTTCTTTAAGCTGAGGTAAGATTTCAGCTTTTTCTGTGTGCTTTTCTTTTTTGCTTATACACAGCAATAATCCTGCCAGTACAGGTTTCAGCTGGTGCTAGCACAAACAGCTATCTGATCAAAATTACAATCCAAGTTTGTTAAAATAAAACTAGTCTCATCAGGCTTGGTACTAGATAAGGGCACGTGCTTGCACAAATCTGAAATGCTGTTGAAGAATTTGGTTTTTAGCTTTCCAGCCTGTTACCATCCTGCCTGAATTTGGTGGGGAAGGAACATCAACCACAGAAAACAAACTAGTTTTAATATTTCCTAAGATTCACACTTTTCACTTAGCAAAGGTGGGGTTTTTCCCCAAAGCCAAAACAAGAAGCATAAGTTGCAATGAAACAGTCACAGAGTGTCTCTTCCTGCCCCTCATGTTTCCCATAGAGGTTTCCCTTTGGGGCAGCAGTTTGCCCCCATGAGATGCTGAGCCTTCAGGGACACATTCCTGCTCCTCAGCCTCGCTTCTCACCTTTACTTGGCTGCATGTCCATTCGGTTGGGGCCCCTGAGGCCTTTTACAAAGCCCAGCAGAGCCAAGAGGGGAGTTTCTTACTAATCCAAGGAGTCTTACATGTGGATGCCGGTTTAAAAAGCTGTGGTCAAGGAGAGAGGCACTAAGGGAGATTAGGGAGACACCTGGTCCGGCTCTCCAGGGCAGCTCTCTGGTACAAAGTAAGGTGCAGGAAATTAGGAAAAGTGGCAGATTGGCTCCAAAATCATCCTCTTAGGTTAAAAAGGACTGCTGACATTGGTGTACCTGCCAGGAGCCACCCCACGGCTGCAGACCTTGGAAATGCCCGCTCCGAGAGCTCCCCTGGGCAGAAAGTCAAGCTAGCTTTGAAAAGAAACCTCTCCTTCAGGGAGATGTGGTCCCTGCCCATGTTTCATCAACCTCCCAACAAAATCTAGCAACTGCAGCAGAATGGCCAGGTTTTGCCCAGTCTGTTCATTCCAGCCACCAGCACTAGCTTGGTCCCAATGATGGTGATCTGCTGAGGCAGTAAGCCTGAACCGACAATGAAAAACCTGTGTTTAAGCAACTAATGAGAAAACCACCTCTTTGACTTTGGCACACATATTGCTCAAGCCACCAGAAAAGAGTAAGGACTTTGTTCCACCCTCATCGTCATTCATATCTAGTAAATTGGCAAGGAGTTAGGACATTGCCAGTATTTCCACACATGCAAAATAAACCCCACTCCCCCAAAAAACACCCTTAAACCATTACTCACATCCCCAGAGAAATCATAATAAGAGACACCGAGTTTACCACCTTTAAGCAGGAAATAGCTGCCTTTCTAATGCTTGCTAATTGCTTCACTTAAAACTAGTTTGATTACTTGGCACCGAGACAGTATTTTAAACCTGAATTATTGCTTGGAACTTTCCTTTCACCTACCAAGAGCCCAGACCATTAAAAATGTGTAGCAAAGGTCTCCCTGCGATGTGCAGGATTGCCTGTTAACTCTTTTACGAATCATAAGAGAAGTTTGGCTTCTGAGACAACGTCTTGCCGTGTTGGTGTACGCATCGTGAAAATGAAGGTGTTATCTATGAATACCGCAGCAGGCAGAGACGAATGTGCACATGGAGAAACGTGGGCTGCTGAAGCAATGACACGATGGAGCTATCAGGCTTATTCCTAAAAGCTGGGGCGGGACCATATTTTCACTTTCTGAAACCGATAGGACAAATCTGTCACTTTAAGATTCAGCTGAAAACAAATTCTTTCTTTATTTGGCTTGTCTTTTTCAGGTAGAAGGGGTATTACAGTGCTACTTTTAGGGGGTGAAGGACATCAGAGCAGCAGTTACGGGAGCATGAGCTGTACATACCGACCTGCAGGAGCAGACTGGTTTGGGGCTTGGCCGTACCAAACATTGTCATTAAAACTGCCTTTGTCGCAGCACTTCTTTAGGATCAGAAATTAGCTTGCAATTTGTACTTGACAGGAAGTTATTAAGAAGTCTCCATATCTACAATAAGACTGATGCTTAAATCGCAATTTTTCAAAAAGAATTTGAATCTCAATATGAAGCATCAATAAGGTAAGAAGCAGCTGTGTAGCTGGCACGACCCTGAGGTGTCTGTTCCTGAAAGTCTCCCTTCAGGTGAGACTCAGGTTTGGGGAAAAACCAGCCTTCTTGGCCAGGGATGTGTGGGACAGCACCCAACAGTGATCCGCCTCTCCAAACACAGTCTGAAAAGCTTGAGGGGGGATTTTCAACAATCTCCCACACCCACCAAATTCAGTATGAAGTTTCTTGATCTTCTTGGCAAATGAACTTTTTCACATCTATGCAGGAGCTCTCAGGTAGGATGGGGAACACATGGGGCTTTCTCCTTGTCCATGCAGCTCAGGAGCAGCAACGCAAACTCTGACCTTTAATTTATCTCTGAGGAGTTTGGCAGCTCAAGGCCTTGCTTCAGAAAGCCAGTGGAATAAAATGTACCAGAAAACAGTGATGACATGGGTGTACAACACAGCCTGAATCTAACACAGGATGTTTTGAGGCGGTTAGTCAAAATATGTGGAAGAGGGTGGGGTTTGCTATCATGCCATGGCTTTTTTAAGCAGCAGACATCCAGAATAAAATTTACACATGAAAAAATCTTAAGCACAACTCAGCCACAGAGAAAAGGCTTTCACTTTGGGGGCCTGCACATAGATCTATACCCAGAAAAGCTTTACCCAGATGTAAGCATGAAATTAGCCTGTGCATCTGCACTGGACAGCATGGCTGGGACCGTGCTGCCTCTTTCTGCTCTTACCAGGGCAATTAGAGTAAAGGAGAGAATCTCTAATGACCGGGAGAATATTTTGGAAAGGGTCACTAGCTAAAATGTTGGCCTGTTCATCAGGATGAAGGGAATCAGGTCAAAAGGAACAAAAGTATCTGGGTCTATGTGCAATGGGAGGAAAACATAGTATTTTTTTCATCTTAGGAAGCCACTTGACAAGCTTTCCATGGGAAGCAGACAGATGAAATATGCAAATCTAAGTGGAAGAAATACTTAGTGCTATCAGCGAGGTGATGGCTCTGAAGGTGTGTCTCAACTGTGAAGCTGGTCTGCAGCTGATGTTTTTAAGCTTCTGTGTCAGTCAGGAGAAAATGAAGCTGTGGGCCATTTTCTCAGCTGGTGCTGGTGACTATATATTAGTGATAGCAGAGATTTCCAGCTGGGTGCTTGTGCTTTACTGTCACTGAAGCTGAAGGTAGGAATTGAAGATTAGCACCAAATAATCCACTTTCTGAGGTGATGCCCCCACAAACCCCTGGAAAATGTTTTTGGCCACACTGCCCTTGGTTCAGACCACAGGATGGTGGAAAAAGTGACATGAGCCACTGGCCACTGGTGCTCACCAACCCCTTCTCACTCAGACCCCAACTATGCTCACAGAGATGGAGGAGCTGCCATGGTGGTACCTCAAATACGTCTTCTTGCATGAGGCAGACCCCAGGAAATGCAATTTGCTAAAGAAAGGTAGACTGGGGCAGATGTGGGGAAAAGCATTCTTTAGAAGAAAAAGTAGAAAGGGAACATTTAGGAAAACACTGAAGATGGGCTGTTTTGTTTAAGCCAATGAAATCCAAGCAGAAAGAACAGACCTGCATAAATCTCTGACACCAGACATGCCCCGGGCTGGGAGATGTCTCATCTAATCTCCAGAGTCAACACTAAGGTTTAGTGAGAAAAGGCACTGCCAGGACTGAAGACGATACAAGTGCCACCTCTGACATGAAAAACACCAGTTCCAGTTTCCTCAACACATTTTGGTACTCAGCATGACCGTAATGGGTGCAGGATTGATGGAGTACACTGAGCTAAGAGAGAAGCCCCTTAGCTTGCTATGTATAAAAAGCCACCCCATACCTCCAGGATAAGTATTTGGTTTATTATGATCTTTTCTCCTCTTCAGCACTTCCTGCATCCTTTACCAGTCCCCTAAACACTTGATGAAAGATTTATAAAGATCATGGCAGGAACTGAAACTTCACATTTTTTTTTCAAGCTTCAAAAATATTTCCCAAACATCTCTCATTCCTCTGCAGGAAATCCCTTTAAAAGCTTTCTTCAGTGAGCAGTTAAGTAGTTGAACCAACTCACATCCCATCTCAAGTTTCTACTGGTGATTAATAAACCAACTGAATATCTGACAGGATGGTAACTTTTATCATTTCTAGATAAATGTCAATGCATCTTGTTATTTCCAGACATTCACTGATGTGATCGGAAAAGCAAATTAGAGAGTGTTGTAGCAGTCTGCTTAACATTCTTTCTTTTGCGCTATTACTGTTAATTTATTCCTTTAAGCCAATTTTTGCACTGTCACTACTGTGAAGGTTTTCTCAACAATTTAACTACAAAAAAGAACCCTCTAACATGAAATCGTTACAGGATGAAAATCAATATTTAAGGTGTCAGCTTAAAAGCAGCTCATATCTTCTGTATGTGTGAGGTGGAACGTGTGCACACACCCTTCGAGCCTATTTGAATGTGTAAATTTATAAACTCTCCTATTTCTGTAAGGAAAACATTTACCTTGGTGTTCTATCGTCCTTAGAACTAAATGTTTATTGGTTAATTGAATAAACATTTTTGCATTAAGAAAAATAAAGAGAAGATAGTATCCTTGAAAAATTCCATACATCTCAGGAGGTCCAAGACTTTCTGAGAACCCAACATATTACAAAGATTTTTGAGCATGCATAATTTTTTGCCCATAAATGCCACCCACTCAGAAACAAAGGAACTAAAGTAGGCTGTAATTACTTCCCTACACAATAGATTCCAATTGCTCCTATCAAGAAATATTACATAATTATTATAACTTAGGTCTGTGATTATATATTTGCTCAAGGGAGAATCACACATAATAGAAAGCAGTGGGACTTACGGCTCTTTGTCTATTGTGCAAATCACACATTTAGATTATTTGATTAGAAAACTAAATAAAGACCTTGAGTCCTAAACAACACTTTCTCATCATCTGTCAGGACTGAAGGAAGTGATAAATGATGGGGCATGCATATATGTATAGAAAAACTGGAGAAGCAGGAGAACAGGGAGGAGAGGGTATGTTGTGTGTCTACTTGTGTCTGTCCATCCACCCATCCATCCATCCCTTCCTCCACCCACCGATCAGAGTCTTGGGCATCCTCTCTGTGCACATCTCACAAGGAATTTGCAAGGAGCTGGTAAGTAGAATCGTCTATCCATAGAAGATGACGACAAAGGGCAGCATGTGGAAGATATCAAGAAAAATCAACTCCTCCTCATTTTCTTCTTCATGTTTTTTCAGACTCACCCTCTCCTCTCCCTCATACCAGCTGGGTGCCTGGCTATTTGTACTGTATTTCCAATGGAGGCAGGGATGTGGGAGGACGAGGAGCAGGCAAGGCTTCACAGGAGCTTACCACATTTCTCAGCAGTTTTGCACGTCTGATATAAATTGACCATTTCTCATGCTCACAACTCGTGCCACAGATAACCCACACGTCTTTGATGCTACCAGCACTTAGAATAAGTCCTCCTGCTTCGTATCCTTGGATAACCTGCACAAAAGAAGAGGCAGATGACTATCTAAACCAGGACAAACTATAGCTAGAGAGAGAAGGCTCTGAGGATGGGATGTAGGAATGTTGCTGAAGAAGATGCAAGAAGGTGACTTTCCACTCACACACAATACCGCTTGGTGCTGAACAGAAGCTCTCTTGATGCAGTTGCTTGTTGCACTTACAGCAGTAACAATTGAAAAGCAAGAAATAAAATTAAAAAAAAAACACAAGGAAAATCCTTCAGGGCCTGCAAAATGCCATATTGATCACAGTGGCACGAGAGAGAGGAGGACACTGATTCAAATTTTGGCGTGGAGTCCAGCCATCTCTGCTAGCAGACAGGGTCCAGCAACGCGGCAAGCGTGTACAGCGGCTGCAGATTGGTCTGTGACCGCTCACTGGCGCGGAGCCAGAGCAACTTCAAAGAAAAATGCCACAAGAAGCTGATTTTTCATGTGTGTGTTTTGTTCTTTTATTAGGAATTTTTATATTTCTGCCTAGTAATAGCAGAAGTAATATCACAATTTCCCAAAGTGTAAAAAATCTAATGTGTCGTACATGCTGGATGGAAGTAATTTAACATGAGCACTCTTTAATTTCATAGATGTCTGTTGCAAATGGTTCCTGGTTAATGATTGTGGGTCTGCTGTTTTGCCTTTTTAAAGTCAAATCTTTTAAAGTCCAGATGGAGAGGGTTTTTTACAGCTGCGCAGGAAGAGTGACACTGATACATGCTGAACTCTGCGGGCGGTATTAAAATTCTGCCATCTACTTTAAAAGGATTTTTGAAAGTCATTTTAAAGAGGCATCATCAATTTGAAGATCACTTTGGATCTCATAATATTGCAAGTAATATTTCAGACTACCACACGAAGCCAGCTGCAGGGAGAGAAATCGATGCTCCATGCTAAATAAGCCCCTTTGCCTTGTATTTTGACAATATTTTACACTGGATATTTGAAAACTTCCAGGGGGAAGCTGCGATTCCGTGAACAGCCACCATCGCTACTGGATGCCCAGGTAAGCCCCAGCACTGGTCACAGATCCCAGCGCTTCCAACAGAACTGAGGGCTGGGACCGGTGTTGGTCCTGTGCTTACGGGGGTATTCTCAACAGCAACCAGAAGCAGAGAAATGCTGGTGTTGATTTCCAAAAAAAAGCACTGTCTTTTGCAACACACCTCAGCATCAAGAGCATTTAGACATACTTTTTCTTCCACTGTGACCTCTTTTAGTTTTTATTAACTTTTGGTTAGGAGTGTTCATTGTTCAATGCACAGACCTCTAATTCACAAGGGACCGGGACTGTGCTTAATCCGCAGAGAGCAAAAATGCTTCAGAAAGGGAAAGTTCTCCCCATCAGAGAAACTTCTGGAGTGGAAACAATGACTTGGAAAGGAAAAACCCAGCACAGGGAAACGCGAGCCAGGTTGTGGCCTAGAAATGGGCTGAGGAAACTGAGCACTCTGCAACTGAAAGTATATTTTAAAGCAGGGACAGGCAACATGTTTCAAACTCTTTTTCTCAGCCACCTCACCTGGTGGGCTTCATTTCAGAGCCCAGCAGTCTTACGAGGTGAATCCACCTCATCTCTCTCCAGCTAATTCACACGTCAGCTTGCCGAAGGAATGAAGTACATCTGGGCATGGTGGCCCCAGCGGAGACTGAGATGGTCTGGGTCAGGGCTGGATCCATTCTCCCTTGGCATCCTCCTTGCAACCCAGGCCTTGGAGGTTTGAACCTTGTGACATTTTTGCTTCACAACATACACTCTGAGATATATATGTGAATTCTTAAGGAGGATGAGCTCAAACTAATCCTGCTATACTCATTTTTTGGGCAGGTATTTGTACCGCAGCAGAGATAGGTCCTAGAGCAGCCCGCTTTGGGACGGTGTCACTGTTTCAGGTTGTGGCAAATTTTGGTGTGTTTTTTTCCATTAAGAAAGTGCTAAACCATCATGGCCCTGAACATGAGAAGTGCTGGCAGAAGAAATGAAGCACAGTTGCCTACATGTGTTGGGTTGTGGAGGTTTCTCAGATCTCCTGCTGCAAATGAACATCAGCAAAATGCCCAGAGTGCCTCATTTTCCTCTGATACAGATGCAGACAGAGACAAACAATATCTCAGGGCTACAGTGTCCTCCTCAAGCACCGGGGGTCAGATTTAAAGGGATTTAAGCCAAAGAAGAATCTTCAAGACTAAGATTAAAGTGGCATGTTGGCCTGTGCCTTTGGTCACCTTCAGCGCACTTGGCACCTCAGAAGGTCATCAGGGTAAATTAATTAGGGGACTGGGAATCCATCAGGTACTACAGGAACCAGTATGATGACAAAAATCCCTGATCGTCATTTTCTGCCCTGTTCTGGTTTGTGGTGAGGATTGAAATCTGTTGGTCATCTGGGTCCTAGCAGCTGATAGCTAGTCCTCAAAATCTGCTTTTTCTGTAGTATCCCTTTATAGCACGCATTTAAAGAATACTCTTCTATGCATTGCAGTCTTTTTACATGAACTTAAATAACTGGATTTTATTGATTTAGTCAAAAGTATTCTTCAACACACAGCTTGTTCAGCATTACAGATGCAAGTCTTAAAAACGTCTATCAAGAACGAGTGCTTATGAAAAGCTTCCCTGGTATACCATAAACACAGAGAGGGCCACGGTGACTGATGGTTTGTGCTGTGACAGGGAAAAGTGCCTCTACCAGGTACCAAACTCACCCTCTGCACCGTCTCCTGAGGAACCCCAAAAGTGCCATGAGGGGAAAATCTCATTTCCCTGATCGGGTGATAGTAACGTAGAGATTTTTATTGCAGGTATACAGAGCAGAGTGAGGTGCACAAGCCAGTGTAAACCGAGGGGATCTGAAGATGTGGGCAGAAGTCTGGGAACAAGCGGAGAAGGCTCGCAGCTGGGTTGCGTGGTCAGAGCTCCCTCTCCTGATAGCTCAGCACTGGCCCTTGCGGGACGCAACCTCCGCTTTTACCCTTTCTGCGGGCATGGAAGCAGCGCCAGGACTTTCGCTGGTGTCTCTCAGCTCTCTGGGAAGCATCTGACTTTACATCCAAACTCCTCTCTGGTCAAACAGCTAGAAAAAATATAAAGCAATTACACGTATCTTTAATTAATTTCAAGGTAGCACTGGTGTTGCTTAATCTCCAGAAAAGAGCCTGAAGTTGCTATTTCCCTGATAAACTGGATTTTCCTTCCAGCCCGACAAGGCAATACGCTACCGCACTTTATTTGCAGACTGGTAGATTTTCTTTTTCTTTTCCCTGCACTGGTGATTCCTGTGCAATTTCATTTAGCAATGTCACTGTGCTGGGCTCCCTGGAAGGGAAAACCCTCACACTTAAAAGAACTGATCTGGAGAACCAGTTCCTGAGGAGCAGCCAAACATCTCCTGCAGCATCTTGTCATAGTGAGACTTTTCTAATTTGGCTTCACATTTCCTAGAAGTTTTTGAACAAAATGTGTGTGTGAGCGGGGCCACAGACCCAGAGGGAACACCCAGCTTGTCACCATTTATTTTACCCTCTGATTTCATTTGGATTTCAATTAGACTCATCATGGGAATAGAGAAACAAACCAAAAAACCCTGCTAAATAACAAAAGCCATAGATACATTTTACAGCCGTTGCGTTTTGCAATCTAATTACTTTAACATGTAGGGATGGAGGAGGGGGTTATTACTTATGATACTGGAAAGCTTTCACGGAGTAACACAAAATTACTGAACTTTTCAGAAAGAATCCAGTTTGCAGCTCCGACTGCACATTTACCTGGGCGATTTTCCCTTTTCCTGTGGCCGAGAATCACTTTGTATTACACTTTCCCGCCTATAAAAGGAGCCCTTGTTCACGGCTGCCCTGAGGTGCTCATAATGTTATTGGTTCTGTGCTAAGAAGTTAGGGTTGCTGTGAATTCCTGCCTTGTGGCTCTCCAGATCACAAAAGTAAATACATTTGCTGAGTTAGCTAGGCTTCACGGTGCCCAAAATCCCGCGGGGAATGAAACGTCCTATCGGAGGAAGCTTTGAAACTCTAGTTGCTCTACAGCACTTTTTTTCGGGCATGAGAGCACACAAAGCATGCTTCTGTGCTGTATTTACAGCTTTTTTGTGGATCCAGTGCATAAGAGCTGCATTGAACCTTGGCAGAGAGGAGAGGTCCCCCCTTGGAAACGTGCAGGATGCAATGGAAAAAATAATCAGTGCTTTTCGCTCCTTACTGAGTCCCTTGTGCCCCCCACACAGGTGGCTGCCTGAAGATGAAAAAAACACTCACGGGTGAAGGGAGAAGCAGCCAAAACAGTAACTTTCCTGGCTCAGATGCACTTACTGAAAAATAAATAGGTAAAGCCAAGGCCAGTCGGCGCACGGGATGCATGTCCCTGCCGCCGCCACAGCTCAACCACTGAGTGCTGTAGGAACCACTTGGACCACTTGCCGCGATGCTTAGAGCAGGGACACGCTACGACACACAGCCTGCTCCTCCAGCATGGCAGCTTTCTTCACTGAACACCCATAGGCGAAAAGAGCCTTTGGAAAATGCCTGACACAGCTTCTCAAATGTGTTTTCTTCATTTTCTTCCAGCACTAATTAGATCCAGGTGAGACCCGGTGGACCCTAGTCTAGGGCTTGGGGTGGAGGAGTGTTCAGGCAGGGTGAACCAGCCAAGCACCAGCTAATTTAGCTGAGAAGGTTCTGCCTAATTAAAAACCATCAGCAGTAGTTTGAGATTTTTTTTTTGAAGGAGGGTGTCTTTTCTTGAACGCTGCTTTCTCCAGCACAGCTCCTGCAAGAGGTGGGGGCACCTGGGAGGTGGAGACTTTCCTGGAGAAAGTCCCTCTCTGGAAGGAAATCCCTCTGCCCTGAAGCCTTCTCCCCATGCAAAATACATGGGGCAACCTCCTGGGGTGGAGAGTACCAGAGGGGATGCTGATTGCCAGAGATATGGCCAAAAATGACAGCACCCTGATGTGCAAGCTGGCACCCCAAAGGCTGGAAAATCCTCTCTTTCCTTGCATGGCATGCCATGGCAGTAGCTGTGGCAGGGTGGTGTGGACAGCTGGCATGGGATTATCTGGGGAAGAAGGGCGTCCCCAATGCCGTTTCCATGCCATCCCTGCTGTGGGACAGCAGGAACACGTCTGACAGCTCACCCTCACTCCAGGAGTCGTGCATGTGCTCAGGACACATCCCAGCTGCTCATCATTTCCAATCGTAGTGGGTCACCGGTTGTGCTTGTGTGCTCACACACACAAAGCACATGCAAGCAGGCAGCATAACTAGCACGCTGTTTCCTCACTTGTAATGAAAAGTCCTTGCTGCCTTAGGCTCCTTAATCTGAAATTAAATTCTACATCAGCTGCATCTGATCGCAGAGCAAGGCATGGGGTGGCTGCGGAGCAAATCACAGCTCAGCACTCCAGACGTTTGCGCTCGCCCCTAACGCCCATGTCGTGTTGCCATCAGACACATTCCAGAAGTTCTCATTTTCTAGGCATGAAAACATTTTAACAATAAACAGAAATTCTTCCGATTACATGGTTATATTCGGCTGCTGAAAGCAGACTCTTATTAAGCTAAGCAGAGAGCAATTAATGTCATGTAGGGAGCAGTCTTCCACATGGCGAAAAGCTGGACTAATATATCTGTTCCTCCTCCAGCAGCTGGGGCCATGGGTTAAGGCTCCAAGTTTGCAAAAGCTTGTTAAGACCCTTGCTGTAAGCATATGAGCAGCTTCACTAAAATTGGAGCCTGGAGAAAAGCTGGCTGTAATGAGATCTGTGAAGGTCATTGAATTCAGTGGGGACAGTGTTTTACCTGTAGGTTTCAAATGATTTTACCTTCGTTTCACTCCTTTCCAACACTAGCAACCTGGATGGGTATTTCTTCATTGGCGTGCCAGACATTGAAATGACACAGAGTGGGAGATCAAACCTGATTGAGCTGGAAGATCTTTGAGAACCAAAACCTCCAAAGTTCTTTATTTCTACCCTTTTTCCAAAGGAGTCTTGAGGTTATTCTCATGTGTCCGGAGCACACTGCAGCTCCTAAAGAAAGAAAAAAAACAACATAATGAAGCAGCCACAAATTGCTTCACAATTATTTTTACCACCTAATTTGGTGCACGAGGCTGGAAGCTTGCTCTTTCCATACTGTAATCCTGCCACAAACTCAGGAACAGCCCGAAAGGCCACAGAACAGACGAGATACTCATTATCATCTCTCTCATGTTGCAGCTGTGACAGAGGCCCTGGAGAATTCGCCCAGCATGATATTTGCAAATGCCTGTTCACCTCTATATTAGCTCAATTAGAGAACTGCTGCTGAGGACGACATTCCTCCTACCGCCCTACTCCCATCCAGCAAGATGCAACTTTTATGGAACTCTCCATCCAGGCTTTCTGTCTGCCTGCTCATGGTACGCTTGGGACGTGGAGCAATGATCCCATCACAGCTCAGCCTAGAGTAACTCATGCTCAGCAAGCCAAAGGCTCAGGATGTTCCAGGATTTATAGATTTTTGCAGTGAATTATGGTGCTCATTGATGAGACAGGGAAGTTACAGTAAAACCACGAACTCCACAATGAAAGGGCTTTTATACGCTCTGTTGCAGTGGTGGTTATGGCTGCCAATTTTGCACAATTCACTTTCAAGCACAAGAGCAGCAGAAACTGGTTTAAGACGATCTCTGAATGATGAATGCTGACTTGAAAGATTTCCAGTACAACATAATTACCCTGCATTAATCTGCAATACACAATGGTCTATATGTATCTCAACAGGAATCTCAGTGGGGCTTCGTGGGCTCCGTTCCAAGCAACCTCCGCCGGGAGTCACGCTTAGAGTCCCACAGGCTGACATACAAATAGATCCCATATTCATTCCTGAATTATTTCTGTGCAGAATCAGATGCGAGAGATCCAGGGCCATATTCACTGGTGTGTGGCAGCACACAATAGTACTCAGCTGTAGTGAACACAGCCCGTTTTATTTTCTCTCCTTGGCCTGATGTATTTTGCTTTGGCTAATGTATGCTCACCTTAATCTTTAGTTGCCCAGAGACAGACAACTCTAATGAACTCCCTACAGCTTTAAACAAAGATATGTTTTCAGTAAGTGAGGTCGGGGAGGGCAGACTGAACCACTTGTCCTGAGCAAAGGCCAGCTTGAATGAAGAATTCATTTACTTATTCCCAGCTAAACACCACACACTTTGAGATTTCACCTAGCCCTCAAAATTAACCACAATCCTCTACAATGATTGTCCTTCTGCAAAGACCGTCCCAGTACTGTCGTTGAGTGGATAATGAAATACTCAGGTTCAACATTCACATCATCCTGATCAGCTTTTGAATATCTCAACATTTAGCAGGTATGGCATTTTTTTGTCACTGCTAGAGGCCCAGGTGCCCTGGCCGTGAGCAGAGGGGTAAATGCATTCAGGAAAAAAACCCCTTTTACTAATCAGTTATTGGTCCAGAGCTAAAACTGTCTCCAAAGCTCAGAGCTATTTGAAGCAGGGATTTTCACCTGGGCTCACTTCCAATCAGCATGATAGGTGTATTAGTTTCATACCAACGTGCTGCTCTTAGCCCTGGGGTCATGGCACACTGCTGCAGTGCACTTTGTGGGAAAGAGCCGGTGGGACACTGGGCAAATGAAAGCAGCCCTCGTCATAGCCAGCAAGCCCTCCTCCCAGAGCCAGTGTCTCCAGCCCATGGGACGGAGGGGGAATATTTTATTAATGTTATGAGCAACTCAGCTTCCCTATTTGGTTTTGCACTGCCAAATGCCTGGGGTGGAGGCAAAGGCAGCTGTGAAGGGACTGTTAAAAGGACTTGGAGGAGTAAAAACAACAGTAGAGAGAAGTGCACTGCAGATAGGCAGCTTCAAAGGCATGGAGATAACAATGGCTGGACACATCCCAGGTGAAGAGAGTTGTTCTTGCCAGAGCTAAACCTTGGATCAAAGGACACCTCAAATCTCCCAGACCCTGGAAGGCAGAGCAGGTTTGGGTGGGCGGTGGTGACGGTGGTGGCAAAAAGATATGGAGAGCAAAGGAGGATTCCCTTTGACATTGTCAGGACAGGCCATGAACAGAAGAGTTCATTACTCACAGCAAGCAATTAGCTGCCTGACACACAGCAAGAGAAGGTTAAGTTTCTGCAGAATGTGTAGGATCCATTTTTACCTCAGGAACCAAGGTTTATATGAGGATACAGCCTGTTGATTCCTCTCCACCCTCAAACTTTTGAACCAGCTTGCCAATTGTAAGCTCATTCAAAAGCGGGGTAGATGCCTCCAAGATAAAGCTCCTACTTATTTGTTTCTCACAGAAGAGACAAAGAAAAATTCATCACCTGCATGAAAAGGAGGGAAACCCAACTAGCACTTCTGAATAGGGAAAGAGAAGAGGAATGTCTCTACCTGTTCCCGTTGGCCCCTGGCTAGCTGGCAGATCAGCTCGCCATTATCTCCCACCCACCCAGGACACATAGGGCAGAATGATTATGAGCCATAGTGGTTTCTGAGTCATTTTTCATCAGTTGATGCCCTAGGCTTCAATGAAAAACCTTTTCCCAAGCTCAAAACCCACCAGATTCACAGCAGGGGTAACATAAGGGTGTTGGTACCCTGGGCTTGTGACTAGGTGAGAAAGGATGCCTGGGAGGGGAAAGGTCTGAACTGAAATTCCAGGCAACAGTACTAGAGGGGCCTCAAGGATGGTTCACCCCATAATGCGACAACAAACCATGTAAACTAACTAAATAAAATGCAGTGAGTAATGGATGAAGCTGAACTGTTTGGGTCCTGCAGCAGTCCTAGTACAGAAGGAACGGAGACTTGACGCCTCTTGTTGGAGCAAAAGGATGTTCTAGCAACTAGGACATTCACTTGTAGGTTAAGACATCCACGAGCAGCCTCTCTGCCACAGATTTCCTAGGTGGCCTTGTGCACGTTGCCTGCCCTCTGCCAGCTTCCCATCTGTCAAACCCCCCTACCGCAACATCATCAATAAATCACTGTAGTCCTTTCTGATTTGATCATACTTGAGGTCTTTGGGTTGTTTCTGTTAAGACAACAAAACTGGCAACGTAGATAGGTATACTGATACAATTGTACTTTTACCAAAAACAGGCAGCTGAAATCCAAGGACTCACATATCTCTTTTCCCACAGGTACCAGCCTCTTCCAGCCATCTCACAGCCCGCCGGAGTCTTTGCCTTGGCTTTTTTTCAGAGCTGTGGGGCCAATGTTCTTTCATCTGCATCCCTGGCTTCCTGATGCGTCTCCATATCTGCTTTCAGGGTTTTGTTTTAATTGTTCCTTCCTTATCAACCTCATCCCCAAAGGTCATATGTAACAGTGCCGTCACCAGAAATCTATTTAAATAAACACCTGGTGAAAGCCCTTCTTACATGCACATTACACATGGGGAGAGGTCAGGACCATCTCAAATACTCAGGTCGCTTGGGGAACAGTGGTTCCTTCCAGACCAGTTTTATAGGAAGCAACTGACACAATTTGAAAAAGCTCATTCTTTCAAAAGTTATCTTTTGAGAAGCTCATTTTTTTCAGGAACAAACCCTTCCTCAGGCTTGGAATATTAGCATTGTAAACCACAACAGCTGAGCATTTCTTGATTTTTACTCTGGCAGAGCGACCAGCCAGGAGGGAGAGAGCTCTTTCATGGCTAAGAGCCCGTCTTCCTATAATGCTTAATGTCAGAGATAAATACCCTGGGGTTCAGCCTAGTTTCTAACTCCTGGGTGTGGTGCCGAGAGCTGCAGCCCCACTGGGGATTTGCAAAAAGAGCAGCCGAGGCTCGCGTAAACCCCCATTTGCAGAGGACAGGTCTCCTTTCTAGACACTCTCACGGGCACAGCACGACCAGTGCCAAATCCCACTTCTCCTCAGATGCCAGAGAACCCCGTTAATGCAGCCGGGTTGTTTGCACAGACCAGCAGGAAGTAGCCTTTGGCCGGTGTGAGGAACTATTACCACTCCTCAAGGACTGTTTCAGTGTGGTTTCTGGCCTGTCTCCACTCTCCTTTTTGTTTAACATAATCTCCATCGGCACTTGCTTTCCATCCTGCCTCCAAGCACCGCAGCCAGCATTCACAGACAGGGTAATGGTCCTGTCAGCGGCTCAGCACAAGTCCCACCAACCCCATCTAGTCCCACTGAATTCAAAGGAGAGCAGCAAGATGCCATGCACACATGTTTTCAAATGTAGCTGCTCAGAATCATAGAATCATAGAATCATAGAATCATAGAATCATAGAATCATAGAATCATAGAATGGTTTGGGTTTAAAGGGACCTCATAGCTCATCCAGTTTCACACCTTCCACCAGACCAGGTTGCTCAGAGCTCCATCCAGCCTGGCCTTGAACACTGCCAGCAAGGGGGCATCCACAGCTTCTCTGGGCAACCTGGGCCAGGGCCTCCCCACCCTCAGAGTAAAGCCATTACCCCTTGTCCTATTACTCCATGCCCTTGTAATAAGTCTCTCTCCAGCTTTCTTGCAGGTCCCTTCAAGTACTGGAAGGTTGCTCTAAGGTCTCCCCAGAGCCTGCTCTTCTCCAGGCTGAACAGCCCCAATAATGCAAAACCTTTGGCAGGGCCACTTTTACTAACTCCTAAGCCAGGGGGGAAAAAAAAAAAAAAAAAAAAAAAAAAA
>Ga0065711_1028132_pt1 | contig 43429 bp, 15 predicted proteins | sample Hoacrofraction12_FD_59098 | JGI IMG/M metagenome (GOLD analysis project Ga0065711, IMG submission 59098) | Hoatzin crop microbial communities from Cojedes, Venezuela - Epithelial fraction 12 v2 (version 2) | ecosystem: Host-associated > Birds > Digestive system > Esophagus > Crop | place... | reverse complement strand
CAGGAAGTTCCGTCTGAACATGAGGAAGAACTTCTTCCCTCTGAGGGTGACGGAGCACTGGAACAGGCTGCCCAGGGAGGTTGTGGAGTCTCCTTCTCTGGAGATATTCAAGACCCGCCTGGAAAAGTTCCTGCGCAGCCTGCTGTAGGTGACCCTGCTTTGGCAGGGGGGTTGGACTAGATGACCCACAGAGGACCCTTCCAACTCCTACCATTCTGTGAATCTGTGATTCTGTGAAATAATATTATAGAGATATATCACTTCTGTGGCAATTCAGCAAAAACTTATTTAAGTAACATAGATTTAATTATCTCCACACAAGTATATATTTCAGTAAATGAAGACCCCCCCTTGAAGGCTTCCCTAGATGTACAACTATCAAAATATCAAAAGTACTCCTCAGAACTCAAGGGTGTTAACCACACTGAAGCATCAGTCTTGCAAAGTTTTCTGCATGAGGCACAAGGTGTTTGGGATTCTGACAAAGGGGTTTAGAAACCATAACATGTTCTCCATAAAATATACAGAGCGCATTGCCTTTAGCACTGCACATTTCTTCCCAATGTAAAGTAATTCCATGTAAAGACTGTAATCAGGTCCCTGACTGGCTTATTTACTTGCCTCTGGAAGGAGACTGAAAAATTCCTCCAGTCTGCTAAGCCGAGCTTTGCCCTAAGTTTAAAAAAACAAAGTGTAGCAATTAGAGTGCAAATCTTTAAGCTTCTGGACTTGAGATTCACTTTCTGCGAGTGCCTGTGCAGGTAAATCTCACTCAGCTGTTCACAGATATTAATTCCTAAGGAGGCACAAGCAAGACAACAGAAAATTAAGTTTTAACTTTGAGTGCTCAAAAATGATGGTGCCTATAGTAATCCACCTTAACTATGGCTAAATGGTCTACCATTGGAAAACTGAGCAAGTCAATCCCCAATTAAAACTTGCTGTTGTGAAAGATGAAATAGCCTTCTTCTAGCTCAGAAGAGACAGTTGGCAAAAGTCAGCCCTGTATGAGGAGGCAAATTTCCTTTTTACAAGCTTTTCAGCAGAAAAAATCATTATCACACTCCGTTATCTAAAGGATCTATTGCTCCACAATCCTTTTAAATGAATCTAGACAAGATTATGTCACCTTGCTGACTCAGTTCAGTCAACATATAACACTCTGAAGACTATAACACTGAGCCAAATGGATAAGATGGAACAAAACCTGAAAATGTTGCCATAGCAAATTTATGATGATAGGAGTCATTCCCATTGAGAAAGAACCACATTTAGCAACTCAGAAAGAGCTCTTCAGAAACACAGCTATACTTGTCACATGACAAAATGACAGTCAATACACAATTCCATATCAGTAAGCACTATATATAAGGTCATTTAGTGTGAGTTATCGTTTACAACTAAACCAGCCTCAGATTTAATTTAGATATTACTTACCACTGACTATGTTTGCATGTCCTATTTGCATTGCAGCTAGATCTAGCTGGCCCAAACCCATCATATCAAGTTTCCTACTTGTTTGCTATAGACAAAATGAACTCTAATCTTCAGAATTTACAGGTTAAACATAGAAGCAAGAAAAACAGCCGAACGGGAGAATGAACTCTAGTAGACCATTTGTTTCTTTCTACAGAGTGTCTGTTTATTAGATCATCCTTGAAAGTTTGTCATCTGAGAAATGATCTACCTGATTTCAATAGAAACTGATACAGCTTGCAAATTTACAGAAGTGCAAGCTTCCCACCCCAGAGACTGATGATCTCTTCAAGATGCTCATAAGCCTCACTATGCTCAACATCAGGACTGAGAGGTTTTCTCTGAAATTCCTGTGCCCTACTGTTAATATATTCACTGAGATGACCCAAGAATGGAACTGTAATTAATGTCTAAAGTTTGGCATGCTAGATAGTTCTACCCATGACAGATTCTTGTAGGTCTTGCTTTGATTTAGGTACAACTGCTCATAATTATGCACTTCATTTCAGATCTCAGGAAAACCTGTATTAATGTTAATGAATGCTTTTATATTTATATTCGTCATGTCCTTCCTCCAGTCTCTTCAGAGCTTTTTTTCCTTGTCTTTTGCTAGGTTGCCATTGCCACCAAAGAACTATTAAGGCTTAGGAAATTATAAAACCGTATTTACACTTCTTATGATTTACCTCTATTCATCATTACCCTTTTTTTTTTTGCTATGTTAATTACTTGAAATGCTTATAAAGTAATCATTAGATGTGTATTATTCAATTACTATTCATCTGTATCTTCACAAAAACTGGACAAATACATTCTTGACCATAACATTACGGTGATATCTCCAGCCAAAAATCAGTCACCTAGGACTAATGAGTGTAAGATGCCAATAATGAAATTCAATACACCATATATATGAGACTGAGAGGCCCCTGTGTTGATTATTTCTTGTAAATATCTATATTAGATGGCAATCAATGGTGGATCACATTCAAATTGTCAACAGCTCAGTGGCAAACATCATTTAGAGGCATCTAGAAATATCTTTGAATCTGCGATATGAAATAAAAAGATAGCTAATACAAAAATAAAGTGCAGGTTGTTCAGATTAACTACCCAATTCTTTCTACATCCAGAACAGTGAAAAGATATCCGCATATTTCTTGTTTATGTTAACAGCTTTTAAGTATTAAAACAACCTGAAACTAGTAAAACAGAACTATTACTCATTTGGGTACAAGCCCAAAAAATGAAAGTAGAAGTAAAAATTTGAATGAAAACATCCAGAATTTATAATAGTTGCATGCCAGATCAAGGTAATTACCATTTCAATAATGGTAAAACAGATTAGTAGCCTATGGCTACCATAAAGGCATGGATTAAGGATAACTAAATTAAATTTATTAATCACAATGAAGATTAAAGTACACCTCTAGTTTAATCTAACATACAAGCAACAAACAGAATTCCAGTGTGCCGTTGCATACATAAAAACATAAGTCTGCATAGGTTTGTGATATTTCTGGTTTCTATTATTTCCTTTTACTTTCAGAGTCCACTTAAAGCTTGTATGAAACTCTAAATGGTGGGAGACACTTTGAACTGCTCTTCAAATATGCTTCAGTGCGTGTTCTGCACAAAAATCTGAGCCTCTGTGCCATGAAAAATAAATATATTACTCCTCAAGCTACAGAAAATTAATGCAGTTCCTTGTGTGGTAAGGTAGTATTTGGACAAATTCATGTGGCAGCATCTTCCCTAAGTAAGCAGCATTGTGAAAGACATTCCCAATGAAAGTGAGTAAATGGAATAACCTCTTGGTAGCAGAGCATTACTGAATATCACTTATACAGCATTTTGTCCATAATCTTAAAGATAATTAAAACACCTTTGTTCTTCCCTGGCTCTCAGCTTGGTCCTGTAACTACAAAGTCAAGACAAGAATCACCACTGTGACTAATTCCTTTGTATCCAGTGAAACTGCAACCAGGTCACTGCATATAAGACTTCTCATGGTCCTGGGAAATAGATTTTTTTTTCCCAACAAGCAAAAATGTGCAGTAAGGCAAAATTCTATTTTTTTCTTCAGTGCTACAGGATGTAAGCCTATGTAGGTTAGTTGACCTACTGGGACAGAGGGTTTTTCAACTTAGTTCTGCAGTTTGCTGACTCTGTATGCTATAAGGGACTGAAAATCACTGCCATTCAAAGGCTAGTTTAGAAACTAAGCCATTGCTGGTATGAATCCTTTACTTCGTAGATACGTATTCATCATCACCAACAGTTATATCTAGTGTTCCACATTTGGCAGCACCTCCTCTAACCAGAGGAGGCTTCTCTGCCCGGAATCTGAGAGGCTGCTGCTCACACTCACCTCAGGATCACATTTGGGTGAACATTTGGGTACAGACATAAAGTGATGGACTCAGTTCACATACAACAGTAAATTGAACCAAGTGTGCAGCATTCCAGTAGCCAGCAAAGGGAGATCAGACTTCTAGTGCACACACCCTCATGGGTGTTCAGCTCCTACCTACTGCTTGATGCCTGTGAAATAAACATTCAGCACACACAAAAGCCACAATGATCAATATCTGGATTATGCAGTGGAATATGCAATATGTTTTGAAATGCAATGGATCTTGAAATATCTTCTACACTTCAGTTGCTCATTTATCATTGCAAAGGTCATGGATTACAACATGACTAATGCAGTAAAAATCTTCTGGTTATCTTCCATCAAAGTATCTCAATTTGTGATCAGCCCTCTCATTACAGTATTCATTGAAACAGGTCAAAAAAGTTCTGTTGCAAATATACATCTCCTGGTTAACTTTAGTGGGCTTTGGATTAAGCATTCAAAAAGGGTGGGGGATAGGGGAAGTGAAAAACATTAGTGATCTATAAATTACGCCTGGACGCAGGTTGCTAGGTTATTGCCCCAGCTCTGCCACAGGTCATTACAGATGAGCTGCAGAAAAAATGGTTGTGTTTATAGTCTATACGTGTTGCAGACAATAAACACTAGGGCAGAAGAAATATCTCTTAAAGAAGTTTTCTTGAACCAAAGCAGCAATATTGAACTCTAGGCTCTCCATTAAATATTTCTCTTCCGCACCCCAAATAAAAGTAAAAATTACTACATCAGCTGAATTGCATCATTACATGAATCTGAAGTGACTGCTTCATTTTGGAAAAAAGTAAGATTGCTTTGTTGAATTGAAATAAGGAATTTTGACAAAACGTTTCAAAATATCAGGTATGTATGATTTCCATGAATACCCTGAAAAGCGAATGTCTATCAGCTCGCCCTTCCCCCACAAAAAAACTGACAAAAAGTTTCAAACTATTAGTTAGTTAGTTAATATAAAGAATGCCATCTACTGGCAAGAACAATAAGCAGCACTTTTTGTAAGCTGGTAGGTGTGGTAAGGTTGCCACTTTCATGCACTCCAAAGGATTCCAAAGGTTGTTTAAGAAGAGAAATCTCTAAATTTGAAACAAGGTGTTACATTTCAGGTTTCTATTCAATGTCTATTCTTCATCAGTGCCTTATGTTTGGACACAAGTCCCTGCTAGGAAATAACAGGCCAGGTACACGACCCACTTAGAAAGAAGAAAATTTTTGCGGCTGTGTGTTCCACAGCCTTATAAATATACACAGTACTGGCATAGTTAAAAAACGGACACCTTTCACAATGAGAAAAAAGGCACGTACAGCAAGCAAACAATAGTATAAAATAACTCCAAACACACAGTTCCAAAGTTGGCCTGCATAAAGGAGGTAGAAAATGCAGTTAAAAGATTCACAAGTAAACTCATAGAGAAAGGGACCCTGCTAGGCACATAAAGGTTCTTGTTTAGCTCTCTGTCATACAACTTTCCAAAAACATTCATTGTTAAAAAAGTGGCATTTTGAAACATATATTTAGGCAATAGTTGATTTATAACAAGTAAGTAAAGTAGATAGCAATTATTTATTCTAGTATAAATATGAGAAAGAAAGGGTGTACATATTGCACATTATAAAAAATTAGGAACAGCATGACTTCGGATACTTGGGCTTTAAAACCATGACTATGACACATGAGAAAAAAGAAAAAAAACAAAAAAGAACCAAACAACAACCCCAAAGCTTAAAATAAAGCCATAGATGTTTAGTATCTCATTTGTCTGCCTTCTCTGCCTCCATGTTGCAGAGGGAGCAGATTCAGCAAGTATTAATATTTTTATGACAGCAGTTTCTTGGATCTGGTGTTTATCTGTCTTTCTGAAAACCTCTATAATTCTAAGACAGTTCTTTTGTTTGATTTTACCAGCATTAAGCTTTCAATTTTAGAACCGGAGAGGTGAAATTCCAGTAAACTTCACAGAAATTGTGATTTAATCAAAAGTACTTAGGTTTTTGGGTCATCTCTTGCTTTATTGGCTTTCTGAAGTGTGATTTAGATGCCAGAATAAAGAGAACACAGACAAAGACAAATATCAAACTTCAAATGTGCCATAAAATAATTTTCCTAACAGAAGTGACAAAGTTGTCTACTGCAAGTATTTTGAGCACTGGACAAATGAAGATGGCAAGGAAACAGCAGAGCATTTGAACCCCTGGGCCTATTACTTAGAAAAATTGCGGCAATTCCTGTAAAAGAAATGCATTAACGGTATTCAGGAAACCAAAATGACATAATGTATAACAGCAATTTCTAGTTACTCTTTGTGAAACGCTGTCTCAGAAAGAGACCCACAACTTCTGGGACAAAGATTTTGACTTGGAAGAAGAATTTGTTAGGAATTATGCAGTATGAAGACTGGCTTTCAGCCTGACTTTTCTTGACGTCAAACTGTCATTGAACTTTGTGTCAGTTTTCTCCAAACACAAATTGCAGAAAACCACTTTACCTTAAAGTTATTTCCCAATGTTTCATATCAATATTTAGCCTTACATCTAAAAACGTATTCATGTTCTTAGTTGCTAACTATACATCCCACTTTCCACTGATAACTGCAAAAACTCTCAGTGAGAGATCAGAAGCCTAGATACTTCTCCCCAGTCTCACTTCTCCCCAAGTTCCTTGCTTCCAGTTAGAATATCTAGTCCAGTTTGTACTCTGTTCTCATAGCACACAAATCGCTCTAGAAGCACTTAAAAGTAGGGAAACTATTCCACACCTCTCTCTCTCTCGTGGAGCTTATTCTGACATTTCAATTTCCTATGCAGAGCAAGGTTGCAACTATTTATACAACCACAGGGAACAAAAGACTTTAAAAGCACTGTCCAAATAAAAAATGTTGCCGAGTTTTATCAACAAGTGTTTGATAGACCTTTAAAACACTAAAGAAGTAATTTTCTAAAGAACACCTTTTTAAAGACATTCTTACTTAACAGCAACTCATAACATTTCCTTTTTAGTTTCCTCAGGAAAAAAAAAAATCTAATGTTATGTTTTTGCAAGATACTCTGCGTTTTTCCTTATAAATTATACCATTGATCACTGTGCACCTTCACAACAAATAAGCAACCTCAAAATGTAGTACTGTAAAAGTTCATTTTAAACATCAAGATCATGTTGATTTAAATTCAGCATCTGCTAAATGTATTAACTTCTTAAAGTTACTTTGCTATAAAAAGACTGACTTCTGATCCTGATAGGAAAGCCTACATACTTTGAAAATGAGATTCACTGACTTAATAAATTACCTTTATAGTGTTCTGACTCTTACAAATACTTGCATCTCTAGTGTATCTGTCAGTGCTTCATCCAAAGTTGGCAAAAAGCACTTGAGAATTTAACTAAAGCAGAACACAACTACTGGTAGAAACATGCAAGATTATTTTTGCCTATCAATCAGAAAAGCAAAGTTTGCTTAGCTTTTTAACAGCTTTTTCCCTTACAGAATTTAAAGTTTTTAATCTTTGCACCTATATGCTTCACATACATTGTACTGATATACAGTTACTGTGGGAGTGAAATAACTCATTCTGCACCATAAGCATGGCATAGCAAAACCCTTCAAGAGAAATAACAAACTCCTCAAACAAGAAACTATAACGCAGATAAGCAAGTAAGAATTGATTAGGCTAGAACCTGCTCAGGTCTAAAGCCAGTTAAGGAAAAGGGTGGGGTGTCATTTTTAGCACCATAGAACGCTTTGGGTTGGCAGGGACCTCCAGAGGTCATCTAACCCAACCCTCCTGCAGCGAGCAGGAAGATCTTACAACTAGACCAGGTTGCTCAGAGCCCCATCCAACCTGGCCTTGAATGTTCCCAGAGATGGGGCATCTACCACCTCTCTGGGCAACCTGTGCCAGTATTTCACCACCCTCATTGTAAAAAATTTCTTCATTATATCCAGTCTAAATCTACCCCTCCCTTAGTTTAAAGCCATTACTCCTTGTCCTATCACAACAGGCCTTTCTAAAAGACTTTCCCCATCTTTCCTGTAGGCCTCCTTTAAGCACTGGAAGGCTGCTGTAAGGCCTCTCCACAGGCGTCTCTTCTCCAGTCTGAACAGCCCCAACTCTCTCAGCCTTTCCTCACAGAAGAAGTGCTCCAGCCCTCTGATCATTTTTCTGGCCTCCTCTGGACCCGCTCCAACAGGTCCATGTCTTTCCTGTGCTGAGGGCTCCAGAGCTGGGCACAGGACTCCAGGTGGGGTCTCACCAGAGCAGAGCAGAGGGTTAGAATCACCTCCCGTGACCTGCTGGCCATGCTTCTCTTGATCCAGCCCAGGAAATTTTTTGTACCATAAAAATGGCACAATATTTTTGTAACTCTTTTTTTTAATTCAAATTTTCAAAACACTTGAAATTCTTTGTCCCACGGAAAGCTGAACTTCTAAAATTTTGCCATGAAGTCCAGGCTTCCTTTCCAAAAAGCAAATTCTGGAAAATAACATGTCATGGTATTCACCAACAACCTGAACACTTTCATTTCTGAAGTTTTCAGATTAAAAATTGCTTCCATTTGAATTTTCAGAGTCTTTAAGGTATTTTAAAGTAAAAATATTCATAAAAGAAGCACAAAATAAAAAAGAAATCAAACCACTCAGTCAGCCTAGAAAGCTATTAATCTTCTGTCACACTACACAAAATCAGTTTTGGGACAACACTGATTCATTTATTTTGCTCAAGCTGCTGTCTTGGAGCAGGCACAGAGCAGGTAACAGCTTCAGAGCAGGCAATGGGTGTGCTGGAAACTCTTTTCTTTCTCTCATCTGTTCCTGTGGGCTACATAGATACCACACCAACCACAGTGCAGAAAGAAGGTCAATCTTCATTACTTTAACAACAGTACAGTATTTGATAGATGTCTCTTTACTAGTCAATTAAATGGGGTTGGGACTGTTCCCTGGCACTGAGGCCAGCTGGCATGGAAGAACTGGCATCCATACTACCAAGCTGTCTTTCATGAAGGCGGCCTCATTCAGACTGCCTACTGGGACCAGTCACTAGCCCACGCTAATTCCTGAACTACGAGCAGGAAATGTTTGGAAAGTATACTAGCTGGCACAGAGCAAAAGTGGGCCAGTGACTGTTCTAATAATCTGACATTACAGGCAAGCAAGCTGCAGTGCCTGGGGATGATCCATACCACTATTTAATTTACTAGTCTAGATGTCACTGTTAAGGCAGCTCAAAACACTCCATAAATGACAACAAGATATTCAGGAAAAGGACTCGTATCTGCATATCAACAGGAGAGGCTCTTCGCTCCAGCCCACACAGACTTCATTTTATTTATATTGTAGTAAAACACTACGGTTGGGGTGAATAATTTCATAAACTGGTGTGATTCACAGAACCCAAATGCAGGCATTTAAAGGCTGGCCTGATAGTCATTCTCTTTAAGGATGGTAGGGAAAAGTATGAATGATGACAATTCATCTTATAATAACACAGAAATATAGAAGAAATGGGCAAATCGCCTCCTATTCAGAGGTACTATCATTCCACTGAAAGCAAAGGTTGAAGTATCTCACATTTTCATGTCTAGACAAATTTGAGATGAATCTCACCCAGAATATTCTACTGTGTTTACAATAGCTAGCATGTATTTAACATGATGACTTGACCTTGTTTTTCCCCCCCATAGCCAGCTGTACAGGTAAACAAAAATGCTCTGTTGTGCATACACCAATCAGTTCTACATTTCCATATGCAAGTTAACTCATGTAGCAATGCTTCAATATACATATATTTATTATGGGGATGAGTAAAAATTTTGAATACAGGCCTTCATCTCACTTGTTGCTGCAATGTACAACTTCGTGACTTTATATCAGGTATTTTTTCTAGTCAACAAGCTATGAAATCTAATCAGCTCTCAAAACATGTACACATACCTCAGTTGCTTCTTTTTTCCCCAGCAGAAATTCTTTTGGAATGTCTCCTGTTACTGTGATCAAACTACAAATACTTGATACATCAAAGTTATGAAAGAGAAGGTACTTAGAGGTACTTTTGTTTTTAATAGCTGCTATGCTTCCGCAAACATAAAATGAACCTGCTTCTACCTCTGGTGTTGTATGCATTGCATAAACATTCCTTCGTACTGTCACACTTGCACATTTCAATGAATAACTTTTTTGGCACTGTAAATCATTCCCATATCTCTGCAAGTACTCAAGACATTGGTAAATCCTGTCTTCATGTCAGACATCATTTTTGAAGTGAAGGAAAATAGGATGACAACTTGGAGCAGCAAAAATGTAATCTACTTTTTCAATAATTATTCATTTGAATTTAATTTATTCAATTTTAACCCTAATTAGAATACCTTATGATCTATCTCCTTACAAATTATTTTGGTATATCAAAACATCACATATTATTTTGGTATATCTAAACATCAGGTATATTTAATGTTTGTTAGGCTTCCTTCAGCAGAAACTAGAGGAATTTTACCGCAAACCTCCAGCTGTCAGGATTTACTGCTTAAGCGTATGCAGTTTCTCCATCTAGCATCGGCAACGATATATTCCCTTTCTAGATTCTACAAGCACATACCATCCATCAAAGGTGTTGATGTGTTGCGGGTCTATATGCAGCTCACTATCCAATCAAATGAAAGAGACAGACTAGACAAAATCTTCAGAGGAAGTCTAGCACAAATGAGCGTCAGTCCATTCTTTGATTAGGTAACGGCAATTATGATAATCACAGCAATCCACAGCAATCCATTAGGAAATGTTCCAAAATTGCCAGCCTGCTGCAAAGTGTAGCACTTTGCAAGTATCCACTTATGCAAAGCTTTGCCTGAACTTTTTGAATACTAACCATGTTCTTTCAGTTGTAAACAGCGCAAGTTGGCCCGATAACTTAAGATTGTAATCTATTATATCTTACTAATACATGGTGAACTCTTCTAAGATAGATGCATCACCTACAGATATACATCGGACTGGAATGTAAAGAGAACAGGCACTACTGAAAGTTTAACCCAAATTCACACACAACACTATGGCAAAACTATTATTTCTCACATACCATTTCTGGATAACAATTTCAATGATGAGATTTTTATGTTATATAGACATAAGATAAATACATTACGTGTTTTTTTTCAGTTTGTCTTCTATATTATGTTCCCTGCTTTGCTAAACAAGAAGCCAAGCTCAAACAATTTGAATAAACAGGGGTGCCTGAAAAAAGGCCAATTACTTCAAAAGACACACTAACAATCACTGGATATTGACATTTAGAAAACAGCAAGAGAGACTCCCACCAATTGAAAATGGGAAGATACAGGCTAAGAACAATTAAACAAGACTGGGATGCACAAGAGACTATGTACAGAAAACAAGTAGCTGTCAGAGAGAAGGCAGTCCTGTCCTTCAAGTTCTTTCACAGATGTCTTTCACAGATGAATGAAGTTGTCTTCATCTGCTGGAAGAAGAATTAAAATCAAGGGAACGAGAACAAGGAAGACCACACCACATGAAAAAGGAATTTGCCATGTGTGGAGAGACAATAGCATTTCAGAAGCACCAACTGAGAGAATAAGAGGGATTTTTCATGTGATTAATGCTTACAGCCATCAGAAAAACACATCTCCCCCGAGCTGTGAAATTACGAAGTCCTTTTTTTACAGATTTGTGCCTTTTGTACCCTACCCGTTGTTATCCACCAGATTAACCCTCCCTAAACCCATGCCTCCAAATACACTCCAATAGGCATATGGCTCATCGGAAACAGAACCACGTAAGCTGGCTGGCTGGTGGGCTTCTGCAGATTGGCCCACAAAATACAAATACAAAAAATGTATTCCTGCATTTTATCTCCCTTTTCACCAGTGGAGGCACAACGAAGAATCTCATCTCTTAACAGCTGCCAATAAAGCATTTGCAAACTGGTTTCTTTTTTTCTGGAGATCTCAGAAAGAAAATCTAAAGCTGAGCTGAATGACAAAATGCAAGGAAACACACTCCTTTACTTTTCTGACCAGTAAGCAGAAAGAATGCAAAGCCAAACTATAACACATGTAACAGGTTTCAAAATTCTGAAAAGAAATGGCTGGCACTAATCTGTGCATGGATCACCTATTTTGCTGTTATTTCCTGATAGGTGAAGCTACATGCTGTGATTTAATAGCCATTAATATGATGGAGAGGACTGACATATGACAAAGCCAACTGGTTGCTTTTCAAATTTTGCAGCTGTATGTGATCTATGGTCTCACTAGGTGTTCCAGCTATTCTGTGGAATTGTTTCTACTCTCTGAAGTATATAAGTTTTAGAAATAGCAAAGACACGTACTCAGAAAGAATACATTCCACCAAATGGACAGTTATACAGTTGTATCCAAACCTTTTCAAAAATTCCACACAAAATCAAAGCTGATTGACTACAAGACATCTCATACACAGCTAATGATAGACACAAAATCATGTATGCTGGAAGGGCCTCCACAGGTCAACTAGCCCAAAGTCCTGTCCAGAACAGTCCTATTACAGCAGGTTGCTCAGGGCTGCGACCCACAGAGTTTTGAAAATATTCTAGCATGGATATATCTAATTTTTCATCTACCAGTATCCCCAAATCGTTCTCCACAGGGCTGCTCTCAATCCATTCATCCCCCATGTCTGTATTGATACTGGGGAGATCCCCAATCTGGGTGCAGGACCTTGCACTCAGTTTTGTTGAAATTTATGAGGTTCACATGGGCCTACTCCTCAACCCTCTCAAGGTCCCTCTGGATGGCATCTCTTCCCTCAAATGTATCAACTGCACCACTCAGCTTGGTGTCATCTGCAAACTCACCGAGGGTGCATTCAATCCCAATGTATACATTGCTGATGAAGATATTAAATAGTATTCGTCCCAGTACGGACCCTTGAGGGACACCACTCATTACTGTTTCAGCCCGGACACTTAGCCATTGACTATAACTCTTTGGACATGGCCAACCAGCCAAATCCTCTTCCTTCTAACAGCCCATCCATCAAACTCATCTCTCTCCAATTTAGTGGCAAGAATGTTGGGGGGGACCATATCAAATTAGATGACATCTGTAGCTCTTCCTTTGTCCACTGATGCAGTCACTCCATCTTCCCTCCATGGTGAAGCCATGTTTGGCTGTCTCTTTAACCTCCCAGTCTTCCATGTGCTTCAACATATCTTCCAAGAGGATCTGTGCCATGCTCTTACCATACACGGAGGTGAGGCAGACTGGTCAGTAGTTCCCAGAGCCCTCCTTTTTACCCTTTCTGAAAATGGATATGATCCTTCCCTTTCTCTAGTCACTGGGAACTTCACCTGACTGCAATGACTTTTCAAATATGATTGAGAGTGGCTTGGCAACTACATCTAAAGTTTCCTCAGGACCCTGGGATGCAACTCATCAGGTCCCATGGACTTATGTATGTTCAGATTCCTCAGGTGATCACGAACTGATCTTTTCCTACAATGGGCAGGATTTAAGTCCCTCAGACCCTGCCTTGAGGTTCAGAGGCTTGAGAGAGGTGGGAAGAATCTGCTAGATTACTTGCATTGAGCTATCCCAGTCTTCTAGCAGATATCAAGGTGACCGAAATTGCCTGTGATTAGCAAGGCCTCCAATCCTGTATCTTCCTTCAGTTGTTTAAAGAAGGCTTCATTTACATCCTTTCTGGATCAGGTGCTCTGTAGCAGACATCTACCACACTCATAATAAATAATTATATATGAATAAATCATATATGAATAATTACATAAATATATCATATATAAATAACTGTGCCTGCTTCTTGCATATCCATTTAAACATCAGTATTTGTTTTGTCCTACACTGCCTTTCTCACTGGTGAGAATAAAATAAAAGATATTTGAATTGAAAAATGCTATACTGAAAAAGAGCATGTGAAGTTGTTCTCATTGCAACTTGGCATCCATGGTTGTTACTCTGCCAGCCATAGATGCCATGGTTTAAATATTCCTTTGTTATACTGAGCTTTTATCCCACAGCCCTAATTCCAAAGTATCATCCTAAAACAGATACGTTACTTTTCCTCTGTTTTTTACCTCTTCTCAGACTTCTCACTGTGAAAACAAGCGGGAAACTTCAGAACGTGAGCAAATTCTATTACAGAGCTTTTTGTGAACTACTTGACTCTTGCAATATCCCCTGCATCTCAGAAACAGATCAGACGAAAACAGAACAGATTAAAAAAGCTCTTAATGCAGAAACAAAGTACATTCTGAATTGTTTATTTATTACTGAGTTATAAGGACTGCAAGAATGGGTTCACTGCAGAAATGAAATGTTCTCTTGATTTACAGAGTTTCCTTGATTCCTCTACCCCTACTTGCTGTCTCCCCAAAAGGCAACAGCAAAAGGCAAAAAAAATAGCCAGGAGTGCTGTAGGTGGATCACTGACAAATAACAAGCTTTCGCTACAGAGAAATACTGAAGTATTGAGCTCCTAAACACCTTCTGATAAAAAAGATAAATGCATTTTAAAAATCAGAATTCGAAAAAGGTGAAGTATTCTTAGCAGTTCCAAATTTGCTTTCCTAAGAAAAGACAGTTTCCAGAGGATCCTGCTTCAACAGAGAGAGATAGGCTCGTACAGAGCCTGAATCAGAGGAGCAGTTTAAAATCAGTGATCTAAACTATTGATAGACAAATCTAGGAGGAGCGTGATGCAACTATTTATCTGTATTTTTTTCTCTTAGACTTCAACCGACTACAACTGAGTTCAGCATGCCAGTCCAGCATATAAGGGTATACTAAATTGTATAACAAACGCTGTTATGCCAGCTCCTTTGACATTAAAGTACTAGTATAGTAAGGAGTGCCTCTCTGCTTGAAGCACACAGATGTATAACAGCGCTCAGTTTCAGAGCTGATGAGGCGAAAGCTAGAGACGTGATGCATGACTTGCGTTTATGTTCTGTTCTTGTTACACCAGCTAATAACGTTACTTGCTGCCAGGCTGTCTACTATAGCGCTTTAATTAAGACCTCCTTCAGAATGTTGGGGTCATGCAAAATGAATGAAAACAGCAGGCCAAATTCAGTGATGATGTACATTAGAGTAATCTACACTTCAATTAAACAGTGCCATTTGCATAATAAGAGGCTGCAATAAAGAGCTGGTGGCAGGGATAGTAACCTAGATTTTACCTTAGGATTGTTTACACTTTTCTGCTCTAACCCCATCCTGTCACATATGAAGTATAGTGAATTATTCAAATGGCAACTTCTACTACCAGCTTCCTTTACTAAGTCAACAAGCAATAGGCTTTAGAAACAATGTTTTTCTATAGGTACCTAATAGAAATAGGAAATTTTTTTGGTTGATTTATTTTGGCAATATCATACGAGAGGCGGACCCCAAAATCCTTAATTAACAACTGCACTTAGAACAAAAGAACAACTGTGAGAGCATAAAACTATGGTGAATAAGGCTCCAGTGGTAATAGCACAGAACTAGTTCTCATGGTCTGGCACATTCCACCACCACCTGCTGGCCTTTGAAGGCTTCCTACCTATCCGTAGAGACCTACCTGTTGAAGAGATTATCAGATTGGCACTAGTATTTTACAGTTTGTATAGATTTAAAAACCTTGAAGATACACCAGGTGATGTCATCCAAAGGTTTATATGAAGCTATAGTAGTTGATGACCGAACACCAGAAATTACTTACAGGCTGAACATTTTATGTCATATTTATGATCAGTCATGTAAGATTTCACGGAGGTCAGAAGAGTATTGTATAGTTACACCTGCTTTTAGGCACCTATTTAGCACATATCTTTTTATCTAGTGCCCATCCACTCTGGTCAGTACACAAATATGACTTATTCCATGTGTGTTTCTCTTTCCTTTTGCATATCACGGTGTGTTGTATCAATAAGAATTTACAACATTTCTTGTACCAGCCAAGGCTTTGATGAGCTATGCTTCAGAGCAGCATGAAGTGTATCTCATACAACAGTACAACCAAGATATCCCAAAAAGGATTAGGACTTTACAGCAGCCAGTGGTCAATGGCACTGTTCTTCGGAGTCATCATTGACCCTTACCACTAAGCTTTGTTTCCAGGCTCCAGGAGATGGTATCCTGCAGACTAGCAATAGGCATTACAGAGTTCAGCACTGAACACAAGGGATTGACTTACTCTCTCAGTTCACCACAAAGAATCTTCAATAATGCATTGAGCATTGTTGCTCCTCCACTAAGTCAGTCAACATCTGACTATTTTAAATAGAGAAGAAACAGCAAAGTTACTGTAAAGTAACTATGTCAGTAAACTTTCAAAATGATATACAACTTTTGAACTCTTGATACTGATATTTTGAAAACAGGATTTAGGACACGTTGCAAAAACAACAAAAATCTTTCTCAGTACAGAATCAAAAAACCCTGCATATTTCAGACAGCCAATGTTAAAGCACAAATGTAAGGGGAAATTTCACAAATAAAGAAATAGGTTTTTTGTCTTCATATGATGAATAAATAAAAGTAATTATAGAAAAGAGATTAAAATTGTAAAATACACTACCAATAAGAAGATTTTTCATTTATCTGTCTTTGGCTTACTACCATGGGATGGCTGCCTTCGCTAAGGGTAAGTGATGAGAACAAGATTTTTTTTTAAAAATCTCTCATCTATTATTTGCTAAACCTACTCTTTTTATTTTCAGTTCTCTTCCTGAAGGCTTTTTTATTACAACTATTTTGAAATCTGCTTTTTTCCCTGAGGAGAAACTTGAGTGAGTGTTGTGCATTTTAAAGAGAAAAGTGGCTTGTCTTGTCCCTTAATCCTGATAATAATATGCTGTTTCTATTTCCTTCCATAAGGATTTTTTGGTGTGCCTTTTCCTTTATCTCTGACACTGGCTTTGTTGTACAGTGTGTTCTTGAAAGGGACAGACATTCACTGTGAAAGTATTACATCTATAGTGAAAAGTCATGCAGCTAGTAAAAGAAAACACTCTCAGGAATAAAAGTGTAGAAGGAATTATTCGCTTTATATGAATGAAATTGCCTAGAATCATATAATCATAGGTTGGAAAAGACCTCTAAGATCAGAAGCTCCCCTCATCCTCAACATGCTTTTGTAGGGAAAGTAATTTTTTGAAAGTACCTAGTGATAGTATGTTTGAATTCCCCAAATTTTAATCTGATCCTTCTGTCCCAACATATATAACAGGAACTACTAAATGTAAAGACAGTCAGATTGATGTAACTCAGAGGATTTACATTTTGTCTGCCTTTATAACATCGTTTCAGAATGTAGACATTCTCACTTACTACTCAGCATGTCAATATAAAGACTTCTCTCTCCTTCACCTACAGAAGCAGCTAAGAAATACAAGACCATGGTGAAGCAAATTATTGGCAGCATCTCTGCTCTCCCCAAATGCTGACCAGCACCCATGAAAGTGGCTCTTATTCCTGTGAGTGACTGGGGAAAATCATGAAGCGAATTACAGTCTGGAATAAAAGTTCACTGATTCTTCTGCTCTCAGGAGAGTGAGATGCAGATTGAGAAATTGTAATCTATAACATTTTACAGATAGTGATTATATAAATAGGTTGTGTTCTTCAAAAGTTCATTTGAATCCTCTAAAATTTTTAATACAACTTTTATGTATCCTTGATATATTAAACACTTTACTTGAAAAAAGCTTTCCTTCACTGTTTTTTCCTGTATCTTTTTTACTCTTGCTGAGGTTACATTACTTATAGTTAAGGGAACCTGGGATTCTCAAAATCTGGGTGGTACGTGACAATTCTCTTCCTTTGCATTGCTGATGTTTTCTCTATTTCTGCCTATGGAGGAACATAATTTGCCCTAAAGGTAACTAATAAAAATTTGGGTACATTTATATAAAAACCCTGTACTTTATTTAAAATGTAATGTTACAAGCATATTGGGTCACTGAATCGTAAAAACAGAGTAAGATTAGGCTAATATTCTCTCTTCTTTTCCATTCATCATTACCTGTAAAAACAAAGTATAAGGTATAAAATAAGCACCTTACAAAAACAAAGTTCAAAGATGGAAGCTTTTGGTCCCTCAGACCCATTGAAAAATTTTGAAGCGTATCATTTCACCATGATTTTTGTGCTAATATTATAAAATTTTGTGAAGTGAAATGAAGGATAATTTTTTTTTTAATATAAGCCTCCACCATCCCAAATCTCTGACACAAAAATATATAAATGCCAAACCCTTTTTTTTATGAGAAATTTAGAGGATTTGGTGGTTTAGTTTGGGTTTTTTTCTTCTTTTTTTTTTTCTTGGTTCACCTTCTGTAATTATTATTTGAGATTTTAAAGACAGAAGCTGAATTATTGGGAGGTTTATAGTCTTCCGTGCCACAAAGTTTTGCCAAATGCGCAAAAAACTAAAATGGCCAGCCAAAGCTTTGAAGGACTATTTCTTCAGTGCTTCCTGAGGCAGCATGGATTTTTTTTCACTAGTGTGTAAGTGATGGATTATCATATTTTGAAATCATACTTCACGTTTTGTACTGGGTTTGCATGGCAAGTTTTTGGTATTGGGGGAGTTATAGGATTGGCTTCTGTGAGAGGCTGCTAGAAGCTTCCCCGGTGTCTGGTAGAGCCAATGCCAGGCGTCTCCAAGGCAGACCCGCCACTGCCCAAGGCCTAGCCCATCAGCAATGGTGGCAGTACCTCTGTGATAACGTATTTAAGAAGGAAAAACCCCTGCATAACAGCATTTTGCAGCAGGAGAGAGGGGTGAGAATATGTGAGAGAAACAACTGTGCAGACACCAAGGTCAGTGAAGGAGGTGCTCCAGGTGCTGGAGCAGAGATTCCTCTGCAGCCCCTGGACAAGACCATGGCGAGTCAGGCTGTCACCCTGCAGCCCATGGAGGTCCACGTGGAGCAGACATCCACCTGTAGCCTGTGGAGAGAGGACCCCACGCCAGAGCAGGTGGATGCCCAAATGAGACTATGGCCCTGTGGAGAGTCTGCGCTGGAGCAGGTTTATTGGCAGGACTTGTCAACCAGTGAGGGACCCGTGATGGAGCAGTCTGTTCCTGAAGAGGAAGGACCCACCCTGGAGCAGTTTGTGGAGAACTGCCTCCCGTGGAGAGACCCCATGCTGGAGCAGGGGAAAAGTGTGAGGAGGAAGGAGGAGCAGAGACAAAGTGTGATGAACTGACCACAATCCCCATTCCCTGTACCCCTGCACCGCTCCGGGGGAGGAGGTGGAGAAAATTGGGAATGAAATTGAGCCTGGAAAGAAGGGAGGGGAGGGGGAACTAATTTCCCCAAATTGAGTCTTTTTTTGCCTGTGGAGGTAATTGGTGAGTGATCTTTTCCTGTCCTTATCTCGATCCGTTTTTTTTCTTCCCTATCCAGTTGAGGAAGGGCAGTGATAGAGTGTCTTTTGTGGGCACCTGGCACCCAGCCAGGCTAAACCACAACACATTTCAATCAGAAAATACTATTTAGGAAATCTAATTTTTGTTAATCTTGCAAACAGAGTGTCACAACTGAAGTTTCAAACTCCTCTACCTGAAAATCTAAGCATATGTCAGCATTTAGACAGACTATAGAATGAGACTATGAATTGTAATAGTTCTATCTTTTTCACTCTACATATTTTGGCTATCTATATGACATTAAAATCCTGAAAATCCTTTGTCCTTCAATGTCTTTATCCAAGGCCATGAAAGTGATTGCAAAAGAGTATGTTAGCTGTCATAATTTTTGCTGACTAACCTTGAAACAAAAGGTACAGATGAATAGCAAATATTCTTCAAGGAAACACAATACATGGGTAGGTCATAAAGTCATGCACCTGCATCTCTGTGCTCTCCTATTCCATACATTAACTGCCTTACTAAAAGACCCCATTAAATAATGACGTTAAGCACTCAACTTCTCCAGCAGTGCAGTGGACTACTGACCTGTATAAGGAATTACTGTCCTTGTACCATAGAAAAATATTACAAGGAGGTTACCAAAACAATGATGTTCAAATGGAAAAGGTAACACTTCAGTTTCCTTTGGAACTTTCCCTTCCTTGTCACACAATCATCCCTATAGACTTCAGAAAAAATGGGGATGGTTTTACAAGTCCATGGCCTTTCCCAACCCAGAAGACTTGCAAGAGGTTGATTTTTACTGGAAAACTTTGTTCTGTTTCATTTGTTTGTGTAATACTTCTGCCCATTACAAGATATAATGAGAAGTAGGATTTTCAAATGGGACCAAAGAACTTAACTGTGCAAGTTCAATGACAATGTTTCAAGGAACTAAACACATACATCACTTCAGCTGTACAGAAGCTTTCTCACATTTTTTATTATATCCAAAATATTATGGAAGAAAGGGAAATCCAGGGACTCAGGGCTAAAAAAACCCAGTAAATTACAGATGATTAGACTAAAATCCCTTTTCTCTTTTTCCCTCTCACTTTCCTAAACAAAATTTTTCATAGAACTAAAACAAGACACCATATTCCATTTTAAAATTACTGTTTTCATGGGAATTTTTTTCAGGGATGGAATGCAGAATCTCTGCTTCTTCATAGCAGCTGTCTATCATACTGTCTCCTAGATCCACTTGTGTGGCATTTGCACTCCTCATAAAACTTGGTGATCTCTTCTTGTTTGGAAGTCAAAGGAAGGGCAATGAAAGCCGCTATGAATTAAGCCTTTAGTTCCAATAGATACTGCTTGTACTTCATTTGAAAATTTTGACAAACAGGTCCTTCAGTCAAATGAGTTCACTTGAAAGCGACCTATTTCACTGCTAGTGTCTCAAGAGAAGAACACTGCCAGCATTAATACTGAGGTGTTTCTTTCAGAAAGTCAAGAGGATAGAATTATTGCCATTAGTATTGAAATCTTTAAACTCACTCTTCTCACTATACTTACTGAAACTTATCAAAATCTATTCAAATTCATTTGAATTTCTATTCGAATTAATTCTCTTTTTATGACTGTCAGTCCTTTCTCTGTCATTTGACTCTCATAGTGCACAATGCAATTAAATCATAGAACTGACTCCAAATGGTAAACATACACAACTCCTATTGAAGTAGATGAGAGAGAAGACATTCAGCACCCAATAAGAACAGGAAAAGAGTGAGTCAATATTAAAAAAATGATAACAAAATACATTAAGTGTCAACATTCCTTTCTTTTAGTTATAATTCTTATAATCATGAACAATAAAATTCAGTTAATTCTCTACAGATGCCCATTTTCCACCTAACATGTAGCCAATAATTCCTTTGAGAATTTTTAGCAAGAAAAGAGAGATGCAATTCACTGGAACACTGTAGCTTAATTAAGAAAAAAGCAAGCAACATTCTGTTAGTACGTAGTTCTTTTAAGATATAGCTAATGCTGCATTTAATAAGTTATGAGCACATTTACGGGGGGAGAAAAATACAATTATCCCAGTGCTAACTTGGGTGGACAGCCTGCAATTTTTGACTGTTAGGTAGTATTTGTGAAAGAAGAAATTGCAAATGAAATGACATTTAGGGTCAAATGCAGTAATTCATGAGTAGCTTTAGACCTTTCCCAGAAAATTCTTAAGTGGGCAGAATTCATAACAACTTCAATTACTAGTTCTAGCAAAAATCTGTCTCGTATTTACTTTTCTCTCTTCTCTCTGCAGAAAACCACATTTCACACAGTGATAGATGAAAATTTCAGGTCCTTTTCCTTTTGCTTGCAATGTGTATTTCAGTTGTATGTACGACAGTATATTTTCTTAGTCAAAGCTTTTGAAAAGGCCACAGTGTCACAAACAAATGCTTTCAAACGAAAAGCCAGTGGCTAACTAGCAAACTACACTCAAGAACAACTGCGTTTTAGAGGTCAGTCCTGCACTCAGTAGGACAGGTTCTTAGGCAGCGTGAATCTGAACAGCTCTTATCACAACGGTGCCACAACATTTTACACAGGCTGAAAATATCATGCTGGATTTCTCAAAGAATGCATAGAATAGGTTCATATTTTTAATGTGTCTATAGTAAAGACTTAACTACAGCCATCTTCACAGCATCCTTGAAAACCTCCAAAACAAATGCTGAGGTATGTAAAATAAAATACAAAGCAGTAGATGACAGGAAAATCAGATGACCTTTGTATTCTTCTCCTCCCTTCTCATAACTCAGAAGTTATGCAGGTGTCATCCATGCACAGTAAGCCAAGAAAGTTCACATTTTTCAGTACCAGTAATGCTGGATATCTGGAAAAATTCTTTTAATTGAAGTACATTTTAAGTGCATGAAAATTCTTCCAGAAATGTGCTTACCTCTTCCAGAGCAAGGTAAATTAGAATTTCCTCGGCATTTCTTAGCACTTTCCTCTACTGACAAGGGACAAGAACGTGGATGTTCACACTTCTTCCCAGTCCATCCTTCTTTACAGTCACATCTTCCGCAATTACACTGTCCATGACCTTTGCAATGAATACAATTAAAGATAGTACTACTGATAAGTATTAAAACCTCATGATTAGATGAACTTTATCAAAATTGTGGTTTCATTAAATAATCAGACTGGAAAAAAATACAATCAATTCATTGCATCTGCTTTTTTTCTGAAAATAGCACTGGTCTATCATTCCTTTTTGAGCCATAATTCCTTTTTTTTTTTTTTCTTAAGGGATGTTTTGGCACTTGGCATACCTCATGTGAGAGGGTAGAATAGAGGTTACAAACATATATTTCACCACTGTCTGGAAAAGTGGGGCTGTCATAAGGAAATACTTCATTTACCTTTATGTTCTCTTTCTGCCACAGTTGCAGCATATTCTTTAAGCAATATATCAATACCATCTTTTATCTACTTGCAATCAATGTGATCCACTAGAGACACGCAATGTCACACCAATTCCAAGTCTCAAACCACTGCCTTCTACTAAATAGTGATGTGCAACTAATAAAATACTGGACATAAGAAATTCTCATTTCAATAGGGCAGTTGGATGTGGTTTTAGTATCTCATTAGCTAACTTAACTCTTCCTGATGATGTCTGAACATAGTAACATAAACGTAACTTTCACTGTGCAAGTTGAGGTGAGGAAGGACAACTGAACTCCATAAAAGATTTTCTGGAAAGTTGCTATTAAAAAAATGTGACATCCAAGAAGCCAAGAGTGAATCCCTCCTGAGAACTTAACCTAGAAAGCCATACAAACAACCTATTTCCTCTGTATGAATGTTAACATATCCAGACCCAGAAAAACCAAGCTAATTGCCCAGCTGTCTTCACCATGAGCCTATTGCTCTTAGAAGAAAGCAGTGGGAATCTGACAGTACAAAATGTTCCTTGCACTGGATGAGGAAAGTCTGAGCATCAGCAAAAACATTCCTTGCCACAAAATCAAATATTTATTTTTATGGGCTCTGACAGCAGGTTAGATTTTCTATCAAAATTTTCACATCATCATCATTCAGTGGACACAGGACCCCAAAGCATTGCTTCTATGTCCATTTGTCTATCCAGGTTCTTCTTGAAAACCATAGCAACACAGAATTTATATCTCTTTCTAATCACACTTGCATTTTAAGACTGGCTTATATCGTATTTCTAAAAGATATGTATTTATCAGTTCACAAGGAAACTTGAAAAGCGTTGAAGACTTCTTGTTTAGAGGGTAGATTTAGATTACTTACTAGGGAGAAATTCTTTACTGTGAGGGTGGTGAAGCACTGGAACAGGTTGCCCAGAGAAGCTGTGGATGCCCTGTCACTGAGAGTGTTCAAGACCAGGCTGGATGGGGCTTTGAGCAACCTCATCTAGTGGAAGGTGTCCCTGCCCATGGCAGGGGGGCTTGAACCAGATGATCTTCAAGGTTCCTTCCAACCCATACCATTCTATGACTCTATGATTCTGCATCTTTCTTTCATGTGTACCTGCTGACAGGCTGTGAATTGGACATACGTTCCCTAATCTGGAGAGATACCTATGAGAGGATGATGTGCTTTCATACAACATTTTCTTTGCTAGAGCCACAGCAAAGGAGCTAATGAGACGTGTGAATGTAGGAATTATATTATGGAAGTCTTTTTTCTCTCTATGTCAAGTCATGAAAACTATTCTCTCTTTAAAGGAAGTGAATCACTTTAATGTTGCGAACACCTCTGAAAGAAAGTCATTCAGAAACATACTGAAGAGCACTTCAGATGTTAAAAGGCTGCATTTGGTTGCCAATATGAGATATTGCAAATTGACAGTCACCCCAAGCCATATGAAGCTTCTGGAGGGAGCTGCTGTTGTGTGCTCTTGAGTCCTCACAGCAGGGCTGTCAATTCCTGTCATTAGTAGCTTATGAAATAAACAAAGCTTTTCATTCAGTTATAGTAAAACTCTTTACATGTAAACATGGTTTCCTATCATTTCAGTTTGCTACTCAGGACAATGTGATATCCTGTCTCTACCTATTAGGAAGGCAGAACAAGACAGTAAAATTTTTGTATCATCAGCTCCATTTGATGCAGGTTTTAAGAGAGATGGATTATTTTCCCTAATCTGACTAATCCCTCCGGGATTCATGCTAAATCAATTTACAAGCAATTGTGAGAAAAATGAGGAAATTTTGCAGACATGTGCACACTTCGTGCACTAAGTAAATTTATTTCACATAAACCAAGAAAAAAGCTGTCCAATTACAATTCTGCTAGTAAATCTTTAATTGCAGATTCTGTCTGTCTACAACAATAAACCACAGTTAATACTTCTGCATCTTGTCCATTTCTGAAACAGGACTAAACAGGAGGACTATAAGATATTGTTCACGCTGTTTCACATGAAAATGGAGAGATTTGCATGACCTATTTGAGGAACAAATAATTGGATGGCCGCCTAAGGCTAAATCAGGCTTTTCTAAAACGTACAATTAAGAAATTTTACCAAAATTTTTGCTGATTAGGTAGAAAAACTAAGCTATACTTCAATGCGAGTTTTAGTTACATCAAACAAGCCATGAGTACCTCCTTTTGTATTTCTCATAAGGTTTGCTCACTTACAGTTATGCTTGTGTAACAAAGAACACTGCACCAGCCCATAATCCAATGTCAGATGGCAATATCTTCCCCTCAACTCCTTTGTAACCGTCCATGCTTTCTTACACTCTGCTTTCTACCACCTTTACCACCCTGGGCGGCAGCAGCAGTGGCAATACTGTCTGGGAAGGAGGGAATTTAAGCCTTGTTTCAGTGATGCAGCATTAGCTGTAAATGCCACAGGTTTGCTTTAATCAATGTAGGTTTGAAACTTTTGTGTTCACCCTTAACTACAAAACACATTTACTGTGTTGTTTTTTAACTTTGTGTTCCTTAGCTGATGCTGACATTTTGATCAGTCTCTGAGTGCTAAAAACGTACTCAGCAACACAGTAATACATTCAAATTTGACAACATCCCAACTCTATTCTCCTGCCGCTCTCATGGCTGTAGTTTTGCGTCTTTCCAGCTTATTAATTAAATAAACCTATATAACATTTGTAGGCAGCTGAAACAGTAGCAAGCAAATTAATTCACTGAAGGTTTTTAGAAATGCTTCGTTCTTTTTTCTCCCCACAGTTTTATTAGCTAGTGATTCATCAATATTTATTTAAGAAAAACAAATCCACAACAGCAGAGAAACGTTTCACCTTTGTAAGAGGCAAAGAAGAAGCTAAGAATTTTATATATCATGGTTTTTTAGCCTTCTCTCCCTCTTACAGACAACTCCTATGATCTTTCTGTGAGGGATCTCTCATTCTCGTGATGGGATTAGAATATAGCACACCACTACTTTCCTTGATATGACTGCATTCTTCCAATTATTAATTAGGCCAGATCAGATTTCTACAGGACGCATTAGAGCTGACAACCTGTAATCTGTCAAGTCCCTTTGAAACCACTCTCACTTGTTTTTGCAGAGTTCTTGTGTATACAAATTGCATGCTGTGTATTGATCAAAGCCCTTCTCTCCTGCCCAGTATTAGCATCTTTAGCAGTAACAACACAAAATTATATGCAAGGTCTTGCTCAGACTCTCAGCTGGTGTTAGTTGATACATGGAGCATCGGTCTAAATATACTGCAAACCTTGGATGCACTGGATGGACTTATTATTCAACTAATTTGAATATAATGCTCTGAAGTACAAGTAGAATTAAAAATCAAGGTAAAAGTGTCTAAGATGTACAGTCAGTGATGCGTAGCTGCACCACTCATTCGTATTTTCCACAGAATGATGCTCTACTCGTTCTCAGGTCAATTGGTATTCTCAGGGTACTGTTTTTCATTAACTCACTTTTCCTCTAATTTCTTCCTCTTGCTTGTCCTCTCCCTGCCATATAACATGACATAAGAAATAACAATTGACCCACAAATTTCCAAATTTAAATTTCTCCAAGGAAGGATATCTGTATTTTTTTAATTTTCAAGCATTCTCCAATTTATGTTAGACTACACTGAAGACAAGACTATTAGAAGGCAGATGGGCACCTAAAAATATTTCATACTTACAGAATTTTTGTAAAAGGCATGGAAAAAAAGACATGTTTTAAGCAGGCTTTAGAATGGGAAACATTTTTTTTCACAGAATTATGTCTTTTAATTTAAAAAATCCAATCCCAAATAAACAGCTAAAGCGTGGTATATTTTAAACTACAAAAATTGGAGTACTAAAGAAGAGCACGATCAGACCATTTGAATGCTTTTGTTCTAAAACTAGACATAAGTTCCTTTTATATGTATTATTTACCTGAACAGAAGTCATCAGAATATCTATCGTACACTGCTTTGCAGTTTCTTTCATCGCACTCACAAGTATCTCCATGAATATCTCCCCAGTCACCAGTTGGGTCCACATCATGGCATGTGCATTCCCCACACACACATGTGCCTAGGAAAGAGAAGGAAAAAAAAAAGATGAGAGAGACAAAGGTAGAATAGTAACTGAGCAATCTGAAGTAATAGTAGTTTGATTACAGGAATTTACACCTGTGAATTTTCTGCCCTCACAGGAGTGCAATGTCAAAGTTGCAAGTGTTAATCACGAGTGTATGCTCATCTCCTATGATTTAAAATCTTCTATGATTGCTTAGTAGTAATAGTAATAAAATAGTTGGCTTTCTATTCAAGTTTCTTTTTGCTGTTGAGTCTTGCCAGGAATCAACAGGAAAACACAGCGCACAGAACAGTCGTAAATCTTTGACATCAACAGTAATTTGCCCTGTCACTAATGACAATAAAAATCAGTGCTGTTTAAATGACTTGGACTTGGGCACAGTGGATAATTAAGGATTGTTAAAGTATAAACATTTAAACTAGCAGGAAATGCAATTTCAAATCCAACTGAAAATGCCTAGGAGGTGATTCTCTACCTAAGCAGAACGTCCGCACAGATCTACATGACAACCATACATTTTCACTTTTCCCAAGTCAATACTCAGGGTCACACCCTGGTGTTTGCAATAAGAAGGGAAATACTCATTGGGCACAGCCTTAACAATATACAGAGAATATGCATCCTACATACTTAGGAAAAGTCAGAACAAAAAAAGACATTCTCCTTATTTAGAAATCCAAATATGCTTCAGGGCCATAGACTCACTACTTTTCCTGAGATCTCAACAGGCACAAAGAAGCAGCCTAACCTTACAGATGCATGCAGTTCATTTCCTGGGGAGTAACTTCACCTTCTGCTACTCCACCATAGCCTTTGTCTTGTTATTCACATTACTCTGAACAATAAAATGCATTTGAGGACAACAGGGCAACATGACTAAAGAGTACATACAGGTATGGGCACATTCTCTGAAAAGAGAAGGCCTACACAATCATGCATGTGTGACCGTTACATGAAGTGGCAAGAGCTGTTTCCCTGTTTAGTGCTAAAGCCACCAAGACTGCGCTCAAGAATTTTGTACTTGGTTCTTTATACTTTCACAATTCAGTGACACTACTGAAGGAGAAGAAAAAAAAACCCAACAATAAGAAACCACAGAAAATGAGACAATTACTCTGGAGAGTGATTAATCGTCCCAGAAAAAAACTTTAAAGTGAATTTGGATCATCTGTCCTGGATAGCAGAATGCAAAACATCATCTCATCAAAGTTTTAAAAATCTGAAGGTTCACATCTGGTCTTAGCTGGTTGACTAGACAGTTGGTGGAAAAATATAGACAATATGTCCATCTTAGCACTGAAGGAGGCTAAACAGCAAGGTTAGCCTTGATGTTTAATTTTTAGAAGGCTCAAGACTGACAAGATGAACTGCACCTACATCACAAGATGTATAAACAAAGATAACTGTGTAAATAGGACTAAAGAGAGTAGAAATACTGTGTTGGAAAGCAACTTTATGTAGTCAGAAGCCTACAGAACTTTTGTGTGGATAAAATCACAAATACATGAAAGACTAAAAATATAGATATATGCCAGGAATGCATCTTTGTATAAGAGATTGTAGCTATTCAAAATATCAGCTATACTATTTATCCTCATTGCCCCCAACTACAGTTAAAGAAATACTTGCACATTAATATCTGAAATTTGAATAAGAAATTGCTTTGACAAGAAATTTCTTTCTCGGTGCAAACAAAACATCTGATCTGAAGCCACCTCGATATTTATTAATTCCAGAATTACATAAACTTTTTCACTGTTCAGGTCCCAAGACTAAAGAAGTGTACATGATCTCTGTATTTGAATCAGTCTTTCAAATTCCTCATAATTAAGCAAAAAGAGTTTTCTAAATGCTCTCAGGATAATTAGATGTTCACGTTATAGCAGGTTTTACCACTAGATATGTTTTTAAGAGAGGAAACAGTGACTTGCACTTATGTTCTACCGTAATTATTCTGGACTATTGCCAAAAAAATAAGTTTTTTTAACTCTTTGTTCAATGAAGCCAAATATAGCAGCTAATAAAAAGCAACCTTATTATATGGCAAAATGAGACATAAGCGTAACGTAAAATTAAAATTCTGGAAATTTGTGCAAATAGAACTTCATGTAGTTAGAAATACTGTGTGAAGTCTACCTTTCCAGCTTTGTATGCATTCCATAGCATTGTTATTGAACACTTCTTAGTTGTTTTTTCACTTTGCAGTGGAAACAAAAAGCTTTGTGTTTCCATTTTCCCTATTCATTTGTGGGTCCTTGGTCTTTAAGAGTGCATTGACATACAGTGCTGCTGGCCTTGCAACAGCAATCCACTCAAAGTCAAAAATCTGCTAATATGTTATTTTGCAGGACAGGTCTCTCACCATAGAAGATGTACTGACAAATAATCCTTCCCAGTCTTACTGCAAAAATGAGGATGAGAACAACTTGGGTTGGCTTAATCTAAAAACAGGTGTGGATTTGTGTAAGTCTATACCTAAACACAGTTACTTACCCCACTCACTTGGAAACATATCCAGATCTGAAATAAGTGAGAACAAACCAGAAACTATCAGCAAACACAACCTCTGTCTTAGTGCAGAAAATGCATATTGTAAAACTAACACAACCTATATAAATATGCGTAGAAGGAACGTGCAAATGACACACCTCTGTTGCTGCAGATTTTGCCATCTGGAGATGTGCATCTTTTCTTGATCTCCCAGGGGGTAATGTCACACTGGAATTCACATTTATCTCCATGCCAACCAGCCTCACAGTAACAGTTTCCACAGTAACACTTTCCATGGCCTTAATCCAAAACAAATTTTATACAGTGAGAAAGAAGCAAGTTTTTAAAAGGCATTAACTATTTAACTGGTTTGATCTTTTATTTAAAAAACTTTAAGTGCTAGACTCAGAATAGAAACAACTTATAAACTGTATATGCCTACATAAAATAAAAGAAAGGATCTCTGCGTTATACTTTTCGCTGTCTGTTTTAGAACAAGTTTTCATTTAATCACAGATCTCTAATCAATAAGCACTAAGAAAATAACATCAATATTTTTATATTTGTAAGCTTAATTTTTGAAATGTTATAGGTAAATTTGGAAGATGGTAAATGTAACAGCTAAAATTTAAGCACAGCTTTAAATGTTAAGATATGACACACTTGCCCACTGTACTGCATGTCGAAGATAGCATTGTGTGTTCTTGACTCAGATAATTCCAGCACTGGAAACTTGATTTACTACAAACTGTCTACACAGTGTATGGCTTCCCATCTTACCTGTTGAGACAATTTTTGAACATGGATAAACCAGTTCATGAAACATAAGAACTAGTAAAATGAAGCTTTTAGATGTTTGTTTAACAAACCACACATCTCCTGAAAAGATAGTTGGGTCGTCTGAGGCTTCATGAAACTGGCTCCTGAACATTTTGATCCACTAAGGTACTTCTGCCATGTGCTTCAATGACACAGAGCATTTAAATTAAGTAGCTGCAACTCTTACTATTCTTAAAGCCATAAGTCAATTCTTTACTAGAAGGATCTTGTCCTTTTTTCCTTCTAGGTATGTCAAGCTTAGTAGACCAGGTTGTCTCTATCGAAGTCTAGTCAACTTATAGCCTTAGCTATCAAGAGCACAAATTTAGACCTGTGGACTAAAATTTTTTCCTGTTTTTACAACTACAGATGGAATTTTCATTACAATTGTTTGGTTACATGTGAAAAAATAGTAGAAGACAAAAATAACATCTTACTCAGATAACCAAACAACAAAAAGGGTCTAAAATATTGCTTATCACCAAAAGGTTGTTCTTGAACAGTGGACAAGAAATATAGGGAAAAGTGGTGAAGGAGTAAATTAATTTGATCTACTGGAAATTTTTGCAGATTAAAACATCACTACTTCATTCTTCACTCACACTTGTATAGTCCCCAAATGATTTACATTATACAATTTGCCACTACCTCTTGCCCTTGACTGAAGACACAATCACTCCATTAGAGCAAAAAAGTCTTAGATAAAAAAAGCTGAGGATCAGAATTTAATTTGCTATAAAACATGATACTTTATTAAAAATAAGCTGCAGCTTGATTCCAAAGTTTATGTAACCTCAAATAAAAAGTGATACATAGTCAACTGACTGATAAAAATCTAACTGAGGCTTCAAAAGCTTGCTATAACTTTGTAACTCTGCCCTACCTAAGAAGTGAATTGCTTAAAAATTGCAGTCCCCTTGTGCAAAGATTAAAATGCATGTTATCCATATCTCAGCATGGCATTGCGTGCTTTTCCAGGACGAAACCCCAGCTCACAGCTGCTGGCTTTAGAAACATGTGTGTAAACAGAATCTTTTGTTTTTTCATTGGTTTGATCCTCCTGAGTTGGCTTTCTTTGAAGACAAAAAAACCCTCCAAAACCTGTCTATACCTTCAAGGACAATCAAGGGAATGTAGCAGCTAAGTAGATGCTACACAAACTGTGAAAATATAACAGGTACTGATGGGGTTCACTTTGTCTGTGGAGAGTACCCATGGGCCATTTCTCACTAAGCAGAACTATATTGGAATGCCATTTTATTATTACTTAATAAAAAAAACTAAATTATTTCTGTGGTGGAAATTCTGTGGAAAGAAAGACGGGATAGAGGGTATCAAAGGAGACATCGGGATGGGAGAGAGAGGCCATAACCGGATAGGCATGTGGAGTCTTATTTTTCTGTGATGACATTATGTACTTTTGACCTTCAGTTCATATGCTGTCCATTTTTAATGCGTAAGCCCTGTTTCAACGTGTGGTTACGCACTGCAGAGGTTTGTTAGAAAGTAAAGCAAAATCTAACACTGACAAGCTACATGCGTAAGTTTTTCAGGTTGCAACCTAACAAAGCCAACCACACCACTAGTTTGTACTTTATATGTACTTTCGAAGGCTCCAAACCTTACATAAGGTATCAGAGCTTTTTATACTGATGAATCACAGACCTTAGAGACTTGAATCTACCATTTTTTTTTGTCCTTTTCCTTCTGCATACTTTGATTTCTGCACATGCATAAAACCAGTTTTTTGCAGAGATGCATCTGGTCTGTTTTGGAATATGGCACCATTAGATGAAACAAGGGGAAATAAAAGCAAAGAAAAACCTAACTTTATTAACCAGCATCAGCACAGGTGGGGGAAAAAAATATGAAAAAAAAGAACAGAAGGAGAATTTACTGGAACTAAATAAACAATATATTTTTACCATATTTGGTAGCATATGTAATGGTTACAAGTAAATAAATGGAAATGGGATCATTAGCATGTAAAAATTATTGCCCTCCACTCATTTTATTTTAGACAATTAGTGGAAATATTGTACTCTGCTGCTGGATTTGGACTTCAGAGGACCATTCTGTTTACCCTCATTTAAAATCCCTATCTAATCCTGTGCAAAAAAAGTTCTTTTTCCTTCAAATGCAATTTAATAAGTAGAAAATAATTTGTTCTTTGTGTAAGGATAAAGACAGACAAAGCTATTTTACACAAGTACTATCTCTTTATACACGCACATGCAGACCATGCACTATCAGGGTATGAATAGCCTAAAAGCAGTTCTGAATCCTCCTGTAGGCATACAGACACAGTGTGCATGTGTATAGCTTGATAAATATTTGTAGCATCTTATAGCTCAGGGACAAGCCTCCTTAGTAATACAGGCAACAACATTTATAAGGCCATAAATGGTATGTAGTACACAGTATTTAATTGCCAAATTCCTATCTTGTAATGAAATGGAAGCACAGTTTGAGTTTTGGTTGCTTTTCTATCTGTCAGCAGCGTTCACTCCATCTTATTCTCTTATCTTTCCTATCACAGGTGAAATTTTCTTCATTCATTCCTTTCCCTTTTTATCTCCTAAATTGTTTCTCAGTTTTCATCCTGCTTCTTTCTAATTTTTACTTCCTTGCCAAAATTCTTAACAATATATTTTTCTTTTGGTTTTTTTCTGTGTCCTCCATCTTGCCCTCTTCTGTGGCAAAAAGCATTCACATTTTTTGTAACCTGTCAAAGACAAACACACTAAGCTATGAATTACCTTAGTGAATTACCTTGTATAACCCTCTTTGCAATTCTTCAGAAAAGAGGAGGATGTCATAGGATTTCTTCCTTTAACCTCCTGCTTAGCTCATTTTTGTATCTGAAATTCCCACTTAAAACTTACAAGCTAAAATCTTGCAAGTATAGTTTCCTTTATTTTAAGTCCTACATTCAGTAAAGACATTTTGGAGGTCCGTACAGTTAAATGATTTTCTAACACCCTGTATTAATCTTCACTGTTCTTCTTGTACTCCCTGAAATACATACCTGTACAAATCTCGTCTGTCTCATCATCTATGCATTCTCTGTCATCACATTCACAAAATTTACCATAGACCAGTCCATTTCCTTCTGGGTTTGCACATTTACACCTGCCACACTGGCATGTGCCTGTAAACATTTAAGACAGTAGTCAATGACTGTAGTTTACGGAAAGAGTTTGATTAGTCCATCAAAGATGGTACATACCTACTTTGTTTCTGAGAAGGCTGAAATCTAATGATCATCCAGCCAAATAGACACATAAACAATCCATATCGACAAAAAGCCTAATCTTAGCTGTAAACAGACACGACATTCAAGTGGTTCTTTCTTAATAAGCAGCGTCATACTTTCCTAAGTAAAATTCACTCCTAGAGTTGTCTCTCTGGCTTCATTCACCTGAGGTGTGATGTCAGCTTCGGAAATTTTATATTCTGCCTACTGAAAGGAGAAAATTTAACTTAGTTATTTTCTCAAGAATGGAGCCTGGGTTTGTCCAGTTCCACAGCCATGTTACATGAGAGTAACAGGGCATGGCTACCGACACCTGAACATATGTCTGCCCAAGTTCACAGACTTCCTTTGCACTCCAGTCTCCAGGCCCATTTCTACAGTTACCATCTGAGGACCAAGATTTAAAAAGTTAAGCCTTGGAGAAAAAGACAGGAATCAAAGGAAGGAAACATTGATGACAAACATCTGCATGAAGAACTTATGATCAGATGTCAGGAAAAAAGGACACAATCTAGAAAGCAATTACCACAGCAATACATTAATTGTCAAACAGACAAGCTAATTGCGGAGAAACATATTCATAGCATCATTAAACAAACTGTACAAATTATAGTAGCATATTAACAATTTTACTGCAAAGTGTGTGTTAAAAGCATTAAACAACTAATTTTATGGTATTTACTAAAACTCTTGATAGTATTTTTTATTCATATTTTAATATCATTTTCACCACCCACCTGCCATTTGCACACCAATAGCTTTTTTTTCCCCAGTGATATTCTACATTACAAGTTATATCATTCATTTGAAGAATTGCAGAAATGTCTATAATATCATCTTTTTACTTCAGGACTTTGGTGCAATCTAACTTTCAGCATTTAGGGCTCATTTTTCTTCAGTTTGTGGGTGATACCTCAGAAAAGAGCAGAACTTGCAAGAAAGATAAGAGCTATAATAGACACTTGCTAGTTTGCCACAAGTAGGATGGGTTTTACTCATGTCAGACCAGTGAGTGGTTTGACAACTTGGGTCTGCCTGAGATTCTCCCTCAAGGCAAGTACCCCCAGGATTCCTAGATGCTTTGGAAGGTAGAGCTGGTTTTTCTCACAACATAAACCAGAACTGAAAACTTCCTGACATAAGGAAAAGCCAGAGAGATGCAAAGGGTAGAAATGGGTATTTAAACAGATCTTTCTTCTACCACCTCTGGTCTGGTTGCACATTTGCTACTTGGTCTTTTGAGTAGGGTTGCCCCCTCACCTCGGTGGCTGCCTTTCTAAAGGACCCACCCTACTAATCAAAAAAAAGTTTATTTAATTGCTCCCAGAGAAGGAAGAATCCCTCCTTTTCCTTCAGAAAGTCTATCTGACATCGAGTGCAGTTGCCAGGGCAAGTTACCTTCTCCTTCTCCTTCAGAATATTTTCTAGCTTGCAACATAATGCATGATAACATATAACAGCCGTAAATATACATGTTAAGGAGTTATAGAGTCAAAAAACAAAAAATACCATAAAATCACTTCAGAAAAAAATGTATTACCATGTCAGCTGTATAACGCATCCCTATTCCCTACTTCTATCACCTTCATTAAAATTGTAAGAGTAGGAACTTTGTGCAATACAATGTTAACTGGGGCCTTGCGGTCATCGGGCTTGCACAAGCTGTTTCAGCAGTCACTGGCATCATATGTCAGGAAGTATAAATTTAAAATAAAAGGAACTTAATTCACAAGATTCATACTCCTCACTTTACATTCATACATCTTCTAGCAAACATGGTTATTGACAGAAAAAAGCCCTCCAAAATAGAAGTTTTATGCTGATATTACACAACTAGTTTGCAGAAACCATTTTACATTTCACCATTACAAGTGCAGTACAAATTTTACTAAACATCTTATTAATCCAAACAAAGAACAGAAGAATAGAGCTCTGCAACACACATGGCCAATCTAAAAAAAAAGTGAACTTGAAAAACATTTGCAAGAGCTAACATAATAAAATAACAACAATACAACTGATAACGTAAGTTACAGAACTAGAATTATTTGCTACAATTAGTTGGAAAATAACTATAAACAAAAATATTGAGAAAAAATGTCTTGTTTACAGATAATTCCCAAACAGGAAAAAAGATAAAATGGTAAATTGATTCATAAATTGGGCATCTAAAGAGGTTCAGACAAACTGTGTCCTAAAAGTATCCATTCCTTCCCATCGACTAGAAGTGGAAATTGCTTGCACAGAGAATCTTGGTTTAGGTAGGATGCCTTAGTTGCTCTGACAAATGATTAGCAACAGTTCTGTCAGAAAAGTTAAATTTTAGCTAGATTTTTGTTGGTTCATGAAAAGAAGTACAATAAATGCTTCACAGTGCAATAAATGCTTAGCTGTGTGATGGCAGAGGGCTGGTTTTGCAACAGCTCATGTCATCGCTTCCGTTTTTTGGGCAATTGAAAAACAGAGCTCAGATCCCAAAGGCAATGTTGGCAGTGGATTGAAAGGCAATCCCGTCAAGACAAAATATGTATAGTTGCAGCCCATCAGTTACCCCAAACTTGCCACCCAGTCTCACTGGAATTCCTGTCCTGTCTAACACCAGCAATACCATAAGCATTTATTCTTCTACTGATGTCACAAACACTCCGCTTTTAGCCACTTGAAGTGGTTGTTCAGCTATGTTGGTTTTCCTGTGAAAACTCAGTGATAAACAGACTGAGACCACTTCTAGTGAAGGAAAAAAAGAGAAAAAAAGGTCTTAACATTCTTGTTTAAGTACTTTGACCGATTGCAATGAGCTATGCTTATTTTTGAGAGTCTTTTTCTCATTTAGGTGTCTCTCATTTGTTAGCCAAAAATCATGAGTTTCATACAATCTATATTATTGTCATAAATGAAATGTTTTATAAATGAAATGTATCACTCAGTAAGCCGCATGCTTACAATTTTACATTAAATTGTTTTCACTTCTTGTTGTGAGATCCTAGCTTCTGTGTAAAAAGTCCCACAAATCCTTTTGATTCTTCGCCCATGTCAGCAACTACCTTGTGAGAAATTTAGTTGTATGAAAATGTATAGACGCAGACAGAAATTAAAGGCCAGCAATAATGAGCAGAGGTGGGGTTCTTGAAACATTCTCTCCCTTGGAGATCAAGGTAATGGAAAAACTGGAAGGCAGCTTCTGGTCTCAAACCTTGGCTGGTAGCAAATGCCCCCCAAAATTTTACCATTGTGCAGCGAAGGCTGTTTGTTCTTTTTTAAAAGGCTGTTTCTTTTTCCTTTGATATTTTTAAGGAGAGGGCTTCCTATTTACTTTAGGATGAGTTATAAAATTAAAGAATTAGAGAAAAGAGAGTTACAAAATCAGAAAAGTGAAGATGGAAGTACCCTATTAAAATGATTCATTAGATCTTCCACAACTGTTTTTAATAATCATTGTTACAACTCAGAATTGTGTCCAAAACTGTAGTTTATAAATGTCCTAAAAAAATATTTGCAAATGTCATTTCTGCATGCTATAAACACAAAAAAAATGACTTCACTTTCTGTGTTAATGCCATTACCACAACCTTTTCATGGCCAAAATACATCACACAGCCGTAGTTTCATTAACCTAAAACAGCTATGGATAAACTAGAGTACTAACGTAGGCATTCTGAATCCGTGCACATCATATGCACAGGAATAGGCCTAGAGCAAAACTAAGCATTTTAGTACACATACAGTTATTTCTCAATCTCTTGAAACATAGCCTACATAGTTGCTAATTACAAAAGAAAATACAGTGATCCTTAAGATAATACAGGGAGAACATCCAGCCTTCAAAAGCAACAAAAGACATCTTACCTGCACCAGAACAGATGATATCTTGAGAATTCTTACACATTTCATTGCTTTTCTTCCGTGTAAGATTGCAAGTAGTTGGATACTGACAAGCTTCACCATACCATCCTTCATCACATTTGCACTTCCCACAGTCACACTTCCCATGGCCTAGCAATGGAAGCAAAGAGTGTGTCGAGTCCTTTTTTTTATTCAGAAAGTGATAATTTCTGATCCAGCTTTTAAAATAGATTTCCAACAATTATCTTTTTAAATGAATATGATTAAGAGATTCACTTAACATAGTTCATATGCAGTTAAAAATAGAAACGAATAAATATGATCTTAAATATGAGGAGACACCTGAAATCACCATGACTGTGAAATCTAGTGTATGTTATTTTGATAGATCTACATATGAATGCTTATTTTAAGAAGGAATACAGAACTAAAACATCCTGTATGAACAACGGACTTTATTTCATCTCTTCTCACTCCCGTATTTGGCTACTGTTAACTATTATTAGCACAACAAAATTCCAAATGCAGAGACTCCATTGACTCTGTTGGCCAGCTGTAGGCAAAGAACACCTAGAAACTGCAGCCTGAGGATGCAGGATTAGCTATTATGATACAAACCCTGAAAAGGAGCGTGGAGTGGGCCAGCTACAGCAGCAAGCAGTAACTCCCTCATGCAGCAGCAGCTGCAGCTCCTGCCTCTACTGAAAGGTTCAAATCCTTCATCCTGAAGCCTCCTCTGGCTACGAGTTCCTCCAGCCCTCTCCCATCTGCTTAGACTCTACTTGGCTGCTGCTGCAAAACTGAATGTTATCTTTAAATATTGACACAATGTTAATAGTGCAGTATATTTTGCTACTCAAAGGAGTATATTTACTTGCAATTATTTGCCAAGTGTGAAGTATCTTAAAGACCCAATGCAATGATAGAAGGGATCATAATATTTTCTAGTTGTTAGTAGTTTTTATTATTACAGTTTGTATTCCTGAATACATAGTGATCTAATGATGTAGCTGTTATAATAATTCCTGTTTCTATTAAGGAATGTAGTGGGTGAATGTAGACAGAAGTTATCATTCTAAGTTGTTAAGACAAAATAACTAAGTCAAACAAAAGAAATCTTGGTCCTCAGCGAATAATTGGGATAAGTGTAGGATAAAAGAGACTCCTAAATAATTCTACTCCAGACAGCACGGCCTTGGGAGGACAGATACACTAAGCTACAGAGATAAAGAGGCACCAAGAGGGCAACAAGACCAGAGCAAAACAACCTGGAAGGACATGGTACATATGATCTTAGAACTCAGTTTGCACAGAAAGAAAGGTCAACCAGCGGACACTGGGATGAGGAGTGTAAGCCTTCATCTTAGGACCCCCAAAGACCACCCAAGAATGCTAACTGACATGCATGAAAGACATTAACATATGCTAATTAGTGCTCATAAAAGTCATGAATATGCTAAGCTTTTCTCAGAAATATAATGAATATGTGTCTTGTGATTGTATTTAACCTGAAATGACAGGGTGTTTGGCGCACACATTTGGAGGAGAGATCCCCCATGTGCCTGGCACTGTAATAAAGGATACCTGCTTAACAGTATACATTGTACTGTTAGGTTTTTACCGGATCTTTGAATCCAAGGCTGCTCAATCCATTAGGACATGGTATGCTAGCCTTCAATCAGTTGAATAATACATTGCTTTAAAATTGTAATATATCTAATAGCATGAAGAATTATAAAAGTAAGGAAAGTTTAAGTTTTTAAAAATTCTTTAGTTTTCTTTAAAAAAACCCAAATAGGCAGTTGAATTGGCAATATACACTATTTACGTTGCACACTGAATTCCAGGTGCAAATTTCTATCTCTTAATTCCTTAGCTTCCCTTTACAATTTTGGGTAGTAGATGTGAAAACATTTGCAAATCCTTTAAACTAGAATACTCAATTTTAAAATAAATATCATTTTAGTGTATATCTTGACAGAAGAAGGTTCTTTTCCAATCACTACATCACAAAAAATAGAATCTTATTGCAGTCTATTTTAAGTGCTTCTGTTGCCTGAAATTAGAGTCAACTGCCTGAAAATACAAGCCTAGTCTGCTGCCAATAAGGAGGAATTTAATTACTATTGTAAATAGAAAATTTTAAAGAGGAAGAGAAGTATCTTTTGTTGCTCAATAAAATTTTGTTTGCCTTCCAAGATGGTCCTAAGACAAGAAACAGTTCAATAGCTGAAAAAAATATAGTTCAAAAACATACGAGAGAATCATGTTAGTTCTTGTTTTAAAACAAGAGTTGCGACCTTAAAAATTGCTGACTAACTCTCTGTTGGTAAAGGACAGAGAAAAAAGAAGTAGGATATATAACACGTAACAAAACCCACTCTCGTGATCACTCTGCTTCACTGACAGACGACAGCATAAGCCACTCCAGAAAATGGTGATAAGTTCTAGGATAGCTTAAAAAAACCTAAAGACAAAACATAACCATCTCCCTATTTTCCTTCCTTTCAAAGACTGCTTATCATAATGACTTTGCATTTTCCATGTTAGGCAGTCTTGTGATTTAACAGTTTGATGCCTGCTGGTGAAGAAAAGATGTTCTAATAGAAGGAAGACTGATTTTCCTGTCCCCATGTCTAGATGACAGAGTAAGGCAGAAGTCACTGCTGGTTAGTACTGATGGTCCAGCAGCACTAACCTCTCGCAGTTAAGAGTGGCATTAATCTAACATACGGTGCATAAAGGAAAAAAATTATTTCATTTAAAATTCATACAGCCTTCTTAAAGAAAATTAATAAAAGACTTCCATGAGAGTAGCCATACAGAACAGTTTCTTGACTTTATTTAACAGGAAAATACAAAAAAATGAAATTAATGAAATTAAACTGAGACATAATGGAAGATCTCTTGTGTGCAACTGAGAGCAACTATGAGGAATTTAACTAATATGAATTGTATGAATGATTTTCACCTTGACCACACCCTTAAAATAGCCTAATTTTTACAACTGTATATTTTTTAGTTGTAAAACTATGGCTATATTCTGCCCAAAAACTGTCAAACCCCATCACCCAAAGTGTACAAGGCCATAAAACTGCCTGCAATAGCTTATATAACTCATTGTATCTTCCCTGACACACAGATGACGCAGTAGATCTGCAAGTCAGTTTGACTTAGTAATCTTCTTCTTGTTAATTTCCCATGTGCACATGTACCAGTCCTATGGTCTTCATCATGGCAAAAATAGTCATGTGTTGATCTATAAACCAAGTATGTGATAAGCTGTAAGAAAACTGCAGAGGATATAAAAAATTTCTAATTGGTTTCAGATTGCTTTCAGAAAGGTTTGTGTAGGATCCCTTTTGTTGTATATAAATTTCTGTATTATTTAGAAAACAAGTAATATTATGAAATAGTAACTAAGGAGTAAATAGTACTATGAAAGCCACAAGCTGATACTGTAACTTCCCAGAAAATAAATTCCACCAATAAGGGGTAGACCCGGGTATCTGAGGATGTCACACATAATACAAGAGAAGTGAGCTACAAGACCTTATTAAATAGTTGGTAAGAAAGCTGTATCTCACAGTAAATGATGACAGTCATTCCATTTTTTTAAAAAATGGCTGTAACTTGAATGAATGCAAAACATAAACAAATCAGAATATCACTTAAAAAAAACAGAAAATAAGGGAAACAATGAAGACTCAAGGAAGTGCTAGAATTCCTTTAAGAAAAAGTCTGTGGCTGTGGGCTGTGAAAAGCTTGCAGCTTCAACACGTGGAAAAACATTTTATAACAAAGGGCTCCATTTCTAACTAGACGAGCAGTCACCTCAGAGAGTATATCTGGAGTATTCAGAAAGATTGTAGGGTGGAAAATTAAACAAACATGCAAGGAAATGTCTCAGATGTCAGAAAATACATGGAGAAAGTAAGAACAGAAAATGTCAGGCAGAGTCAGATCTTGCAAAATTGCAAGTACTAAAATGTACTTTCATCATCCAAATAAAAAGAAAACAGGAAAAAGAGTGGCTTTACCAAGCAGCAAAAAGCAGTTAAGATTAAAGATAATTTACAGACTGTCCAAAAAAAAACTAATATGGGGATGTAGTAGCAAATGCAGTGTGGCTAATGATACAGACTGTGGAAATGAAAATTACTCATCTAAGATGAGAACAAAACAAAGACATAAAATGTTTTTAAGGAAGTGTCTAGACCAGGAGGGCGAGACCCCATAATCTCCACTCGAGAGTACTTACAATACTTGCACATGAAAGGCCAGTTTAATAACGAAGACTTTTAATGAATCTATCAGGCTGACAATCAAATGCCTGAAAAATAAAAAACCTAACACTTTTTTCCCTTTTAGAAAAACGGATGTACATGATCCAGACAGCATAAAAACAAGTGGCTCTGACCTCCTGAGCTGTGCAAGGATTTAAAACAAATTATGAAGCATTGCATAGCAAGAGACACTGAGGTGATGAAAAATGGAATATAATGAATAACAGCTTTGTCCCAAAATAGACCATCATTATGCCAAATGAACCTGGCATCTCTCTTTATAAGATAATTGATTTTTTAAGTAAAGGAACACAGGAAATCTAGCCGATATGATAATATATATTGGATACAATGCCTCTTAGGAAAAAAAAAATATTCTGGATAAGATACTCTAGAAATGTAAAAGAATCACAACTTGGTTTAAGGGAAGGAAAAAACATTAGGACCGAAAGGGATATTACTGAGATAGAAGCAGATTACTGGCAATGTTTCAAAGGATGTTTTTGAAACCAAAAGTGTTTTACTGATATTGATACCAAAATTCAGAGTATGCTAACGACATTTGCCAATGACAGAAATCCGTAAGTCCTCAGTAGAAAGGTGAAGATGGAAAATCATACAGAATGAACTGGACTAAAAGTCTGAAGCACTGAAGTAATAAAAGTGGATTGAAACTAGAAATGCAAAGCACAGAGTCACACACCAGGGATAAGGAAAGGATGCCATAGGCTAAGACCTCCCCAGTTGAAAACAACAAGAAGAGCCCAAGTGTATACTCATGCCAGCTGTGGAAATGTGGTGTTACTAAGTCTTCAGCTGAAAAGGATCTGAGATGTAACCCTTGAAGATATGTCAGTAAGGACAGAAAATGGTAGCAAACTTGCATTGGAAATGCAACATGTGATATATGTAAAAGTGACATGGGTCCTGTTTATATTGGAAAACTAGCATTAGGTCTGTAAACCTCAGAAGAATGAGTCAAGTATTTCCATGGAAAACACTTGCAGAATTTTAGCCACTTGCAAAGTTGCAATAAGCTAGGAATTCAAATATCTCAGCTGAAAGATGATTATTTAAACCACAATTTTAATCTCTGATGACATGCTTTTGGCCTTAGAGTCTTTACTTCATTCTAAGTGTATTCTAAAAATGTTTTTCTACTATATGTTTGCATAGCTATAGGCCCAAGAGCAAAGACACAAATGTAAAATCTCTGACAAATAGTTCTCAATCCACATCTGCACTGCATGTATTCAAGGCACCAGTCTGGAAGCCTGATTTCACTGGGATTCATCTATAATCTGTCATGAGAGACGGGCCCTTCCACAGAGTGACTCAGGTCCTGTGTGGGCTGGATAGTCCTCAGAGGCTGGCTGTCTTTCTACACTAAACTACTGGGAAGCATACAATGATTGAACACGATGCGCAGACCTAACTGGTGGGACTTTGGAGTTCAGTGCACCACTAGACATGTATGTGTGCAAACAAAGATTCGTTCATTTATTTTCTTTTGCTTCACTTATCTATAAAATAATCCATGTCAGGTTTTAAACATTCTGATGCACTTTGAATTAAAAAGAAGGCTATCCGCTTAGTTATATTTTGAACTCCATCAGTTTATGAAAACTATTATATTATATAATCATTGGGTAACCCGGAAACTGAATTTGACCATTGCTTCCATTTCTACGCACGTACAGAAATTCTAGCATTCAGCAGTGCTATTGCTGTTTCTGTTCCCCCCACTGGAAAAGACTCTCCACCTTTGCACCACTTTTGGTTCAGATTTTTTTATTTCGTGCTTGTCCTGGGTTTGGCCAGAACAGGGTTAATTTTCACCGGAATCCAGGAAGGGGCACAGCCGGGGGGTGGGGGCTGACCCCACCTGGCCAAACAGAGCCCGGTATTCCATACCATGTGACGTCACGCGGGG
>Ga0065711_1001993_pt1 | contig 43433 bp, 16 predicted proteins | sample Hoacrofraction12_FD_59098 | JGI IMG/M metagenome (GOLD analysis project Ga0065711, IMG submission 59098) | Hoatzin crop microbial communities from Cojedes, Venezuela - Epithelial fraction 12 v2 (version 2) | ecosystem: Host-associated > Birds > Digestive system > Esophagus > Crop | place... | reverse complement strand
GTTCCTGTTTCCCTCTGTTTGCTGTTCTGTTAAACTGCCCTTATCCCGACCCACCAGTTTCTGCCTTTTTCTTTTCATTCTCCTCCGCACACCGGTGGGGGGAGGGGTGGCTGCGTGGCGCTTTTGTTGCCGTCGGCAGCCGAAACCGAAACACCTTTGAAAATACTTTATACGGGTTCATATCACATATAGCCACGAAGCTAAAATAACAAAGTTAACGGACCTTTGCTTTAACAGTAAGTCTGGAACTCTCACAGTATGGGCATTTTGAGAAAAACAGTATCATGAGATTCAGCTGAGTAGAAAAGTCAGCTGTGCCAAAGCAACATATTATTGCTTCATAGGAGATGTTTGCAGTGGAGGATAAGGTTTTGACTCAACAGACCTACCAGTCCTAACAGAGCTTGACTTCCATATAGCCTGTACTGCATACAACTAAAACTATGAAGTCTCATTCTGCAGTTTCCACACTATCTAACTCCTTCCTAGAGAAGAACACCCTATTCAACTGTGTTGCTAAAATGCAGGCCACTAATTAATATCTTATATTCATTATTATAATTAATAATGGTACGTTAGCATCTAGAAGACTTAACCAAGACTAGGATCCTATTGCAGTGCTTTAGAGATGTCTTGGAACAGGCAGCCCTCTCTTGTCTTACTCAGTTTACAGCAGACATAGTATATTAAATTAGATTTTCTTGCCTAGGTTCACGCAGTTGAAACATACAGCTCAGGCAGGCAAAGGGACCACCACAATGGAAGAGGACCAAAAAACTTCCTGTAAATGCTTATACCCACTCTTGGGAGAGTAGTTAAACACAAAATTTACTTCCTTTGCTATGAGCACAGACAGCTCTCAGCACTCCCTGCAGTAGAAAAGGGAAAAGTGCATTAAAATCGTGTTTGTTTTGTTAAAGGAAGGTGAACTCTTTTGAGGCAAATTATCTTTCTGGCCACTAGGACTATCTGTACTTGGAAGAAAGTGTGCTTTCTGACCACTCCTTATGTTTCATACAAAGTATAGTTTTGGTCAATAAGATACAGAATAAGAGAAGACACTGCACTTCTTTAAAGGAATAATGTACAAAACATTACAGTTGAATTATTGTTGTTACATATATAGTTACAGTCAAGGAAAAAGAACATGCAAAAACTGAATCAAGAGCATTTGTTTCTTAGAGACTTGAGTTTTAAAATCTAGACTATGGAGCTAGCAAACAAGATAATGCCTTAATCGTAAGAGCAGACCATCGTCTGGAGAGCAGAAAGGAATTATTTCCTTTTCTCCTGAAAAATATACCTAAATCAACCTTAGTCTATGGAAATAGAGTGCTGTAACCATACTCGACTAGCAAAATGAATCCTCACACTATTCAGATGAAGTGGTTTACATACTCTACTTTGAGGTACTTAGAATTATGGCCCCAGAAGATTAGAAATATAGAACAGGTGAGATGGGTACAGAGCAGAGCCAGGGGATATACAGAAGAATAAAATTAAGTTTGCACATGAATTTCCTGATATCACGATTTCAAAAATATTTTTAACACAAAAAATGTCTGCATGTGTGTGCATGGAAGATTATGAAATTATGGAAGGTTGTGGAAGTCTTAGTTTTGCTTGGGCTAGTCTCACAGGTCACCCAAAAGAGACAAAACTAACATATAAAAAACCAGACACATAAGGGGCCTGAGGATTTTGTCTCCACTTGAAAGTTCCTCAAAAGCATACAAAGAAACATTTCTTATCCCAGAAAGTATGTCAAAGGGGCTGCAGGTAGGCAAACACGGAGCAGCCTAAGGAGCAAGGAGGAGACACAAGTAACACCAGCTGAAGAGAGAAGAAAGAAGAGATATTAAATCCTCAATATACTTTTGTGGGCCTGCCCTCCTTTTCACAAAAACGGCCTTTCTTCACAGCAAGAGGTTTAAAGAATTCTTTCAGAAATTCCACATGGTCCTAAGGAGCCTGCTCCCTTTAAAACTCTCAAAGGCTGGCTATTTTTCATTTTCCTTCAGCTATTCCCTTTTTTATCGCTCTGCCTTCTGGCTAGAAACATGTAATTAGCAGGATTTGTCAGTTCTCACAAACACTGAATTTGGGGACCACCCTGTCCTCTACTACGGACAGATTCACCAAGGGCCACTGAATACCCACCAGCAGAGGATGGTATGAGATCTAAATCAAAACCTTCTGTAATTCAAGCTAACTACAAAGACATACCATGTGTACCACCACTTCAGGAAGTATTGTTGTCGTATGTTCCCTGATGTCCATTGATTACAAAGAATCTGCAAGAGAACTTACAAGTGTTATGATACCTTCATATCTTTCCCTTTTCTACCCTAGAGAGACATGATCCTGAATGCTAAAGAAAGACAGGAAAGAAAACATTGAGGTGGAGAATTCTAACTGCTGGATCTTGTCAGGTTGTGTTACCCTTTGTTTGTTGTAGAGATAGGAATTGGGGAACCATTCTGGCCATGGAATTCATCCAAGCAAATCCAAAAAGGAAAAGAAAAAAGAAAGAAATAATAAAGGATTATCTACTTTTTTCCCCCCCTCCATTCAAATATTCCACATGCCACAGAAAGAAGCTGTTACTTTTGTAGCTGTTTTAAAAAGCTGACTTTTCAGTTTTCTTAATCTGACTTTTCACTCATTCAGCCTTCATGTTAGCTTTTAACTCTGCAATGTTTGTCAGATCCTACAGACATCAGACCCACGTTAAACAGGGAAAAAAAGTCCTTGTAGTCTCTGATCTACCCAGTGAGAAGACGAAAGGAAACATTATAGCAGGGGTGTTGTGAAGTAGAAGAAAAAAAGAACAACTTAATTATTTTGGTTTTGCACGTTTCTATACTATCTCCACATCTGAGGAAAAATCTCTTCCATCAATTTGGAGTCTTCCTGATGCACTCAGGATGAAATCTACCATGCCGCAGAGCAACTATGCACCACTTCAATCCCATATCTCCTTAACTGAGAACTGAAGAAAGATTTTAGTACTAACAAGATCTTCTATAGGCCTGTCTGAAGCACCTGTCCATTGCGTTGCGGAACTGTGCTGCAAACTTCATATCTACAGTATAAATGACACTAAGAGATTCATGTTTAAGAAGGAAATTAACAACATAATTCTAATCTTTACAAGTGCTCATACTAAAAATGCCTTTCACTTTTTTGAATTACTTTTCTTGGGAGATCTCAGCTTTAAAATAGTATTTGGCAGTACTGTTCATATCTTTGTATTAAAGTTCTTTTGGTACCTAAGAAGAACCATTGATCTATTTTAATAATGAAATAAGAAATGTTGACTCACTCCTGGGAAAGAAAAAGTGTGGAAAAATAATTCCTGGATTACTGGATAGGCCTTTGAAACTTTCAGCCCTACGTAAAAGAAGAGAAAAAAGAAGAGTGATGCCTGGTTTGAAAAATGAACTTCCATCCAGAATTATGAGGAAGGTAAGAGGTAATAAATTGGCTGATAATCAAATGTAGGTAAAAATTTGAGTTTATATAGCATTCTGATAAGTCCTACTACAATTTCAGTTTAAACTTGGAAACTGTTCATTTTTTCTACAAGTGTAGTCGGGGTCAGATGTAGATAAATATAATACAGGATCCATTTTAGACAAATTATCATATCTATTTAATATACAGAATAAAAAAAAAAAACACCACACATCTTTACCTCTTTACCTCTCAGATACAGTAAACAATCTTCACGTAATCTTTTTTTTGAGGCTGTCAAATTCACCAGATTGGTCATAATGGAAACAGTATCTTCCACCTCTTTGTACCTGAGCAAATGACCTCCATTCAAGATGAACTCTCCAGAAAGAAGATAATTGAATTACCTGAGTGCTGATCCACTTCAAAGGATGTTCTTTATAGTAGTCATAATCAGATTCTGATGCTTTGATCAAGACAATGTACAAACCTGCTTACTCGATCACAAACTCTACTATTTGCCATGAAGAGATAATTAATCAATTACAGAACATACATCTGCTCTGAGTAACATTATTGATGACTTAAGAGAAGCAATGCATAATTCAGAGAGTAAACTCCTTGAGAAAGCTAGCAGTGGCTGTGCACCAAGGAATTCAAATGAGACAGAGAGTGGCCAGCCTAGAGGTATGCTGCTAATGATTAAATGGGAATATCCGCTATGCCCTCATTTGAAATTGAATGTAACAGTGAAAGGAAGGGACTCTTGCTCAAATCTGGTTAGTAACATGGTCTGTCAGCACAAATCCTGCCACCCTTCCCCTCCCCAGAGCAAGCCTAGTCAGCTTCACAGCAGAACCTGAATGTTTCTGCCATACCAGATTAAGGAACTACTGGTCCAGAGAAGTTTATGGAAGGGCAGAGTTCATTTTCCCATCTTGTTTCTGGTGTTTCCAAAGATTTTATCATCTTTTCTCAAAGGTCCAGGAACTTCTAGACTTTTCTCAAAGACCTAGATGAAGTGGATGCATCGCTCCTTATGACTCCAGGGCTTCCATAATTAGTATTTTAACTTTTCAGAGAGAAACAAGAGAATGGATTTAAGAATATTAGAGAATGAACAGAAAATATTCTAGAAACTCTATTTCAGACTATTCTTTTGATCTCTCCTAAATTTTTTGCAAGTTGACGCAGGTATTTTACCAGGTAAACTTACTCAGTACTCAGGGAAATGCTATTTTGTGGAAGAAATGAAAGGTGACTTAAAAAGGTATTTGGCAGTAATGAAGGATATGGATAACAGATCGATTTTTTTTGTTTGCTTGCTTTTAAAATACATACAAAGGTAAAATGAATTAAAAAGGAAAAGCATAAAACTAATGAAAGGAAATACTTAACAAAACATTTATTAAACTCACGGAAACATTTATTAAACCCACTGCAAAATGACTAATTTGAGTCCAAGACATGAATGAGACAGAAAAAGGAGTTAGATATTTACAAGAAAATCACTATCAAATAAGTAGGTAAAGTTATTATTAGAAGGGATCCAAGTCCTCATCAGTCTGTTTATAAGCCAACCACTGTTAAAGAAAGGGCTACTGAGACACCTTTCTCTGTAGGAACAGGTTATTCTGCAAGGACTCAGCCCTGCTCCACTAACACCCGTGAGTTTTCCGACTGAGTTCGAACAGTAGGATCATGTCACAAGATTATTCCTTGCAAAATCCTGTGCTGCCTCTGACACAAGATTTGATTGATGGGGTGTTTGATATAGTATGCCAATTTTTGTATTGTATTGTGGTATGAACCACACTGCTGTTGAAATCAATCTCCGTTTTCTTCTATGTAACACCAATTGTTTATAACATTTGCAAGATACGTGCATGTCTTATTTTCTCTTTATCATCACAAGACTTCACACAAATACCATAAAGTGTCTGATACACATAATTTCTATATAACCTGCCTTAACTCCTTCCATAAGCATGCTACATTTCTTATGTTGAAGATATTGCAAGTGAGAAATTAAAACTAGCCTGAATCTTTAAAAGTCCACTATAATAGTCCACATGACCAACAGTACTAGACTATAGTCACAACAAAATTCCACTGTATTAACTACATCCAAGTGTACATTTCATTATTGTACCATGTGAGCATCTCAGAGCATCTTTGCAATTCAGGCATACAGAAAATGTGTCATTAACTAAATCTGAGCAATTAAAAACATCCTGGTTGAATAGAGTGCCTTACGACTCTTGATTGAGTTATGTCCAGACCCACAGGTGCCCTCCTTCTATTCACAAGTAGTATGATTCACGAGAAAAAGTATACATATTTTTAAGCACAAAAAACTACAACCTACAAGTGCTTTTCTTCAAATTCTAAAATAGACTTGAGGCTAAAGTAGGAAAGAATCTGAGGAGAAAATTTTGAGAGCTTAAGAGTACCAAAAAAGGGTTACAAAGGAAGTCATCTTTGCAATCTTATCTACTCTAAATAATTCAAAGATCCAAATGTTTGTCTACTCAAAACTTCATATTTTCCCCATATCAATTTAAAAAAAACAGTTTTTTTTTTTATTGAACTGAGTTGAATTAGGTCAAACTTTAATCTTAAATTTCTTTACTTTGCCTTTGCTTAACACTTTAACGGCCAGTCATGAGCTGACTTTATCCATTGCAAGCAGGACAAGAGCTAACTGGGAAGAGATGAAGGTAGCCCTTAGAATAAAATCTCCTCTCATTTTGGCCTTGAATTGTAAACACTTACAGAAGACAGAAAAATAAAGTGTCTGAGGTCTGGCCAAAATTTTGCTGAACCACTCAGGTAACTCAGCCAAATCCGAGAACGTCCTGCTGTGAAAGGGTGCAAATCTTTTGTGGAGGGTAGCCCTCACAAAGCTTGGTTACAGCAGCTAAAAATTCAGTGGCAATAACAACTGCCCACAGGCTTCTAAACAATCCAGCGGTGTATGTGCACCTCTTATTCCTTCTCACATTTTGAATCTATGTGGAGTTGTTTATTTTATTACCTTTTATTTCCAAGATGAAGGAAATCTATAATCCATGACTAGAATGAACAACATTAAAAGAAAGGGGAAAAAAGCACAAGTCATTTGAATTCAGCTTTTATGCAGCATGTGAAAATAGGCTGAAGTTAAAAGTGATAGCAGTGCACTGAATGAATTGTAAGATTTGTTTTTATCTTTCTTATTGAACAGATTCCTGCAGTTTACTTTTCTGAGCATCTTACGGCATCTTTGGATCAGCCAACAAAGAAATTCCTTTTAGACGCAGCATGTGGTCAAATGAAGATTCTGTTCAAAGTGACATGAAATCAGAAATATTGGCTATATAACAGGTATTGTCTTTTTCTATACCTCTGTTCTTCATTGTTAGTAGTCGCCATAACTGAAGAGACACACTCACAAAGAAGTAAGAAATGTTCAAAGTGGACAACAGATGCTTTATTAGAAGGCAAACCTTTCTCTTTTCTCTATTCATTTTATCCTAACACCAGCAGGTTTCCAAGGGGGAGAAAAAGCAGCTTTGAAGCTTTCTTTTTTTTCCCTCAACTGCTGTATTTTTTAGAGGTCCTAATTTCAAATACTTTAGTGAAGTCTGACTCAGTGCTTTTATGCTACAAAATATTTAATACTTTAATTATAGGATCACTACTAGTTCTCCTTCATATTTGTATTTTTTGCTGATTATGAATCGGACAGACAAGTTCCAGTTATTGGTACTTGCAGAATTCTCCTCCAGGACCCAAACAATACTCATCTTGGGTGGCAGGGAGCTATAGAGAACCTTTGACCTGAGTAGCCTGGGAACAATTCATGGGTTTGTTCCAATGTCGTATATGAAAACGGCTTTTACCTCCACATGCATATAAAACTTGTGATGTTAACACCTTAAAAAGACTTACTACACTAGTGCATAGTCTGGCCAACCTCTTAACTGAAGTCTGTTGGAGCTTTGCTCAATCACTGTATACCAAACTGGCCCCCAAAAAACCCAGCAGCCAGACACTAAGCTGGGGTAAACTGGTCTTGTTCCACAGAAACCCATCTGAATCCCACCTCAGCATTCCGAATGCCAGTGATGCCACATGGTCAGTAAAACACCATCCCTGGAGCCCTATTTCACATACAGACCACATCACACTGTGTTGAAACTTGGAATTGTTCACTGTAATTTTGACATGGAAAAATAGCAAGACCAGCATATTCTTATACTCCATGTCAATGAACAGGGATGAATAGGCATAAATAGGGCTTAATGCCTATTTATGAGACTACGTAGGAGCCACAGGGATTGGATATACATCAGCATTGTGTATATTCTCTCCATAGAAGCACACAAACTGCCATTCAGCATGAAAGTTTTGTTTATACCAGCCAAAGTATCAAAGTAACAGTTGACTAACCAGGACCCAGAGACATGAAAAAAGATGAGATGTTAGTAAAAGACTGCAGTCAATAGGGAGAATTACTAGAATATAATTTCGTATAGCACATCCCATTTGATGTCACTCTAAAACTGCATTGTGAATGAACGTTTTAATTAATTAACAACTGGTCAAGTTATATATTCTGTTCACAGAACAGATGAACAACTCCACCTCAGACATTGCTCTCCATCTGAACAGCTTAACATGTTTAAGAACATAGAAACAGGAACAACAGAAGTAGATTAGCTCTGGTTCTAAGGTTACTGGGCTCCTAGAGGGAGCCAGAAACAACAAGAAACCAGTCTGCGAAACTAGTCGGCTGTTCAAGGGGATTCACTGATTCTGAAGTCTGACTTCTGCCTTTTCCACAAGCTCCTCACCCGTACCTCAAAAGGTAATCATCTATTCAAAATCTCTTGGACATGTCTCTTTTTCATTCCTTCTTTCTCATTTTCAGGGAAGAGGACAAAATCACTTGGTGATTTTTTTACTGCATTTTAGATAAAAGCAGTTATCAGGCTGAGCTTTTGCTACATTATACTTAAACATTCCCTCACCTTCCAAAAAACCAACTAGGCAGAAGTTTTAACTAGAAACTTCTGCCTGCAGAAGAATTAACTAGCAGTGATAACTTCTAGACATTTGCACAATGGTAAGGCTCAGCTGTGATTCCTTGTAAAATAATCACCTGATAAACTTTCAGACGATTTGTACTGTTCTGAGTCTTCTATATTGAAGTAGAAAGGGGCACTGTAATACAACAATACCTGTCCTACACAGACTCGTTTTATTATCCAAAAGCTGAATTTCTGTTCAGCAAGGAAGCCGTAAGAGTGACAATTTAAAAATTACAACATATAAAATGTAGAGTTAATATTTTCACCTGACATTGGCCATTATTACATTTTTCCAGGTATATAGTCGTAACACTGAAGTATCCATGTCAGAAGAGCAGAATTTCTGTTTTATTCTCTTTTTCTGAATGCTCGTGAGAAAGAGATGTCAGTGTTTATTGCTGTTTATTCATATTTTGTGTACTAAGCTTTGCACAAATACATCAGAAGTAATACAACAATACAACTCTAACAAGTAGCATGAAAGAAAGTAAATTGTTTATAGAATGAGACCATATGTTTGACTACTGAAAGTATGTCTTGAAAGGTATCTTTCTGAAGAAACTGAATGAAGTTATAAAATTAAAATCAGGAAAGCAGGATGATACGAGGAAAACAAAAATGGGGAGAAGGTCAAAAAAGATCAAGAGAATACATCACAAAAGAATAAAGCTATTGGGTAGATGAACAGGATTAAATTAATCTGTAACACCAAGGCTCATTCAGAATAGAAAAGTAAAAAGTGATCATTTAAGAACGGTGGAAGTGACCCAAATGTGCAGAAATTGCAGACATTCTCTTATAAAACAGGATATTGTGGCTCGTATCTAAATATGTAAATACAGTCTAAGGTTCTGCTAAACACTGAGCTTTTACCCTGTTTTTATGGCTAGGGTTTGCTCAAGAGGGAGCACAAGGCAGTTGTCAGAGGAGGTGGCTGCTGCAGTTTCTGATTCCCGTCTTTCTGAAAATTAAGTTCTGTGTGCTTTCTAGTCCCTATGTCTCTACATTTCTAGTGAAGCAAGATTTAATTAGAAAAGGTTTTTATTAGAGCAGACAATCATAATCAGGGAAAGAGTCCTTTTTTATTCACCTGTCACAGGTAGGTTCAGAAACTACTTGCTCTTATCATGGTATTCAAAGCAAGCTTGACAAAATGCAGTAGTAGCTGTTGTCAGATCAGCAGTCACTGCTGCTACTACCCCACATAGCAGCACAAACAAAAACTTTGGCAATCACTGATATAAGAAGTGAGAGTTGGGAGGGAAAGCATTCTGCTTCTTCAATTGCTATGCTTTAGTATTGCGTGAGCAAAAGGCATGTACAGGGCAAGAATTTGCTGAGATAATAGGACTGCTGGCTTCAGAACTTGTCTTTCCCTAGAAGTCTCCCATTAAAGAATGTTTCTGTTCTCATCTCTAAAAGCATGGGCAAAACCTACTTGCATATACAGGAAGAGGGAAGGGACACAGGCTACTACAGATATCATGACTGATGAAGTCCAGCCCCCAGGCAACTACTTCATACTAGCAGATATACTCTTAGGATTGCCCAGGGTACTATACAACCTCTTACAGTTTTATCCAAAGACTAGGGTTTGGAGGCACCCAAGCAGTAAAGCATTTGCCCCAAAATGATAAAACTTCCAGGGAAATAACATTTGAAGCATGACAGAGGTATTTTCATCTGCTATCCACTGCTGAGAGCAAGCTTTTAGCTCAGTACTGCGGTCTAAGATCCCGAGAAAGATAGGCCCTTGCACTTACGTGATCATCACCTATATCAAACAACTCAAACAAAAAAGAACATCTCTCATGTAAATCTCTTCAGAAGATGAACAGAAAGACCTGAAAAGGTTAAAGGCTAGAGCTTTTATTCATACCACGGAAAAAAAGGAGACAGTGTTCAAAAGTTTTATTCTTAGGCCATTTTCAACAATCCCCTTTTAAAAATCCTACTTTTATGAGAACACTCTTACCTTATTCAGAAGATTCACAGTTAAAGAGTTTCTTTTGCTTTCCCTATATATATGTGTCTGAGAATGACAGTAAGAGGGTAAATCTTTCACTAGTTCTTTATGTACTCCCTTACATCAAATACCACCAGAAGGGGGGTGGGGGGTGGTGTCCATTTAAGTTCTGTTATATATCTTATTTAAACCCTTCCCTGCCATCCCCTCTCAATTAGGCTGTCACTTGAAGTATTAGAATAATTGCTATAAGATACTCAGATAGCACTGGCAACTATATATGTATGTTTAAACATATAACGCACACAAACTTATGTGTGTATATAACATATGTGTGTGTATATCTCTCTCTCTCTCTCTCTCCATGTAAATACATGTAAGCATTTAATTAAATAGTCCAGACATCTTTCCTATACCTGAAGAGGTATACATACCTACAGTAGGTCATATTTTATTTAGTTGTACCCCGAACCTTCTTCAGTGAGTCACTGCTCTAAGAATATATATTTCAACAGAGTTTTTTTACAAAAAAATAACCGATATATCTCAAGAGGAATGAAAAATATACCTTCCAAGAACACCCATGGAGAAGTTGCTCATTTTTGTGGATTCCCATTCTTCTGATATTATTGGCACTTTAAAATCCTTGCTACTACCAGGGCCCTTTGATCTCTACAACTTGGCGCCACAAGATTTGCCCTCTGTGTGTTGTGAGAACTTAAAAAGGATTGTTTAAGGAGGGCAGCTTCTGTGTAATTGCACATTAGCCATACTTAGAATGATTATGGCTTTCTTGACATCAGAATGATGGGTTATTAGTAGTATTTTAAGGTTTCTAAGCTGGGGAAATTGTAATTCCTCTCTGGATGGCAACAACAGTTGAATCTATAGCGAAGATGAGGAAAAGGCACGTTCACTACTGCATTACTTAAATCAAAGACTATTCCTTATGGGATTCATGCAACGGTTAAATGCTTACTCCCTCCCTTCTCTATGCTACACCTTCTTTTGTTATTGCACAATACAGACTCTGAGTCTTTCCCGTACTGAGGACAAAGTGATAGGAACACGTCAGAAATTACAGCACAAATGCCATCCAGGAAACAATAATCCATCACTATGATAAAACCCGCTATATTTAAAACAAACAAACAACCCAACACATCCCAAATCAGTAATTCTCAAAAATAATATTAACTAATGTTAATATGTATGAATATGCATAACAATTTTTAAGAGACCATATTTGTCATGACTAGTGTGACTACCGGTCTATAGAGAAGAAGGAATTTCTCTTCTGGAGTTAAAAGACCAAGAGCTCTCCAAGTTTGTATAATATCACAGACTTGGGGGGCTATGACAGGAGCCCTGCCTACAATGTAGCACAGCTATCTGAAAGCATAGCTCATCTATAGCTTTCTTTTACGGCCTGCTGGCTGCTCAGCCATCCCCGTTTTATTCTTTTATCTCTTTCTCGACCATTACAGATGTCAATCTTGCTTATTCTTTTCCTCGGTTAATATTTGATCCTTCTAATAAAGCCAAGATTTCACTGGAAAGGTAAAAATGGAAGGAAGATCCTCTTTTTTTTTTTCGTACTTTCCTTTAAATTTTGGTAATTAGCAAGCTGTCTGCAAAGTGGTATTGCTAGAAAACCCACAATAGCATGTACTTTTAAAATTACATATATTGAATACTGTGATGCCTGAAAACCAAAATTCTTTTAGGTACTTTCTCCAGAATATCTTGGATAACATACCTGCATGGATGATACATGATGTGTTACCCTGGTAGCATACAACAACTGCTATCAGTGTTCCAAATGCTATCTGGCCAGTCTCCATGCACAAAGATAAAATCATTCAAATTATGCACAACTCCAGTCTGTTAGCTACTATATAGACAGACAATTTCAGTTTGTCACGTTTTCAAAATTTTAAAAAATTGTTTAAAATTTTTTTGTAGTACTGTAGTAAATAAATATTATTCTTCTCATTCCAGACCTGAGTATTCTTCAGTAACTTTCCATAATAGTTGAATTGGAAGGAATCAGAACTCAAAAAAGATCATTATCAATTGACTGATGAGTTTGTCTCTATTCTCTCGAATGTAACTTAAACAGGAACATTTGATCACTACCAAATTTCTAAAGGGAATACCATTTCAATATTAAGACTAATGAGACTAGTTTAATCTCATCCCTATAAACAAATCAGCTTAAGCCTAATGAAATCTTATTTTTGTAAATTGATGTACAAAGGAAACAGTTCAGTGTAAACAGACTTGTAGTATACATTGTTTAGAGACTATTGACTTTCAAATTAGCCTGCTTTTCAAACATTTCACGTCAAAAATATAGTCAAAATGCAAATGTAGCATAAACGGCTCTATAATAAATGCTCATTCAACATTTATTCTTTCTCAAATCATCTTTTAAAGCTCTTTCATGCTAATGTCTAGAAGATGTGACATTAGAAAAATTGCTTTGACATGCTAAGGGGCTCCAAGATTAACAAAAAGAGAAAGAACAAGATAAAGCTTTCAAAAGACCTATTTCAGAGGAATTATTACTTCCTTTGAAAGTCTTCCAAGGTTGCAGTGCATTTAAGCTTGTTGGCATACATGTAAATGAAGGACTACAGAAGTATTCCACTAAATATAACTTGAATTAAACCTTCAAGCTAATGTTAAGGAATGAGGATAAAGGCCAGACCCTAGGCTGGCAATAACTTGTTTAAAATTAGTTCTTTATTTGAGGACATCACTAAGGCAGAATTCTTTAAAAAAATATATGTATATCAATACAGGAAATTCTAAATCTAATTCCCATATAAAACGTCTTGGGCTGATGGACCTTTCTGATTGAGCAACTAGCATTTTGATAGAGTATATTCATGTATTATGAGCCATGCTGTAAAACAGAGCCAGTCTCAACTGGTAACTTACCCTCCTTACATAATAACATCCCGCCCCGCCACACAGTCCTCATTTCATAACGACTGAAAGACAATAGGGATGTGGTTATCATGAAAAAAATTATTTTGACTTGTAAGCCTTAAGCTGTGATTTAACTCTCTAGTCCTTTGACATCCAAGGGAATGTAATTAGTGCTATTCCAGTCACAACTTTCGCTTCAAGGTTCACTGGGAAAACATCACAGAGCAGAACGTCCATTCAACTGCGTTGAGGTTTGTATTTGCCCAACTGTAAAATAAAACCGACAATCAATCCAATTCTACCACTTCTTTAGATTAAGAACAGATTGTAGGATATTGACACAAGGCCAGATTTAAAAAAAAAACAAAAAACAAAACAAACAAAAACACAAAAAACCAAAAACACACACCACCACCACACAACCAAAAACCAACAGCAGGACTCTGATTTGGGACAGACAATAAACCTGAACACCTGTGGCCAAAATTCTGATCACAGAAACTCCCCCTTAACTGCCATGTAGCCCAACAGACACCAGAGTCTAGAGAAAACTTTTTTTTCAAACTGTAAAATATGCTGGGTGCCTAACGATAAAGCAGGAATCAGAAATCGTAAGTTACACTCTTATCACCTACTTTATATTCTTGATCTGCCATAGGCTTATTACATGGCCATTATGCATCCTCCTCTGTCTTACCACAACACTAAAATAAACAATACTTGTCTATCCTAAAGGAATTAGATGGAATCATTAAATGAAATAATGTCTCAGAAACATTTGGAAATATGTAAGTGAATGTAGTTGCAAAACCCAGTGAACTAACATCAGGGTTGCTATTTAAGAAACTCCCAGTTTGTTACCTTCTATTCAGTAACTTCAGGCTAGCTGGCAGTATAGTAGCTGCATGATAAATTTTACCGCTAATGATGGTTTCATGGCTTCTTTTTTAATATTGCTGTGTTTTTTAAAAAAGCAAATTCAGTTTACAGTTAATGGTGCTTGCAATGCATTTTAGAAAGCATCAAAAGCCTTAAATTTAACGATTACTTCGCTACTAATGTTCTGAACCTGTTACACGAGACTGTACTAATTCTTGCCAAGAGATGATGTCCTTTTCTCTCACTACCTTCCTATGTATCAGACTTTTCATGCCGGTTGTTCTTGTCAACACCTGAAGAGATCCACTTGCACGAGTGGTAACATTGTGCTTCTGTTCTTGCCATGCCTTGCATTCTCTCATAGGCTCATATTTAATTTACTTTCTGCTCCATTAAAGATATTGTTTCCCAGAGTACAAAGACACATGGCCTGAAAGCAGACAAGGATAGACCACAGAAAAGCCAGGCAAGGAAGAACAGGACTGGTACTCTACGGGGTTCTTCACCAAAACCTGTCTTCTAGTGACAGACACAGCCACATATTAGACTGTCTTTACAGTGAAAATCCAGCCAGGTGTCTGGTCCTACACAGATGGGCCAGTTCCTACTTAATGCCCCCAGTAAATGAGATACCACATTGACAGTTACATTTGCAGCTACGTTTCCTAATAAACTGCAGTTTGTGCTATCATAGTTTTTATGGCAGATCAAGAAGTACTGCCTCAAAAGAACCACATCACAGCAACAGCAGTTGTAAGACATCATGCTACAAGACATCCTTCTCATAAGGATCACAACTTTCCCTAAGCAGGCTGCTTTAGAAAAATAGTTTATCAGCATTCTAAATTTACATGAATGTTGGTAAGAACTTTAGATCAACAACATGTGGCAGAATATTCAACAATGTATCTCCAGGAAAATACGATTTAAGAGAAATAACTAATAGAGAGCACCATCTTTATACATTTTCTTTTTCTGAAGTGTCTGTAAAGTATATGCCACTTTCATATGCCAATCACCTGCAAAATATCTCCAATTAGCACCTGTACTGTCTACAGGTATGCAGTCGTAACCTCATTATATACTTGCCAGTGTGAAATCTGAGTTTGGGCAGTTTTTTAAGGGGGCTAACTGTCTCGCTAATCACAAATGTAGCTACATTAGCAAGTTAATTTATTACTACATTGAGTACTAGATGAACATAACTTCATGAAATTTCCTATGAGTAAAGTCAGAAAAGTCTGTGCAGAAAGCTGACCAGGCATGAGGTCAGTGATGGACTAAGTCTCCCCCTAACTTAAGATCCTAGGAGATCTCAGTGCATATATCTAACTGATGTGACCAGTTTAAAAAAAAAATCATCTATTTCCAGTATTATAATGTAATTCAAACTTTAAAAAATATTACCATTGAAAGTGTTAGTGTAGCTTAAAAACTGAATAATTCTTCACTACAAAATGATGCGTTCATATTGTCTTGCAGACACCTTAGAACAGACACAGTCATATACAATCAATACCAAGAGAAAAAAAAAATCTGCCTCATTTTTAGCCTTTCACTTTTTAATTCCCCGCAGAACTATCACTTGATATAATTAGGGAATTTTAGATGCAACTCTATAGATTCCTTTTTCTTAGCTCACTTTCTCTCAAGGGAAGGGAGGAAAGTTTCCTGAGATGAATGTAAGGATGACAGCATTTGCTTTGGTTGCACTCCTATTCCACCTGAACACTGAACCATGAAAAAAATGAAGCTCTTTGATGCAGTCTTCCATTCATCTGCCTATAACAAAAAAAGTCTGGAGCAAAACATCATCTAAGCAGCTAGTTTCCTGCACTGGTAGTTCACCTGAGACTTTGCTGAGCAGAGAATTAAAAGAGATCATCTCCATAAAAATCTGCTTTGGATGGTAGTTTTGATGGACCCAATAAATTTTGTAATAGCGATTTTTTTAATAAAAAGTTGCCTTCTTATTCCTGAGACTTCATGCATAGTGATAAAACTACACAGAAGCACTTTCGAATACATCACATTAGGATATTCACTCACTGCACAGATGCAGAAACAACTTTTGCTGATATAAATAATAATATATTATTATGATATACATAAAAGTGGCTGACTGATACACAACGTGCTGAGTGGACAGGGGAATGGTCATGGAAAAGGCAACCAAATGCAGTGCAATTAATATATTCAGTAATCCACCAGCTGCGTGACAAGGTTTCCGACAAAGTTATTGCTGTTTTGGTGTAAGCTGCCATGGAGTATAAATGGTGCAAAAACAAGTGGCCTCCTGCTTTCTCGATTGCGTGATCTCCTCCCACACTCCATTCACTTTGCCAGGCTGGTATTCTAGAACCTCCCAGCAGAAAAGCAGTCCTTTTTCCCTTGCTTAATCTGGCCCTTGTATTTTCAAACTGACTCCACACATCTTTAGGAGCACTCCTGTCACCTAGTCATGCATAACATCTGCATCAGATCCCATTAGCTCTGGACTGTACACTCAGAGTTTGTCTGAGTCTCGGTAAACTGCAGCTTTGCTTTTTGCCTTGTTTTCCCTTATAGTGTTCCAAAAGACCTTAGTATTGCACTAAATATTTTAGTCCACGATGAAAACACAAGGACAGAAGTTCAGCCTTACTATCAAACTGGAGTTTTCATCTAGACACAAAGATATGTACAGCTCAAACAGTATTTATGAACCGTACATAGCTAGATAGTAGAAGTTATCAAAGTTGAAACTAATTCTGGCCATAAGTCCTGCTGCATAATTTCAATCTAGTGGGTTTTTTTCTGCAACTACCATAAAAACCAGCAATGCAACACAGATATTTTTATATGCTACTAACATGCATAGTGAACACCGTTGTCACCAGTCATTCCACGCACAACTTCAGTGCACTGTGCTCCTGGGCTCAGTTCCTGTGCCACAAACTCTCCCGCACTCTTGGGACCCAGGTGTTCCTAACGGCCTTTCCACATGCCAGCAAATTCTTGTGTCTACTGTCGGTCATCAGAAGGCACTTTTTCCACACATGTAGCTGTGTTATTCTTTCCCAAATCAAACAGTCCAACAGAGATGTGGTATGGTCAGCTATCCTTTACACGCCACAGAAAAATGTCTTGGAAATCGGTACGCTAGAAGAGGGCTCAAATTTTATGTATCACTACCCTTGCAGGAATACAATGCCCCTCTGTAATCATACTTATCTCAAGCCGAATTAAAATGACAGCAAATACAACTATTTATTTAGAAACATCACAACCATTCACAATTCAGTCACATCACCACTAGAAAACCAGAAAAACACTGAAGGAGAGAAAGCAAAGAAAATCATGCTTAACTAAAAGGAAAGAAAACTTCACCAGCCCTGCATCTGGCTAACATAGGTGCTTGCCTACCTCACAGTCAGGGACTTGGTCTACACCCATTCAAAGAAAAGAATTTCAGCTTAGGGAAGGATGTGAATTTTTACACCCACATAACTGTTTGGGGGACTCTGAAAGGTGGGGAGACTTCTTCAAATTTAAATATCTTTCTTCCATTTCCCTGCAAATATGAATGTTGGGGAGACTTTAATCTGTTCAGCAGACTCTTTTGACCCTCTCTTCCTGGATTATCAGCTGCCTTCACAACTCCTGTGCCTAAAGGTATTGTGTAGGACTAATTAACCCACAGAAGAATAAAAGACATTTTCCCATCAGATAAAGCAATATAAAAGTGTCAGTGTTAAACATTTCCATATATTTAGTTGAATATTTCATATACATTTGAACACCAATGAACATACTTACTAAAAAATATGCGAGTAATATGTAGCTCAACGTTTGATCCCCTTTGGATTAAATACAAGATAATTTTTTGCTTAATAATGGACATGAGATGATTGACCTCGGTTCAGTTTTGGAAGGGATACTATGACATCCTTTAGGTGCATAACTAAGCAAACATAATCACTGCAGCAAGACCAGATATGTATGACAAAATTCAGACGTGCCATCCATATATGCAACAAAGGGTCAAATCTCTTATTTGTTACTGTTTCTGTAAAGAAACAGGCTCCGTATTACAAGTACAGTAAGTCTCAGAGTTAGAACACAGTCTTCTCACATTTCTTGTCTTCTTATCATAAACATTATCCTAGAGCCCGATGTAGCTGCAGTCACAACAGTAGCTATGTAGGAGGAAGCCATGCAAGGTTTCACAGAATTAATTCAGGCTATGCAAAGAATGTTCTGAAACTACTTTACTACTTTTAGAAAAAGTGAGTTACAAAGCAATATGTCTTTTAATGCAGTTGTCCCCAAATCACTTGCCAGCCTTGAGAATCTTAAGAATTTTGTCAGTATTACCTGATTGAAGTGAAAAATTCTGCTGCTTCTTCACCAGATACCTCATTTTCTCACAGAACAGACAATTTCCACTAACTTTTCTGCTTCAGTTTGATCATTGGGGTTTTCCACGCTCCATCCTTATGCTTTGCTTCACTGGGCTAGAACTATTCAGTGTTGATGGCCAAGGTCCAGACAATCTCGCTCCTAGAAACAGCCACCTTGAAAGCTATACTGTTAAGCAGGATTTCTCACAAACACACACAGAGAATCAAATTCATAATTTAGCAGACACTAAGCACTGTTATCCTGTCTGGATTGTACCATAGCTGCAACATGTCTAATGGGAAAAGTAAAAATCAAAAAAGTAGCAAAATAAGCATCATTGTTCTGCATTTATTTCTTGGTCAGGCTTTGTTTTAGGACTGTGCTTGTAAGTATCAAACATGTTACGATACTGTGAATTTCAAGGCATCTGACTGTAAAATCAGTTTACATTAGTGAGTATTAAGGTAGAAATACAATCAATCTTTTAAATAGAAATTCAAATCTTAAAAAAAGTGTACTCTGCACTATGATTTAGAGAAGTTAGTCTTTGACACTTCTAAATTCTGTTTCTCAGATACACAAACAGGATTATGGTGGACCAACATCTAGATGATTAGTACCAAGAATTCCATAATCATGTCTTTATTTCTAAAACTGACGCATACAGTGCTTTCATCTGTGGGTGCTAGCTATTTTTCCTAATTAGCAGTTTGAAAAAGAATGTCATAGTTTTGTAATGCAGATGGAATGCTTTTTTCTCATCTCAGTCTGTTCCAAATGTCCTGTCAACTAGCAGCAATCTTTGAAGTTCTGCTGTGACTCTATCCCTTGAATCACAATCGCGTATAAATGCTGCTCCTCATTCTTGTACACTTGGCTCCTATTTTGCCTGCTTCCTGAAGCAGGCAGTTATTTGTCCATTATAAAATATTCTTTGTCCATCCTTCATAATAGTCACAGAAAAACTAAAAACTGAGAACTTATTTAAAATATAGTTAGGCTACATGTAGCATAAAACCTCCTTATATCTATAAAGAAGCAATATCTTCTTAAGCAAAGAATCTAACTGAATGACACCCTTCTGACTCAGCAGCACAAGCACACTAGTCAGTGCAACAGGCCTCCTGCTGTGGGACACCAAGCAAGTACAGTCACCTTCCCTCCCGGAGTCCCAGATGAGTAGTGGCAAAAAATTCATCCTGCTGCACTGTGTGCCAGAAGAATTTCCAGCCCATGTGCTCTGTCTGGCAGGTACCACAAGCTCCAGTAAATACATTCAGTGACTCACCTAATAACACTGTTTAGACAGATTTCCTGTGGCTTAGTATGTTATATTTCCCAAGGACTGGTGCTGAATTCTCATTTTCTAGTAAAATTTAAATACGACTTTTGCCTACCTCAAATATTTTCTAACTAAAACTTCTTCCTCAGGCAACTGTTACATTTCAGTCCTAACCAAAAATATGGTAAGACCCTTAGGAACGGAAATCTGCTTTACTATTTAAGGCTCGGAACTTAAAACTCTACTGTGCACAATAGTTAAACTCTACACAGTTTATAGCCCTGGCTAGAACTGTTTGTACTGTTCTGTGACTAAGACAAATTGAACAGGGCAGCAAAGCTTAAATTTCTTCAGCTTTAGAATGGGCAGTTATGCATTGATGTCTTGTTTGCATGACATTATCATTTTGTCTTTTTACAAATCACACAGTATTATCAATCAACAAGCAATATAACGTGCTGGCTCTGAGAAAGCTGTGCCCACCTTTCCTCACTAGACTAACAAACAGCTTCATTTTAAGGTATTACTGGAATCAGGTTTGTATAGTTGGTATGTGAACAAACCTAAACAAATGAGTACAGAAATTTATATGCTATGAAAAATATCTGTGGATCACATTTTCCAACCATTTCTAAAACAAAAAATGGGATAGTATGAGCGCAGCAAGAAAAAACAGTGAAACAGAGACAACTCAAGTTTCCATTGGTATGTACTAAATAAAATTGTTGTTACTGTAGTGCCTGTAAGTCTTTACAGTCCTGAGTTCAATTTCAGTGCCAGAATGAAATCTTGAGCATTTAGTAATTAGAGGTATTATGTCAGAATAGCTTTTTTTTTTTTTTTTTTCACCCTGCAATGCCTGTTTCCACATGTGACGTTCTCTTAAAGTGAAAGATACCATGTGTAGCACATAACTTTTCCTGGAAGAAGAGGAGCTCTATTTGTTGAGAACCACTCAGACTTGTCACAAAGCACTACCATGTACCCTTCAGTCTTCTAAATAAACATTCTGCCTTTATTCTGCAACCACTTATGGTATAGTTAAACAAATCTTGTCTCTCGTCCAAACATCCATTGAAAGACTTCAAGCAGCAAGAGAGTAAGTTGACTCTATGAGAGTGACAAGGTGCAATTGCAGAAGAACAAAATCTTCTTCCTTATTCCTGACAACACAGGAGTTTCACAGAGGATGTGGCATTCTGCGCCTTCAGGACTAGATAATGACTAATCTCCCAGCTTGATCAACCATGACTTGCAACAGTGAAAAAGCCTCCCCCCTCTATGTTCTCAGTGAGAAAAGATCTACAGGCCCAACAGCAACCATAGAAAAGCAGTCTTTTTCATCTTGGTGTTCTGATGTCATTGTTGGTCCCCCAGTTCTGCATTACCATTCTGTCATGCGAGTCAAGCCCCAGAACGTTGCTCCATAGATTCTGCAAAAACTGGAACAAAATCTGCTAAATCCCAACTTCAAATCCTTCCTATATTTGTAGATGCACCTCTGCAAAGACAGACAAAGCTGCCAAGCTAAACCAGTTCCACTGTTTCATTCCATCTTCAAGTGCACCATCTTGTTCATGCTCTACAGCAGGTTCCACATGCTAACCAACTGCTCCAAAACACAGAGAATTATGGGGTGTTAAGAGGGAATCACAAGGGTTTGTTAAACTAGACTACAGTTTTGTTCAGGTAGCAGTGACCATTTGAGGATCATTTGTTTAGAGTGAAATAAAAGTTTTGCTCAGATCCTTTACCCAATCGCTTTTATCTTAGAAAGTGTAAATACCACTCAAACATGGTCACGGATCACCAGAACACTACAATTCTTTGACTAGCCAATACTTTGTGTGACAAAGGAAAGATGTGGTCTCTGAAACAATTATTATTAGACAAAGATCTATTGTTATTTTTTTCTGGCACAACAGAAATTAAGCTCTTAATTTGCAAAAGCTTGACACAAGCAAAATATCATTAGAAATGCAAAGCATTCCTCTGAAATATATTATCCAAACAACAGATACTACAGCAAGGGTCATGTCCAAACCTTACAGAGATAGTTGTTTTGCGATGGCAGAGAAATTGAGAATGTTTCCATCCCTAAGCAAAAGTAAATTGCCATCATTTCCTCAATTTGCAAACACACTTCTCCAGTATAATTTCAAATCCTTTTCCTATCAAATCATGTGGTCTGGGGGCACCTTGTCTTCCTTGTTATTTCTATGTCGCAGGTGCAGCTTTGTAATTTCTATGCTGTTCTATTTTTTCGGGACTCCAAAGCAAAAACAACTCTAAACATGTATGATGCATCATAAACCCCCACTTTCTTTCCTTTTTTTAGGAAAGCAGTCACCATGGTCATTCTATTTTCATTTTAACATCAGTTGTGGGTGCGTTCCATAAAAGACTTCAACCATAACAAATTTGTGGTCCAGTTATGCCTTATTCATTTTGATCCTTCATCCATGTTGATAAGGATTTAATCATGGGAGTAATCCTCCTGGTTTATTTGAATGACCGTGGTTAACTGGACCCTAAATTTGTAAATATCTGCATCTAGATGTCTTAAGTTTTCAGTAAGGTGCCACAACTTAACTTATTCTCTGAATTTCCTTTTGAATGGTGATTTCATTTCCAAAATAGTATTACTTTTTCCTCATTTTTTGTTGTGCCAGAGTAAAAGAAAGCCTTAAAACAGCAAAAATATGTCAAGCAATGGAAAACAAAAACTTGCTCACATGAGGTGATACACTGGAGCGTTCAAAAATGTGTGAATAAAACAAATGAGGAAAAGAAGCAACATACAATACTACAAAACTGAAAAAATTAAGGAAATACAAGAAATTTAAATGAGTGAAAAACAAACGTAGAAGCATTTTACTGCAAAGCTTAGCAAAAATAGAACGATATTGTATACTTCAAGAAGGATTTGTGAACAGGTGAGGGTTGTGAGGGGTTACTTTTTGTTGTGCATGTTTTGCTGGCAGGTACCAATTTTGAGAAAATAAATCACTGAGAAGAGAATTTAAAAATTCAAACAATGCATGGTCAAATGCACTGTGCCTATTGGGACGATTTGATGTACAAGGTTACTCATGATTTAAATATTGCTGGTAGTGATATTTTAGTAGGTACTTCATATGATGTGTTAAATCATTTTGTAAACAGCATTGAATGAAAGCCAGACTACACAGAATGACAACTAGAATCAAGTCAGTTAATGGAGTGCCTAAGCCAAAGGTGTTCATGCAATTTTGTTATGTAAATGTTAATATATGAAAAGCATTAGCTAATGATAACTACGGCAGAGTGGTATTTCTATTCATACTACAAGATTATTCACAGTACTGCGAATAATAGCTGAAAAAGCTCATTTAATACAAGCTATTCAACAGCTGTAGTTTTGTATCCTAAACCTCCAGCCACATGCCACTGCAAAGACACAAAGTACTTTTCCTTAGAACATTATAATAATGAACAGCTATTCATATATCAGTATGGAATTATGTTTATCTTATTTTTCTGTACAGTGCCCACATATAACTCATTTCCATGAGAATAAAATAGTACTAAAGATATCGTATCTGTATCAGCAGCTGTTGATCTGAATCTCCTTAATGGTCATGCTAATTTAAGCCCCAAAACACAGTGTTCCTTTAACTACAGTAATTCTGTGAAGCAAATGGAGAATCTTAGTCACAAAAAATGAAGTGATGATTATCTTTTTCTCTCAAGAGAATAAGTTTAATAACTTCCAAGTCCTCACCTTTTGTGAATAAAAATAACAATCATAACTAGCTATAAGTAAAATATCCTAATTTCCTACTGTGCCTATAAGCAAGGGATAAAATAATGAGAAAGCAAAGCAGACACTTCTGTGGTAGGAAGATATAAGACAATCTGCAATCCCATACAGTAGCACTGCTGATAAATGACTATCATACTGTAGTCCTTTGAGTAATTTTCTTTAGGATGACAAAGTACTGCTGCTCAATTCACAAAAAGGTAGTTTGTCCACGGAATGCAGATATACCATTTAGAACAACAGAATAAGCTAAGTATAAAGGTCTGTGAATAGTATTTGCAGTAGAGCTTTGTAGAGATTTGAATTTCTAGTTTCAGCAAATAATAGCAACTTTTCTAGTGTATAGCATGTGCTTGGGTCTCTGAATTAATTGCTTTGCCTTTGTAAATGCTAGGTCACAGTCAGTGGTATATCCAAGAAAGCCAAATAATTGTTCAGAAAGGGAGGAGGGAGGCAGTCAGAAATTACTAACTAGGAATCACTCTCATACCATGCAGGAATAGACAGTGAGATGTACAGTTAAGGTAAAAGCTGATGAGAAAAGCAGTTAAGGTAAGAAATGCACTGCAACATTCGCAAAAGAACTCTGGAGTGGCTACACCGCATACAGAAGTATGTAAGCAGGCATCTCCTTTGTCAGTGAAGGCTGAGCTTATGTAATTATCTAGTCCTTTCCTTGTTCACACTCCATATTCATTTCCTACCTACTACTGCTGAGAATGAGAGATATACAAGAAGCTCAAGATTTTTAATAATACAGAGCCCTCAGCTGCTTGTTTAATTTCACTTGAGTTTTGTGGCAGTCACCGTATGCACTTACCCTAAATCAAATGCTCCTGCTGTGCACAGTGCCAGTACTTACAAGATCAAAGCCTTACAATAGATGATGCGAGTAAGTAAACTTCTAAAATATTAAAATTGAAATGCGACACATTTTTAGTGACCTCATAATCTCAAAAGTAAGCTTTCCAAGTACCATCTGCATCCACAAACCCCTCATATTCAAGCATAGAGATGTTTCAGGTCTTCCATTATGTTATGTTGTGTCGGGTAAAATGTGATGGTAAAACATAGACACTATGTTCCAGGGATTATTGTTAGCCATCCCATTACAAATTAAATGAGTTCTTACACACATTGCCAAATGTATTTCAGGATATATTTGCAGGATGTACTGCAATAGCCACGATGCTGGGCGCTTCCACTACTGCAGGTGAGTGAGCAAGCTCAGCCAACACACTGTTCCTGCTTAACTTGAATTATTTTATGCTTTGTCATTACTGTTGCTTTGCTGTATCATGCTACAGGACAGGCTTATTTAAATATTTAATTAATTATGAGTTGGACTCAATGACCCTTGTTGGTCCCTTCCAACTCAGGATATTCTGTGATTCTAACTCCAAACACGCCATAACAGCTAAGTGTCGACAGATGGGCAACAGCTCCTAGATTTGTGACATGCAGGCATGCAAAGCAGGGAGAGATCACTTCTGGCAGTGTTCTCTCAAAACACCAGTGGGGAAAAAGGCTTTTCTGAAGCAGATACATATATATCAAAGTAAAAAAGTTAGCTGTGTTGCATGAGTAGAATGTAGAAGTTTTTAATTTTATTCTACTTTGAAATCTGTGCAACATGATTCTAACATACCTGAGTTTTCTATTGAAAGAAATTTAAACAGTCTTTGCTTAAAGTGTGAAAACCAATTGCAGGCATGAAGGATCCCTTCACAGGAATGGGAAACTAGACATTAGGTCAGTAGCTTGATTTAATAAAACAGCAGTAAAATAATGGAACCAAAAGGAACTGACATAACTAATCTTTTAATCCTGTCTTCTTCTATTCATTTGTGTATAGAAGAAAGCAGGTCAACAACAAGCCATAAAAATGCGTATGTTGCCCAGCAGGGTTTCCATTTTGGCCAGTCTTACATGCTATGGAACTGAGATTTTCTCATCTTTCAATCTGAAAGTGGTCGAACTGTTCTGTTTATTTCATACAAGCTGCAGTTCTCTCTAGCATAGCTCACCATTGGTACATGAGCAAAAGGCAAAGACATTGAGAGTCCAGCTAGAGAAACAGGTGGAAAAAAAGAATGCAGAAGCATCTCAAACATCAACCCACAAATCCAAAACCCTGTGTATTGGCATCTGTACAACTACCTGGATAAATTAAACTATTTTTAAAATCAGAGAAAAATCTTTATTTATAGATTTGCTAACAATGAAAATTAAGGTCAGTTAATCCTCGAATATTACGCAGGATAATTTACAAATACCTCCTAGAAATACCCTATGTAAATACTTTATAGAAATAGCCTTGCCTGCTCGGTTAAAAACTATACAGGACAATTTCATAAAATTCAGGAGCCTGTTTCTCTTGCTGATTTTATCTCTAAATTATTACTATTATCTCCATTACAGCATCACTGTACTGAGGCTTATTTTTCATTACCTACCACATTTATCCTCTTCTTTTCCTAACCAGATTGCTCCATGGAATAATTTTGCTCAGCTGATCATCTTTCATGTGACACACATGTGCTGTTGCCCGAATCCCGAAAACATTAGTTCCTTAAGCCAGTACAAACACAAAACGAAAGAAGTTGACCTTAGCTTCAGTCCTGCAAACAGTCACGCAGGTGGTTCACAGAACTAATATATAATTAGTCAACCTATTCCAGAAGCATTTCCCACCACCTAAAAAATGCTAATTCAATTTATCAGCGGTAGTTTGTTATTTTTCATATAGTTGTAGAAGAGATAAGCATCTTCTTTCATACTGAAACCAAATTACCCACTTCTCCCCCATTTAAATTGTTGTTTCTTGCATCAACATTTGCAGACTGAATTCTGCTAGTCTGTTAGGAATTCTGCCCTAAACATGCAGATCCAGTTCCCAAGAAAGTTCTTTCCTTGAAATCTTCATTTTCCCCCTCCCCTTTTTCTACCATAATTGTTACAGAAGTAGCAGCAGGTTTTTGTGACAAGTTGATATCTATGAAATTACTCATGAAACAACTAGCAGCTTTCCTCAGTAAAACAGAAATCTGTTTTAAATACAGAAATATATTTGCTGTTATACACCCTGGGTTTTGCTGTTGTTGCCAACAAAGAAAAAATATTTTCAAGTAGAATTAAATGTGATTTCAATTTGTTAAAAGAGGAGTTAGTTCTGGTCTGAAATAATGGTATAGATGTATTAAAATAACATCTTCTTTCTCAAAAAAAAAAAAAAAAGCCATCCTGCCACAGAGATTGCAAGGAACTCTAGCTCCTTTATTTAATTCCAAGAAGTCATTTTTGCTGCATTTTAGCCCGCAGAACCATATAGCTAGTACTAGGCAAACAGGACTATTTCCTTTTATGAATCAGGCAAACAGATTCACTACTAATTTTTCTCCTTTTTCTCCAGCTGTATGTGAAATCAAATGAGGAGGAGCTATTATTAAACCTCGCAGATGTCAGGAAGATTCCCTATAGCGACAGAAAGGCATTTTATAACACACTTCTTCATATCACCAGGCAAAGTAAAACAGGATACATCAGTTTATCTTAGTGGAAGATTTTGTCCACAGGGAAACATCGATATTTAGTTAACTAGTAAGATAAATCTTTTGATATAAGTGTATCTAGATACTTCTAGCTTGGTAGAGATATGAGAAATTGCCAATATTTTATAAAGATGGCTTATTAGAATTTACTGTTACAATACACTAGCACTTCTGTTTCATTATTATGCTGTAAAAATATAATGAAGTAGTGATAAAGGTTATTAAATTAATTATTATAATTTCCTAGTTTGCTTTTCACAAATATCTCTCAGTATCTTTTCCAAATCCACACAGAATATCACCACATGTATGACACTGACAAAAAATAAACTGAAAATAAAAAAAGATTGGTTCAGGTCCTCAGTTAAAACAGACTACAATGAAGTTAAAACAATTTATATCAGCTGTAGATCTGCCTCAGAAAGATACACAACTCATGGGATGTTTCTTTGCTCTGCCAACATCTGTTTCATTTCCATTTCAACTCCCCTTAGTAAATTGTTATTGCGTTCATTAATTTATTCCCCACTCAAGACTGGTGAAAGTCACCAACGATCTGAGTCATTCAATCATCAGATACCTTAAAAGACACCCACTCAGTGGGAGTTAGGATTGTAATGTCTATTGGCACTAATGAGAATCTCATCCTGATGCCACAGAGCACTTTTGAGCAGCTCTAGAAGATTTAGCACTGTCTGATTTAACTGCTGTTTGCAGTAATGTCTTAAGTAAAGGATTATATTTGTATCACAGTTCAAAGAAAGCATATATATTCTGAACTCTCAGAGATTATCCAGAAACTGTGCACTAGACAATTCAAGTTTTAAAACCATGTGTACCTGCTAGTAATCAAGCCAATCTCATTTTGATTTTACCATTGTTACTAGGCATAAGGAAACAGCTTACATCTACCCATCTGTAGAACCAAAGTTCAAAAGCATTAAGTCCATGGATAGGCCTTTAATTATACGTACAGAGTTCTTGCTTCCTCTTTAAATATCTTCAAACCTAAAAACAATCAGCAAAAAGAAAAAATTCTTTGATACAGCAGCACAGAGGAAATGTATTCAGAAGAAGGAAGAGGAAGGCAAGTCACTGAGAACAGAAGAAAATTTCAAAAGCATTGTAATAAAAATGCTTGGGTTTTTGCTTTGAAATATGTTACAATTTTGTGAGACTTCGAAGACTATGATAATATGAGACTAAAATAATTCATAATTAAAGAGTTTTCCCCAAATAAAACATTTTAAAAACTGTTAAAAAGTAACAATATATAGTTTCAAAATCTACATATGCCTTGAAAAGTACACCAACTAAACTGAAATGCTTGATGATTATAATGTTTAAGACAGCTGTTCACTTACAAAAATTTATCAGGAAAAGAAAAAAGTTTATTAAAATTTATCACCTAGCTCTAACACTATATACAACACCCCCTTCCTCTTATTAAATCAAATTAATTATGCTTGTGTGCTTATGTATATTTCTGTGTGTTTCTGTATATACCCATACTCACACACATTTATAGATATCTATAAAGAGAGAGCATTAAAAAGTTTACACTAAAAAGTTGAAAAGTCTAGCATTCTCAAAAAGGGGACTGTCAAACACAGGTTTGTGTGTACAATCATAATTCAAACAGCTTCTGAACATGTACATATTTTTTCTGTCCTTTTCTAACTCTCCCATCTGTGTCCCAGTTTATTACTCTTGTACCATGCTGCTTCCTCCCCCTACCTGGCCTGGGCCAAACAGATGTATTATTTAGAGCACAAGAAAAATCTCCTCCCTCCCTCCCTCCTGCTGTCTGGGTTCAGGTGTTCAGACACAGGCACGGCCTGGCCCTCAGCAGTCCAGAACTGCAATTACAAACGAAGTGCAGATCCCGACAACGTTAAATGGAAGCCTTTGCCTGGCTTTGCAAAATGAGCAGGTTTCACAAATGCATCTACACTCGCCAGATCTTAGTGACTGTCCACAGCAATAGTAAATTGCACGTCACTGACACAAAACACCAACGCTGTTCTCCTCACCAAATTTTTATCCTGGATCGGCATCCTGGAGTCGGTCAATTTTTCAATGTCGGGATCATGACTTTTGCATTATGTGCAAAGATCTCCCTGTCTACCGTTGTTCTCAAAATAGCACACCCAGTCTGGCTGAAATGTAAGGGGGGAAATGTCAGCTAAAAGTAGAGGTCTTGAAGAGAAGTTTTCCGACCAAGCTATTGAATTTTGGAAAGCTGTCAGCAAGACTTCAGAAGTATTTTCTAATGGGAAATTTCAAGCAAGCTTCACTACCTGTGCAGTGTTAAAATGCAAATTGGGCTGAAAAATTGGGGGACAGGGGAGCTCTATGCCAAATGTCATCTAAACTGAAAAAGTACTTAAAATACAATGCCACACTTCCCATCTTTGTGATAGATTCATACAGGACAATTTCCAATGTAAGACAAAAGGTCGCAGTCGGAGAGGTCAGCAGCCAGCAGGCAAACAGAAAAAACGGAGAACTTGGAGGTTCACCAGAGTAGTGCAGTGTCCTAGGCACGCGGCTGGGGACCAGCAAAACTAACCTCACTTCTGACACTTTTCTCCTACCTCCTCCTATCTGAAGGCACTTAAAGATTGTAGCTTAGGTTTTGTAGTATAAAATGAAATGGAAATTAAGACAAATGTAACAACCTTTTTGCTACACACTCACGCACAGTCTCTTGACAGTATGTTTCACAGAACACTTTCCTGAAAAAAATAAAAATACACCTTCAAAACTCACCCAAGAGGGACTTAACAGCCCTGAATCTTATTCAGGAGGGCGGTTAGCCTGGTGGTTAGCTGCCTGGGATAGAAAATTCCACATATCCCAATTAAATAATGACTGCTTTTGAGTGTCGCCATTTAAAGCTGATAAACTGTGTAAAAACACACGTGTCTTACAGGCTGCCAGGTCTGGAATTTTAGTTTCCACATTGCTACTCCAATCCATATTTTATGGTGCATATCTTACTTTTTTCTGTGTAGTGTCATTAATCTGCTCCCTGGCTGTGCAGAATAATATCCCACAAGAGCAGGCTGCTTTTTGAATATTTTATTATCTATCATTGTATTTCCAAACTAATATATATTTACAAATTCAACCTCCCACAGGCAGAACTATATTGTTTTCCCTCTGTGTTTGAGAACTAAAGCATAGATATCGAATATGAATAGAAAAATCTATCTACAGTCATTTGTGTTGAAAGAGAGAACCAATCACATATCAAGCTGTGCAAGAAAAGAAAAAAAAAAAAGATTTGCATACTGCAAGAGAAGACAGAGGGGGAGGGAGGCACACAAAGGGGTTATGTTCCAGTTGGAAGACATCTTTCAGTTCTGCTGAAGGACAACTCTCTTTTCAGCATGCCTCTCTCATATCTGAAGAGATCATATGCAAGGGGAAGTACGCTGAAAGGGCTTGGCTGAGGGTTTATACTTCACAACCCTGACTCTCATGTCATCAAAGATTTTCCTAGTTTCGTTTTTTTTGACACAGAGATCATTTCTTCCCTTACTGTTACCTGTAGTACTTTGGCAGGAAGAAGAGTGAAAATGCCCTCCCCTGCTCCCCTCTTCACCTCAATACGAGTAGGCAATGTTGGCCCTATGGTTCCTGCACTGCAGGAAACTCCTGTAAGACCACAGAACAAAGACGAATCTTTTCCAGTTTCTGAACAAGGCAAAGGTGCACTTGAAGTTGACTCCATATAGGGGAATACCCTAAAATGTCCACTTGGTCCCCACAACTTGGTTGCAAGAAGAGTGAAAATCCTCTTGTAAAGGGAAAGGGAGAGATTCTTGTAAGCAAGGCATGAGGTTTTGGAAGCGCTTTCACCATCCTGTCACAGATGCTCTGTGTGCATTTGGCACTGAGGTCTCACTGTGTCTTCACTCCCTGTAAGACAGACAACTCATCATATCTCATGTAGCTATAAAGATGATAAATGCAAAAGCAAGGGACTGGGAGCTCCCTAGGAAGGTAAGGGGATGGCGGATTCACTGGAGTCAAGGTCCACGAACATTTATCAGTCAAGTTATGCAGAAGTTGAAAAAGGTGAAGAGAAAATGCAACTGGGCTCCGCCCACTGGGAAAAAAAAAAATCTCATTGTGTTGAAGGCACAAAATTCACCTTTTCTAGGCATGAATTCTATTTACTGTTAAAAACACTATAAATAGGAAATATGAAGATACTATATACATTATGCACAACATTTGCAAATCCCTTTCCTTTTTAACAGACCTTTGTTGCCTTTCTTCGGTCGAAGCACAACAATCCAACTGTGTACAAGTACCCCAAGACTGTTACCTAAACTGTGGAACTAAAGCGTGCCAAAAATAGGTTATCTGATATTTAGAGAGGCATGTGTATATCTCTCTATGCGGGACATATTGCAGACATCTGATTTACTGCTTTTTTGATCCATACAAGATTTGAAGCTGGTTTTAATCAGCTATCGCTTTCTATTATGTTACAAGCAGCGATCACTCCTTATTCTTCAGCATGAAAATGTGGGGACACAGGATTAGACATACATGGTCAAAACTAACAAAGTCAAAACTTCATGCATCTTACAGCATTTCACAGCAACTATGTATATTTTATTCTCTACTTCAAAAAACAAATATTTTAGACGTTATCTTTTTCCCTATTCAAATTAACGAATGTGACAGCTACTCAGCACCCACATTCTGCAACTACATACACTTGCTATGGGTGAGCAACTTTGTACAGTGTACAACAGACTTTGTACACTGTCGTACAAATAGCTAATATTCAGTGAAGAGCTTCCTTTCTTATGGAAAAATATTTTTCGATATCCTTTTACATAAATATCAGGTTTTATTATTTCAGTTCCCTGTCAGATAGCTGTTGCCTAAGTTTGAAATGAAAGACAATAAAATAAACACTACTTATTTTTAATTTTTGTGATCCTAGTCTTATTTTTCTACCTGTGTACAACATTATTCAAAACGAACAAGTATGATGGTTGTTCCTTTTGGTTTTTTGTGGGGCTTTTTGGTGTTTGTTTTTTTTTTTTTTATGAATTCTATGCAAGGACAGATTATTTGTCTGTGTTTCACTTGCACTTTATGGTCGATGATCCTGATCCAGGAGACTGAGACCTCTGGAAATTTCTTTGTTGACTTGAACAGATTTTGGATCACCTTAATACCATTATTATCTCAGGAATACTATTATAAGAAACACAGGTTTACTGTAACAAGCTCACTGTTCTAAAAAGAACGCTCATCCGAGTATTTGTGAACTGATATCACACCTTTTGTAGCTCCATGATTGGAGGCTAACACAGCTAATAATTCCTAATTAGCTAATAATCCCCCCCCAATGCAATCACTTTTAATACTGAGCATTTTATTCATAGGAAAACAAATCCTCAAATAATCCTCCTCCCATCTCACTCTTCAAAGCTTACATAAAAAAAGTATTTTGTAATAGATGAGAAGCTACAAAGTGGAATTCACGAAAAGAGTTCACACATTAGTTTTCATAAGCTGGAGAGTTCTTCAAAAAGAAGAATTCTTCTTATTTACAAATCTGGGCCAACACTTTCCACTCACCAATACTTTAAAAAATACCCAAAAACAAAGACATAAAACTCAAACAGAATCAATTCAACATAATCTTAAAAAGCCATTTTTAGCACACTCCTATTTCAAAGTCAGTACTAAGTCTTTACCTTTTTTTAAAAAAAAGTAGGATGGAGAAGGAAATCAAGCCCCTAAACCAAAACCAACATGTAATTTCCATTAACTTCTTTCCTATAAGGGTAAACCTGTGAGGTTAACTGTTTGAAATCATCTGTTTATTCCGAACTCATATTATTTCTTACTTTGGGGAAAAAAGTCTTTATTTAGATGTTTTTTGCTCCGGCTATACTTTTCCAATAATGTTTTACCTGTGTAGTTTCCAGTACTGAGTTAGTAACTGCGCCTAGTTGACAAGAACAATAATCTTCTCATGACTTTTCCATTACTGTTTTTAAACAGGTTATCTACCCTGACTTTTTCCCCTGTTCCATTTTCTGGGTTGTATCTTTAGAGGGATAACTTTTTTGCAAAAAGGGCTGTAAGTTACTACAGATAACATGCACAATGCTACACTGGCCAGGTTTACATACAACTAAAATTTGTATGTTAAAATAATGACAGATGTTTGTCTAACACCTTTCTTGGAAAACTACTTATGTTTTCCAACACAATCTGCACCATAGTTCATATTGCATTGTTAAGGTCAAATCAAAATAACAGTAGGAAATATTTAGTAAATTCTTCAGAATATAATAATTAAGGTCTTTACTGACTTCATTTATAATATGCACCAGTAGTATATTGAGGGAAACTCAAGTAATGCAACCTTGTGTAGAATTTAAAACAAACAAAAAAAAAAACACTAAGCAAAGGTAGGGAGAAGTACACTTGTAATATTTTGAATAATGTTACAGACAGGTAGAAAAATATAATTATGTGGTGAATAAGACTAAAAAAAAAAGAAAAATAATAAGTTTGAAATGCAAGAAAGTTAAAATAAATAACAGCATATAATATTTAAAGAAAACTAGATTTAGTGTGTCACAGTATAGCGCGTAAAATTTACTATACTACAAGTATGTTAGCAAGCAAATATCCTAATTAAGTGTACATTTTAAGAATTTCCTTCCTCCCTAGTGTACTGGAAACAGGCCATCTAAAAAAGAAAATATCCCTGCACAGAGAATGGGCCAATGCACAAGAGTACTGAACACCAGATGTTTCTGTTCTGTCAGGAAACATTCAAAGCTACAAATGTCAAAGTTATACGCTTAAAAAAATCAATAGTAGAGGCCAATACAAAAAATAAGATTATTGTATTGTGATCTATTAGGCGTTCAAATTCACATCAATTAACCAAAATCCTGTGCCACTGAAGCATCAACATTCCTCAGGTAAGCTCTAAATTCAGTGATTGTCAAGGCTCAGAAAATTCACATACAGATGATCTACAAACTTATTTTAAGATCTCACTTTTATTTTAATCTTATACAAGTCAGAAAGCAACTATTAAAAAAAAAACCCATTTGTGTTAGCCATACGTTTGCAAAAGGGATTATGATACAGTATGCTACAACTACTTAACTGAATGGTAATTGAGCCAACATGGCATTTCCCCATTTTCCAACATCGTATGCGATCTGTTGGTTTGCTATTTCTAACAGCAGCATTGACAGTAGCACTAAGATGTCTAAAATGGCAGGGTCATCCAAGAGCAAGTTCCTCTTGTTATAAAAAGACATGGGTACCTACGAATTGGAAATGCACAACTGCAAAATACCTGAGCAGGTAGACACTTGTCATGTCCCTGTCCTGTCACGAGGACATGCTCAAGCCTGTTTCAGTTCGGATTTAGTTTGGCAGTCAGCACTGCCACAGGAAGTGTAGCCATATCCGTGAATGCGAAGTGCATGCAGTGTCGTGCCAAACTTCAGTAGACACACGCTGAATTCTGCTCATTCAGGACAGCTGAGATAACGTTGAATTACTACACTACATAAAAGTGAACTAGCATTCACTTTTAAATGGCTCACAGGACTGAAGTATTAAGAGGAGACAACTCACCTCTCATCTTTCTTTCTTGGACAACAAATCTGAACAAAATAATAAAAATAATCCCAAATGTGTCTTCAAGAGTTTCATGCCTGCAGTATTTTTCTTGAAATCATCTTATGATGGAGCAAACTTCTGCTCTCTTTTCCACCAAATTTCTAGCCTGTGTTTGGAGTGTGTGGTTTAAGAGTATGAAACTTGTCAGGTGGAAAACAAGGTTGCCCCTTTAAATTCACTTCAATTTCTCCTTAAATCTACTTCTTTCATGATATATCCAGAAAACACGGTTCCATGGAGATTAAGAATTCATTAACCTTTTTATAAAGTTAGGGAACCAATACATTAATGCAAATGACTTGCCAAAGATTACACAAGAGCACCGCAGGAGAGCTATGAACCAATTCTCTGAATCTCAAAAATCTCAACCATATGACTACCAGTTCTATCATAATTAAGACAGACATTGCATGCCTCTTATGTGGATTAGCAAAGGTTGAGGAACAATGTCATTAGCAGTTGAAAACAATATTGTGATGTCTTGCTTTCCTCGCCACGAAAATGCACACGCAAAGGTCACACAGGGGCATCTTTCCACATACAGGTTCAAACATGAGGAGACTCCATTCTTCTCCATAAGCAAAGACCAGAGAGGCTCTGGACACTTCGCGGGAAGCAGAGGCATGCAGATTAATAAGGATGTACGACATGTATGCACTGACACTTTTTGTTTCTTATAAGCATTTCTTTCACCTCTACAGGGTAAGCATAGGAAAGGTCATGAATCAAGTCCAAAAAGGCAGCTGCTGCAGCTCAGAAAGCAAAGGGTATTGTTTGCATCCAAGTACCTAGGTCAGCTTTCAAATGAAGCTGTTTCGCCAAATTACAGATGTTTTATTTCTTTTTCTTTTCAGATAAAGGAACTACTGCACTTCAATGTCAAGTTCATCCAACATAGACGACTGAAGAACCAGAACAACTAAGTTGCTTTCCTCATTTAACATAAAAATACCAGTTTTGAATGGAAGCATGAGATCTACTGGTCCAAGGAACTTAAAGAACCTGGGAACTCAAAGTAATCAGATCAATTCACAGCCTATCTATAGTATTTCATTTTTTAAATCCATTGGTGTTGAATGCAAAAGGTCTTGACAAACTTATAAACTTACTTTTTCTAACATATCACCAGCACACATGCTAATGCTGTTATTTAATGAATAAAAACCCCTTTAATTCTGCTTTCTACCAAAATAGTATTTGATAGAATAATTAATATATATACACACTTTTATTCAGTTAAAAAAAATTAATTCCCTGTATACTAATGTAATTAAATACAAAGTCTAAGTATATATTTATCTAAGCATTTAATTACATATGCAACAACATAGTAATTTAATCAACCATTCTTTATTTTATGAAACAGATAAAAACATAACTATCAACCAAAATGATACTAAATTATTTAAATCAAGTTTTTCTGTTTGCAGAATTAATATTGCAGTTCTTATATTTTAATTCAAAGTAATCCACACACTTTTATGAGAAATGAAAAACGGGCACTTTGTAGGCAATATAAATCCCTGATTTAATTCTCTGTGCACCAAAATTTATGAGAAGGGTTTAATAAAAAAATAGTATGCATAACACCAGCTCAGTGACACTGAATAAGAATTAAACAAGAAATGCTTATCCAAAATGCAAGAATAAAATTCTATACACTCGTGCTTTGTCCACACAGGCTATTCTTGCTCATGTATTGAATACATCCAGTATTTTCAATGGGCTGTCCATCCAATGCAAAATGAGTATGATTAATGGCTAATTGCTCCTTCTTGTTTGCTATCCCTCACATGCTATCATATCAGAGTTCCACAAGGGCAACTGTAGTGGGCTGGCCAAAAAGCCTGGAGGGGAAAATTAAATCCCCTTCTTAAGTAGCAGACTAGCAGTCTCCTCCAACAAAGGCTTTCCTTCCCTTGGTGGTAATGTGATTCATTTTCCTATAAAGAAGAAGGCTGGGGTTTCAATGCGTAAAGACAGCCATTACTGTGACATTTAACAAGCCTGAAACCTCTGGCTTTCTTGCTAACCTAGATCTGCCTTAAGGCTATCAGAGACAAAAGAGGCCTTCTCCTCCAGCAAGCATCAAAGACCTAATAAAAAGCCAAGAACGAGTAGGCAGTCAGCTTCTGTGTCAGAAATGCAAAATAAAAATATAATATATGCAAATTTGAGGCATGCAAAAAAACATGGAACATTGCTTGTGTGTACAGTTGTACTCATAAAACCTGTAATGCACTTTTTGAATTATTCAGCAAGAAGAGGCTGAAAAGCAGCAAAGAAGCTTATTATGTTTGCTTTGCTTCATAGACTATTAGGTGGACAAAAAGAAAAAGGAATTTAGTTACGCTTGCTTATCTCCTAACCTTATAAACTTGGGATTAACAGATCAAAGGAGGATTTGGTTCAGTTGATAGAAAATGGAGCTCTTTTATAGCTGTTTGGTCTCCCTGTCCCTTATGATCAATGAGCTTAAGCGATTGATTAAAAAAAAATGGGGTTTTGAATTCATGTGTTTTAGTATATACATTTAATAATTGTTGTATTGCATTGTACATTTGTATGCAAAATTAAACAACAAGTACAGAAAGATTAAACATTGCACATCTGATTTTTTTGTATCCTGCACATGCCCTAATAGTGGAATCCAAAGTGCAAAGGCAAGGTACTGTACTGATATAATTTAATTTGCTTCATGATTTTATGAGGTATGTGGGGCACCCCATATACGACACATATAAAATATTTCATTCTCGGGTCTTGCCATCAGCCTGAAAATTAACCCACATCTTATCTCCACCTTGTGGCACTGTACAACGCTGGGATGCGGAGAAGGAAACGTCTCATGTCTCAGTGGTTCAGGCACACCTTGCTCCATGCAACACTGACATGAGGCAGCTGCCTATAGGTCACTATAGACGACAGGGCATGACACTGCCTGTTCTCTTTCCAGCATTTCAAATTATAATTGCAATACACCAAAAAGTGACCTTATGATGGCAAAAATTAGGCTCTTTTTTTATTCGTTCACCAACAGCTCTGTTATTTTGCACTGGACTGGAGATGCATGTATTTCTGTGTCAAGTTCTGGATGACCTGGACACAGTTTCACCTTTTAAAGAACTGTACATATTCATTGTGGAACAAAATGAAATCACACACTGTTTTGAAAGCTGACGTGAACCCATTCAGCTATGAATTACCAGAAGATATGTACCATTTCTTTAAAGCAAATATCATCCCATCCACATATAAAATTGTTTTTCGTGTCAGTTAGGCAACACACTTTCCAGTTACAAAGTACCACCTGTAAAGATGAAGTAACTTGCCTTCTTTTTTGTAATCGGTATTCACATTGGAAATGCATGTTTTGACTGCAACTTTAGCACAAAGTTACTATTAGGACTACTGTCGCCTATAGGGTATTTGAATGCAAATTGCACAAACTATCCCCTGGTGTGCTTAGTTAGTGTAATAACTTGTGGGACTTTCCAATTGCAAACTGAAGATTGTTAATAATAGTAAAACAGCTATAAAAGATAGAATACCAAAGACTTATTTAACCCACAAGACTTTAGCATCAGGTTTTTTGGTGTTTCTACTGTACAATACATTTGTTCAGAGACATTGCAACCAAGTCAGAAACATTGAAAAGCTAGCACAGGAAGAACCTCTAAGAGATTTTATAAGATGAAATTTATTCTAGCATAAAGTTTCTTAAAGAGAGATTTACCAAAGTAATTTAATAATGTATAAAGGAAAGGAGGCAGATGAAGACCCTGCTTTGGTTGGCTCTTCATAACTAAGGGAGAAGCTCTCAGCATAGAACAGAATCATAGAATGCTTTGGGTTGGAAGGGACCTTTAGAGGTCAGCTAGCCCAACCCCCCTGCAGTGAGCAGGGACATCTTCGACTAGACCAGGTTGCTCAGAGCCCCATCCAACCTGGCCTTGAATGTTTCCAGAGATGGGGCCTCCACTATATCTCTGGGCAACCTGTTCCAGTGTTTCACCACCCTCATTGCAAAAAATTTCTTCCTTATATCTAATCTAAATCTACCCTCCCTTAGTGCAAAGCCATTACTCCTTGTCCTACCACAAGAGGCCTTGTTCTCCCCATCTTTCCTGTAGGCCCCTTTCAGGTACTGAAAGGCTGCCACAAGGTCTCCTCGCAGCCTTCTCTTCTCCAGGCTGATCATAGCTTAGCTCAGTTAGTGGCTGACTTAAATTGAGGTTTATCCCAAATAACATCAAAATCAGCGACCGAGGAGAGAATGGCCACCATGTTCTAACTGGGCCAGAAACTGACAAGTGAAATCAGAATGGTGTAAAATTACGGAGTTGACAGATAGAGCTGGTAAAATCTCAGACACTGAGATTGGAATTAAAACCTTTCCAGGTCCTTTGAATACATACAGATTAAGCACACCCTTTTTTTTCCCTGCAGCTTAGTTCAACAGTCACAAAATCAAGGGAAAAATGAAAACCTTCTGCAATACAAATCCGCCAGAGCTAGCAGATCCAAAATCTGTGGATCTGATGACATCTATATCAGATTCACTTTTCCTGTGGTGGATTTTGATCAGCACATATTATTGTTTATGAAACATAAGTTTGCACTGCATGTTTGCTGGCACCATTTGCTCAGGATCTCAGGAGAAAAGGAGGGGAAAAGGAAAAGGAGAAAGCTTAGCAATGCATAGAAAAAGGCAGTATCTAATAGGTAATTTTGAGTACCAGAAAGCCAAGAATATTTTCCTAGCTATAGAAGTATCTTAAATAAGAGAATAAAAGGTTACATCCTAAACCATGCAGTTTTTCAGAAACTGTATATTCCTTATCCATTTAGGTCTAACATTACAAAGAACAAATAAACAATATAAGTTGGCTACAGATTGTGTAATTTCATTCAAATAGCGGAATATAATTTGGTTGTGTTGGAAATATAACAAACGCCAGCCAAGCAATACAATATTCTCTGGCTACAGCATAGATCTATGTATAATTTCACTGTACAAATGAAATAGACACTGGTGGGATAAAACACTATCTTACTGTATTCTATTACAAAGGTAAATGTTAACACTTGCAAATTTGTTCGGCTCAAGAAGACACACCAAATACATTGCAAAAATATCTTCAGCATAACTGGTCTCAGAAATTACTCTATAAAACCTAGGTATTTGTGATCTAAGACAGAAAATAGAAATAATTTTATTTTAGCAACACTATTTGGTAACACCTAAACATATAAAAAACCAGTAGAGGACTAGATTTCACTTTCTGAATGGTTTAAAAGACATATAGAAGGTAAAGCTATACTTAGTTTCTGTAGCACCTCATGGTGTCTCTAAATTCAAGAAGTTTTTATTTACCACCACAAGAACTTTTATAAGTTCTTTAATTCATCTTATTATTATTTAATTCATTTTAAAAAACAAGTACTCTATAAGAAACAAATGCTGAAAAAGTTGAAGAAATGTAGACCCATGACTGCATAGTACTTTATCTGCCTTGCCATGATTGCATGCTGTAGTTGCAACGTTGCTGGAGCTGCGCTATTAAAAAATACTTGTGAGGCAAAGTTAATGAGGAGAGGTAACATATGTTTCTAAAGAGATACAGGTTGAGGGCGAAGTCCTAGGGACAGAAACATTTATTCTCAGAAGTTTTTTGTTGAATCACTGACAAAAGTAAATGATAACCTGCTACCTGACAGAAAAGGCACCAAACTCAAACTAATCCACTTCATACATTCATTTTATGTAAAGCATACTTAAACAGGTAAGCAAGCTAAGTACCTGACATTGTACTGCGAGCTGTCAAAGTTCATATTGATCTAAATCCAAAAGCAACAAAAAGTCAGATTTCTTGTAATCTCCTTCAAAAATAACAAACTTTTTGAATAATTTAAACTTCGATTGTAACTCCTGTTGTTCTTTGGATAAACAAAAGCCAACCACACACAGAAAGGTAGACCTGACACTGTTCAGAAACTTTTGGATGATCCGTCTCTATATTCTGCACACTCTCTGGTGTGTGGCACCACTGTTGCTTGGTGCCAGTTTGGTTTAGGAAAAAAAAAATCCCATCAGTAAAATTGCTTTTTATCTTTTCTCGGTGAATTTTCATACAGCATTAGAGGATAGCTCCTGATGTGATCCTTGTACTACTCTGCCTTTCAACTGGTGTTGCCTCTAATTCATTTAACACCTGCCATTGCTACCATTTAGCCCTCCCAAGGAGACATCAGGAGCACCTAATACAGAGCCTCCCTGGCATTGCCAGGGAGTATCAGTGCTCTCTTCTATCTCCATCATAGTGCCTGCTGCTTCACTTTGTCTTTAAATACTGTGTAAAACTGTTAGTTATCTAGAAGTCCCAGGTAGAAAGCTTTGGGAGGTTTTATTGCTGTATCCAAACACTGGGGTCCCATGTAGTGTAAAGTCCTATTACTGCTTGTAGTGTAGGATCTTACATTGAAAATACGTGCACTTAGAAAGTGGCAAGTTTTGCTGTTTTATACTTGCAGTGTAATTCCGTAGGTACATTAAGAACTGCTGGTAATAGTTTTTCTTAGACTTGAAAAGGTCTAATTATGGTTTCTGCAAAGTGACCTCAATTTCCCTCTGCTGCTGGACTCTCCATTTTATACTGAGTTGGGTTCTTTGCTAAGTCCATTTCCTTTTGCCACTTATATCTTCACCTGCCATAAACCCAAGACCTCAACTGTGGGATAAATGCATCCCTGTGTTACAGGTATTATCATTGCCATTTTACAGAGCAGTAAGCTGATTCAAAGGAGCTATATGACAAATCCACAGATAACCAAAAGGTGTGATTAAAGTAGAAACATCTCCCTATTCAAAAAGGCACCCTTTTTATCATGAGTAAACAACACTGATTTTAAATACTAGATCAAGCCATACTGTGCTATATATAAAGTTAATCCAATACACAGTCTCTTATACAGTTACATTAGACAAATTTTTTCTGCAACAGTGCTAACTTATTTGGTTGTTACTTCAAACACAACAATTCTGTACACTAAAGCATGGAGTATGAATATGTAACAAACTAAAATATTATAAGAACTTTCAACTATACTTTGGTACTCTTTGAATGATTACACAATGGCTAATTGCTTCATAACAGAATGTATAGAATTTTACTGCAATGAAAGAACTGCAAACCTATGGTGAAAAACAACAGGCACATACATAGAATAACTTATATCTATTTTCTTAATATTTGGGTTTCACTCTAAAGTTATTTCCAAGAACAGACACACACCATACATTTTATAGCCTACAGTTAAAGTTCTTAGAAGTATTACTAGTCGCTTTCTTTGGCAATGCAATAAAATATACCTCCAATGTTCAGGTAACTGGATATGGTATTAATCAAAGCAATTTGTAGAACATAGGCTTTCATACTCAAAATATGTTACAGAACTCCATTGTATCACTAATAAACACTGCAGCTAAAAGTCATCAAAGAAACAAAGGGAGAGTCTACACATGTGAAAGTAGGTAAAAGAGAAAGTCTGGCTTTATTTTTCAATTCTTCATGTGCAGAAAAATCTTCACATTCAAGAATTTCAACCTGAAAAATTTTGTTTCAATTATGAAAAAACTGTTACTCTGCTAAAGATTCTTATAAATACTCTGCAGTGAATGCCTTCAGGAAAGACTGTGAATATCATTCCCTTGTGAATAGTTTCACTCACACACAAAGTAAGGCAGGAAACAATAACAAGGAGGAAGGAAAATTGAGCAAGACCACTTTACTGCTTGTTACTAGAAAGTAGTGTAAAGAGACTGCAAGACTAAGGGGATCTTGAGAATAAAGTTATTTGAATGGGTTCCCATAAACTTGTATGGCAAAAAGGACACTTGTGCAGGTGGAGCCTGCTTGTTCTCTTCCTCTGTGGAATTTGGTCTTTGCCAAGTCCTCACCATGTCTTCTTTCACGGATTTCATCTACTTCTGCTTAAGATGTTCAGCTCGCTCACTGCAGACTGGAGAAATACTCTGCCTCAGTAGCAGAGTGGTCTGGATTTTCTCTCACTCTTTGGTTAAATGGAGCCTTTTCTTTAAGTGTGCACTATTTTCTGAATTAATTATTCAGCTGAATTACCCATTGACAAAGGAGTCAAAATTATCTGTTTCCTACCCTCCAAAGAACAATATGAAGGTTCAGTCAGTTGTATAGGTATAAGGACACCCCAATATTATGATAACTGTAAATGTAACAAATGTAACGTGGGGGATGTTATCACTTCAGATGGTCGAAACAAGTCTTGGATCTTTGTGAATAATTCGGACGGTTGCAAAACAAGGGACTCCTGAATAATCCCTTTAGGCGCCTGGGCCTTGGGAGAACAGGTATGCAAACTACAGAGATAA
>Ga0065711_1001421_pt1 | contig 43433 bp, 18 predicted proteins | sample Hoacrofraction12_FD_59098 | JGI IMG/M metagenome (GOLD analysis project Ga0065711, IMG submission 59098) | Hoatzin crop microbial communities from Cojedes, Venezuela - Epithelial fraction 12 v2 (version 2) | ecosystem: Host-associated > Birds > Digestive system > Esophagus > Crop | place... | reverse complement strand
CCAGCGGAGGGCTATGAGGATGATGAGGGGACTGGAGCATCTCTCCTATGAGGAAAGGCTGAGGGAGCTGGGCTTGTTCAGCCTGAAGAAGAGAAGGCTGCGAGGGGACCTTCTAAATGCCTATAAATATCTGAAGGGTGGGTGTCAGGAGGATGAGGCCAAACTCTTTTCAGTAGTGCCCAGCGACAGGACAAGGGGCAATGGGCACAAACTGAAGCAGAGGAAGTTCCAGCTGAACATGAGGAAGAACAACTTCTGTCTGAGGGTGACAGAGCACTGGAACAGGCTGCCCAGGGAGGTTGTGGAGTTTCCTTCTCTGGAGATATTCAAGACCCGCCCGGAGGAGGTCCTGTGCAGCCTGCTGTAGGTGACCCTGCTTCGGCAGCGGGGTTGGACTAGATGACCCACAGAGGTCCCTTCCAACCCCTACCATTCTGTGATTCTGTGATCCTGTGGATCATGCTGAAGGTTAGTAGTAAGACAAAGGTTTTAGACTGTAGAAGAGCAAACTTCAGCTTGCTCAGAGCTCAGTTGGGAGGGATTCTGTGGGAAGCATCCATGAAGGATTAAGGAGCTAGTGAGTGCTGGGAGTTTTTCAAGAACTTGCTCCTGGAAGCACAAAAACAGTTCATTCCCTTTAAAGGTAAGGGAAGTAGGTGGAGCAAGAGCCCCCCTCGGCTTAACTGCGAGCTTCTGAGTCTGCTCAAAGCCAAAAGCAAAGCGTACCAGAGACGGAGAAGTGGATGAATACCCATTGAGAAGTACAAGGGCATTGCCAGGATGCACAGAGATGCAGCTAGAAAAGCAAAAGCTCATTTCAAATTGAAATTGGCCAGAGATGTCAAAAACCACAAGGAAGAGTTTTTCAGGTACATAAACAAGCAGAAACATCAGGAAAATATTGGCCCGCTGTTAAACAGGAGGGATGAATTAGTCACCAACACAACTGAAAATGCCGAGGTTCTCAACACTTTCTTCACCTCTGTCTTTACAAGCACTGTGGGGCCCCAGGGCTTGGGAACAAAAACCCGGGTTTATGCAAACATAGACCCACCGTCAGTGAAGGAAGAGTTGGTGTGTGAACTATCACAGGATCTTGACTCCTACAAATCCATACGCCCTGATGTTATCCACCCAAGGGTGTTAAGAGAACTGGCTGACATCATTGCAAGGCCAATCTCCATAACCTCTGAGAAGCTGTGGAGATTGCGGGACATCCCAGAAGACTGGAAGAAGGCTAATCTCGCCCTCATCTACAAGAAGGGCTTCAAGGAGAATCCAAGGAATTATAGGCCTGTCAGCCTTTCTTCAGTCCCTGGGAAAGTTATGGAACAAATTCTCCTGGGGCCTATAACAAGTCAAGTGAAGCACATGACTGAGAAAAGCCAGCACAGATTCACCAGGGGCAAATTGTGCTTGACAAACGTGATCACCTTCTACAATAAAGTAACCTGCTGGGCTGATGTGGGGCAAGCAGTGGACATTGCCTACCTGGATTTCCCAAGGCTTTTGGTACCGTTTCCCACAGACTCCTCCAAGAGAAAATGATGCGTTATGGGCTAGAAAAGTGGTCTGTGTGATGTGTGGGGACCTGGCTGACAGGCTGCACCCAGAGGGTGGTGGCGAATCGCTCCTTTTCAAACTGGGAACCTGTCACAAGTGAGGTCCCCAGGGATCGATAATGGGCCCAATGCTGCTTAATCTTCATAATGATCTTGAACACAGGATCAAGTGTACCCTGATGAAGTTTGCTGATGATACCAAACTGAGCGGGGAAGTAGACACTTCAGAAGGGAGAGTCATCCCACAGGAAGACCTGGATAGTCTGGAAAAGGAGGCTAATAAGAACCTCATGAAGTTCAGCAAAGACAAATGTAAGGTCTGGCACTTGCGAAAACATAATCCAGGAGTGCAGCACAGGCTGGGATATACCTTGCTGGGGAGCTGCTTTGTGGAAAGCGACCTGGGGGTCCTGGTGGACAACAAGCTCAATGTGAATGAACAGTGTGCTGCTGTGGCAAAGCAAGCCAACTGGATGCTGGGTTGCATCAACAAGGGCATCACCAGCAGAGGTAAAGAAGTCATGATCCCACTCAGTGCTTGTCAAGCCACTTCTGGAATACTGTGTTCAGTTTTGGTCCCTGCTATGCAAAATGTTGTGGATAGGCCAGAGAAGGTCCAGAAAAGGCCACAAAGATGATCAAAGGGCTAGGAAGCCTGCCATATGAGGAAAGGCTGAGAGAACTGGGTTTGTTCAGCCTTGAGAAAAGAAGGCTTAGGGGAGACCTTATCACCATGTTCTGATATTTAAAGGGTGGCTACAAAGAAGATGGAGACTTCAAGGAGTCACTTGGAAAAGATGAGGGGTAATGGCCACAAGTTACTCCTGGGGACACAATTGGACACAAGAGGACAATTGTCCACAATGAGAACAATCAGCCATTGGAACGATCTCCTCAGGAAAACGTTGGATTCCCCAACACTGGACACTTTAAAGGTTCAGGAGGACAGGGTGCTGGGCCACCTTGTCTAGCCATGCTTTTCCCAAGAAAGGTTGGACCAGATGGTCCTTGAGGTCCCTTCCAACCTGGTATTCTATGATTCTATGATTAGTGAAGTAATTTGGAATCAATTTATAAAAGGAGGATTCAACAGGACAGGTAAATATATTTTTACAGCACTGCTGACAAAGTCATTACACAAGGAAAGACAACAGCTCTGTGACTGGCTTTGCAGCTGTTCCACGTGCTGATCTAAGTCATATGTCAGACAGGCATCCTAACAACCAGATCATCAACATTATTAATAAAGGGTTTTGAATAAGGCACTTTTAAAACATCTTCCAACCTCCAGAAAGTGTAGCTATAGGCAATAAACAATACATAGCCACTGTTAAATTAGTTCAGCAAGCAACAGCTTAAGTGCAAAGTCACGAGAACGTATTTTGTGGTTTAGGTTTATGCCACCTAATTTTCCAGGCTTTATTCCATGTGGATGGATTGTATCTTTTGTAAAACATCTCCCTAAGCCGTTTAGGCTTTAAAACAAATCAAGTCATAAAACTACTGGTCAGCAACTTACTTTAAAGTCAGTTTCAAATATTTTTAAAGCATAAACTGTGTTTGGGGAGAAGAGAAAAAGCTATTAGAAATGGGTTAGTCTGTGCCCACAACCACATAGTGTTGTCATATATTAAAAGAAATCCGAAGCTTCTTCCAATTTTGTTTCCTTTCTTTTTCACCAATAGACAAAAAACCTGACTCTCCTTAAAGGCTAGGCGGTGCTCATTAAAGGGTACTGGATGAAGTGCAAAGTGACCAAGGAGTACTGATGCCAGTGACCTTCTTTGAACACGTGACAAATGTATTTTTTCCTTTGTTCTGAAAGGACAAACACTTCCAGGCACTTTATGCAGACTTTCAGTTCTTGTGGGTGAGCAGTGATGTCTCTGATTCCGGACTGCACCTAGCGTGAGCAGATTGTCCCCGCATGATGACGGGTACACATCTGACTTTGCACAGATGGTCCGTGCCTTTTGATCCACCTGTAAATAGCCTTTTGAGTTCAATATTCAAAGCTGGCTTCAAGCGACACCTGTCACAGGACTTTGTTTGATAACACTGGCTAGGGAAATTCTTTCTGACCAACGTAACCATTCTCTGACTTCGCCCGTCAGTATACTCAGGACAAGGATACACTACTGGAATTCTGTGAACTTTTAAAGCACAGATACCACTTCATGTTCTTTCAGCCCCCTGACAAGTTTTACTTATTTATATTTTTAGGCTGAGAGAAAAGAGTGCTTTTTGAGTCATCACCTTCAACAAGAAATGGATTCTAGCATGTAGGAACACACTGCACACCTGCTAAGTTTTTGGCTACAGACTGCGTAGGCATCACACAGCTCAATGGAAAAATGTATTTTATCCATCACTATTTATTCAGCATCCACCAATGCTGTACTAAACTTGCTATACACTGCCTGTTTATCAGAATGCACACACACTGTTGCAACTGCTAAATACAGATAATTAATTTATTTACCATCATCTCTAAAGATATCTGTCATAGTTTTTGCTTTATACTGCAGAAGAAAGTTTTCTAGATTAGGAGAAATTATTATGTTGCCATGAATTATGGTCAGCTTCAAATACTGTATTTCAGGGCTAATATTTTTTTTTTGATTCTCTTTTCTCTGTCTCATATATGGATTTGGAGAGGTATCCCTAAACAAGTGTCAGTTCTGGGTGTCCACCTAGCTGCAGTGACCTTTGGTTCTGCTTTTATGGTAAATACTTGAAACTGAAAGATGCTTATCTTAAAGACAAACCTTTATACATGAAAGTAAGGGTTGGTTATAGCAGATATAGCACTGGTTCCTGCTAGATTGAACAATCATGAAATGTTTTATCATCCATGCTGTTTTGAATTAATGGAGAGTAAAGTGTGTGGATCCAGATCAGCGCTACGGAGATCATTAGCAAACCTGTAATTAAGTGCAGCTTCTGTTGGTAATTCAAAGTTACTATGAGCTAAATAGGCACGTAAATTTTATTATTTCCAATTAGATAGTGTTTAGATTGCACAAGAATGTTGTAAAGTCCTAATATTATGCCATCTATCTGACCTTTAGTTAAAGGTTCTGTTTTCCAGTTTTACAAGCAATAAATTCACTCAAATGGTTATGCAGAGTAAGATCTTAATATTTTTATGTTTTTAAACCTCAGCTAAGAAAAGTATGTGGTACCAGTACAAAAGCAATTTTTGTAAAATTCAAGCAGTTCGAATTGCAGAGAAGGCTGCTGATTCTTCTCTCAATGCCTGATGAATTAAAATAAAAATCATCAAAACAACCCCTGTTGCACTAGGTTCAATACATTATTCTCTTCAAGACTTAAATTTTAAATCAAATAGTTATGTTACATGCCTTCACATGCTTATTGTTTCATATATTTTAATAGGCTTGCTCACTTTCTTTTTTCTTGGTCCAATACAAATTTTCCCAAAGTAACGAATCGATGTATATTTCCCATCATGCTGAAAAATCATTTAGCCCACAGTGTTAGACATTTAGGAAATTTTATTGCTGTAATGTCTTTATGCAGCTCATATCCTCCTGCTCACATTTGAATGAGCTTGCAACTTTAACCACCTGGGAATGTCACTCCAAATAAACTATATATTACTTAGGCCTTCTTCAGTCTTTGATTATTCCTATGTATTTGGTAAAGAACCCAGGATTCCCACCTCCTGTACACAGAAGGTGAAAGACTGGCTAGGTGTAGTTGTGTCCACTGCCCTAGTTTTGCTTTCACACTTTGTTCAGGACTGTCTAAGAGCATTTCCAACTAGAATTTGCTGGCACGTAGGTTCCTCGGCTCGATACATGTCAGTTGCTAAATAGCAGTAATTTGAGTCCAACCTCTATGTCATGTTTAATCTCTATGCCATGTTCTTTGCTAGAAAGAGTAAAGAAATTACATTATTCTTACCTATTTTATGATCAGAAAACATTCCTTTAAAATTGTTATGTAAAAATATATTATACTCTATTTTGACAGGGCTAAGAAATAGCAAGAGGACAAAGCGAAAAGAAATCAGCCACTTCCCCACTGACACTATTTTATACTTTTTTCTGTGTCGCCATGACATACGATCCACTCTATAGCTTAGAAAAGGATCAGTATGTCTTCAAGGTTCCCTGACACCTTTCACTTTCCTTAGTAAGATGTAGCCTGTTCATGCACAAGTACTAATTCAGTAAGCTGAAAATTAAGATGATCCTCTCTAAGTACAGCTGTCATCCATTCTAAGCTTTCTGGGATCATCACCTTTTAAACAAGCATACTCTAGCTGCAAATGCATCATGATTTATCCAAAACTATATCAATCTGATGCAACCTTACCTCTTCGCAGTCTATCATTGAGCACCCTAATGTCATGATTTAGAAAGATAAGGAAGAAATGGGTGCTAAGGTGCAGACAGTTCTGTGGTTCACTGTATAGGACTTATAAATATTTGCAACTTTATGATGTTAATAAGAACTAAAAGCACTGGGACAATATCAAGATAAGCAAAAACTACTTTCCAGCTAAGCTAAATATAAATAAAATATAGAGTACAAGTGCTAATGTGAACCAAATTCACACGTTTCAGTGTGTGTGCAAACAGCTTGCACTCCTAGGATTTTTTTCAAAAAACTACCATAGATTTAAAGAGGAGATGCTTTTCCCAGTCAGTTCTTTACTAGAGTATATTAGTATAAACTGTACCAATGTGATTATCAGAATGCAGTCTGTGTACATTCATAATAGGGTGCTGGAGGTAAACAGAATCACATATTTCATAAAATTATGTACCTGAGTTGTGTCTATAAGATACATATATACATCACCAAGCAGTAACTTTACAATTAAAACTCCTTCCTTCCTATTTAAGAAAAACGTGGTGCCTTTTAAGATAATCCATTTTACTATGAATAATACTTGAATTTCATTGTTCTTGGCTAGAAGCTACCTGCATTTTAGGTTTGCAGCTGCCTGACACTTCCGCTGGAGGAATGCATACTCCATATAATGACAAAATATGCAAAATATTTAGACACAATAGGATGACAAAAAGTGACAAAACACAATTCCTACAGTGTATTTCAAGCGTGCTCCATCTATGCATAAGAAATTAATTAGCAGCATACCAGCAAATAGCGCTTATGAGTATGTATATATTCCGTATTTATGATAGTAATATTACATAGCACCAAGGGAAATTACACAGTGATGAACACCTGTTTTACACAGGGAGCCACTAAGATCTGCATTTATTTGTCCCAAGTTTCTTCTCAGAAAAAAAGCTGGTTGAAGAGACAATACCTTAACCCCTTTTACTAAGCTCCACGTAACAGAGCTTCTTTAAACGTTTTTAGGAGACACACGGATAAGTTCTCCAAAAGTTACACCTGTAGAAAGAAGGCAAAGAACCAAACCAGAGGAACTTACTAAGGCTTAGTTTTATTCACTAGCAGTAAGTAAGGTTTGGAAGCAAACAAACTTGAATGCAAGGGTGTGAGTTTTTTTCTTAACATCATCTTTTCCCTTTGTGGGACAGCCTTCTCAAATTCAGCCCTAGCAAAGCCTTAGTGCTAGACCAATGCATTTTATAGTCTTTATTAGGAAAAATTTGTGAACAGTTAGCATATTTTTTGTTTAAAACAGTCATTTTCTCTTTTCTTCCCCTTTTGATTTTCAAGACAAGTTGGCAGAGAAGATTAGAATAATTTTAAATCTGACAATTTTAAAACTGGGTCCATATCATTGCCACCTCTAGGCTAACAGTGCGTAATATAATTGGAAGATCTCAAAACTACAGTGGTAGCAGAAGAATAACAGACAATGACCAATGATCTTCTACTGCAGCAGCTTAAGTTTTAGTAACTTTTCATACAAAAACATGCATTTTTAAGACTTCATACTTTCAATATAGCTACAAATGGACTGCAGCTTTGAGAAAAAAATCATCTGTGGAAAAGAAAAAACAGCAGGTACTTTTTACACAAAGAGTTCAAAGGCAAGTCATAACAAGCTAAGGCACAACTGAGCACTTCCTTGGTTATAATACACATTTAACTACTCGTAAAGTATCCCAAAGTATACATTTCCCTCCTTTCCCCAGTAGCTGCTCTACTCAGCGTTATACAGCAGGTTTTGTTGGAAATCACCCCATCAGACAACCTAAAAGCAGACGCTGAATTTATGCTCTATAAACTAATAATGAATAAAATCTACTTCTCTGTCTAGCCACTCTGGCAAACTATATTCCTCTGCCAAATATTGATATTAGTAGTATAAGAGAACATACTTTAGCGGTTTCAAATTATTAGCAGGGGTTTTAGGATTGTTTTTTTCTTGGAGTCTCTCCTTCCGTTCAGTGGTTTATAAAATCGTAATAAAGGGCTATGTAGTGTTTTCTTCCAAACGTCAAAGTGTGAAAATTGCACTATATCTTGCACTGTTACTTTTCCTCTTAAATAAATACCTAGAAATTGTCTAGGTTTTACATCTTGCATACATTTAGAAGCTGCAGGGCTGCCAGAAGCTTATCACCTGATAAATCATGTATGTGTATATTGCTTGTAGCTTCCTTTAATTTGTTAGTTCTTTCATTGAGTACACTACAAAGAGAAATACAACACTTCCAAAGTGTGGACATTTTCCAGAAGCACGGGCTTAAACCAGAGAGCCTGGACATTTCATAGAAGCTGAAACCAGCATAGCATCCATCACCTACCCTGTACTCCTCACAGGATATGGTCAGGTCGATGGGCGTGCAAATACAGGTTTGCCCTCAGCTCCTGTAATCACTAAAAATGCTACTGCCAGCTTTCATTTATCAAAACTACAATACATTTGTGTTGTTTCTTCACATTGCAACTCCCCCAAACACTTTAATCCATACACAAAACCCATTAAAAGGGGGACAAACTTCTAGACTGACAATCAAAGAAAACATCCATATCAGAAGGATCAGGAAATGTCCATATGTTAGACAACTCTGTCTCTGGTAGCCAAGCAAATCTGGAAATCAGATTCATGGGGAAAAGTATATCAGCCTGCCACATTTCAAAGCTGGTGCATGATGGCCTTTTTAAAAAAGGAAATAATATTTAAAAACAGTATAGCTGATTAACATGGATGTAGAATTATTTATAATAATAAAGTAGGAATCAGACTAAAGATTTTTTTATATTTTTAAATAGCTACACATTTGATTAAATTCTGAATTTTTTTAGTGCTTACAGAATATTCAAGATAATAAGGCTATTCAATAATTATTATGTTACCAAAATATGAAGTGAATGAAGACTTAAGGGAAGGATGATACAGACTGCCTAGCACTATGGAAATTAAAGACAAAAAAAGGGGGGAAGGGACAGTGAATGAATATAGCATTTGGGTGTGTGTTTTAAGCAAACATATATATAGAAAAGAACAAGTATAAACAGAGTTGCACTTATTTATAGGAGGGGTAAAGGTTTGGAAAAGCAGCACTAGTACCTTGCCACAACAATTAAAATGTAAATATTCATTAATGTTTTATTTTTGTTGGAACTAAAGCCCTCGTAAGGCATTTATGTCAAATTAATGAAATAATTTTGAAGTTTGATTAAATCACAATTCTATCTTTTTGTAGATACAATAACAATAAATACAATTCAAGTTTTGCAGGTTTTTAAAGTTCTAATGATATTTTCTGATGAAGATATTAAAATCCCAGTAGAGGGATCACAGTATTGCCCTAAAGGTTAAAGAAAAACAGAATCTTTGATTATTTTCACAGCTTCCGCTTGCTACATACAGCTTAGAAACTGTTAAGTTGAACTAATTGTACCTAGTAACTGGGTGGCTCAGTGGCAATATGCAACCAATTTATAAACTAATGACCAAGACTTTTCAGGCACCTGATGAATTTACGTAAAACGTAACACCTCAGGAAACAGCCATGCTATCTTTTAGTGAAGGAAAATGGCTGGTTACGATGAAAACAGAGAACACTATTGTGTTCTCATGATCTTGGTGTGCTTATATTCCTGAAACTAAAATAAGTATTTTCATAGACTACCACAAAACTTCAATCTCTGCAAAAGTAGAGAAATATTAAGGCCCCCTGCCACACACACACACACTTTAGAAGACATAAAGTTTCAGGAAGACAGTATGTAATTTCAAATCCAGTCTTAGTGTGTTTGGTTTTTTGGGTTTTGTTTGGTTGGTTGGTTGTTTAAACTATAACATGGTATTTTAACTATGTCTCTGTTTTCTAAGCCCTGAAAGATGCTTCCCATTCCTTTCTTGGTAGAAGCACTGCATAACTGCGTCTTCTAAATGAGAGTGATCTCTGTAGGAACAGCAGCTGGAGTTAAGGCAGTTTTTCAATAGTGGTAATGCCTCCTACATATTGAAACAGTAATACCAAATATTAATCACTGTTAACATATAAGCTAGCAGGCTCATAATTTTCCCAGCAATACCCCATGCTGTTAGCAGGTGCTTATCCTGCTGAGAAGAGGTTAAGTGGATACCGCTGATGCACTGAGGCAGGTGGATTGCTACCTCTGCTGCGTGAAAGGGAGTAGGAGTGGCTCCCTAGGGAACAACAGGATTTTAAGATTAGAACAACCATTCCTACTGGTGCAGCATAGGTACGGTCTGGCCTGGGGAAAGTCTTCAGATGCATTTTGCTGATAATCTGTTAATAGTGACTAATTTCCAGGAAGAGATTTTACACTGCAAACTTTGCTGGTTTTGCTTTTAAGCCTGCTCACACAGCCTACTAGGTAAAGGCCATTGGAAAAATAAGTATGTTTCACTAAAAAGCAATTGCATAAATAGATTTACAGGAGGAAAAATTAACATCTAGACCTTTAGGCTTCACAGTTTAATACATGTATTTTCAGCTGTTCTGTTATTAAAAAACAACTAGACCCATGAATGCTATGACTAACATAATTACTTTTAGTCCCTGAGCTCTAAGAATGTATCATGGCAGCATGGAAAACAAATATGGACAGGTGTGAACAAAAATAGGAGGAAGTATCTCCTGCTACATCTCTAATAGAGTTAGCAGGTGTGGCTCCATGTTGGTAGGCATAAAATCTGGTCTTTTTCTAGTTAGCTTGGTAGCAAAGACTGAGAAAAAGCGGCAGCACGAGATATAGCACGCTGTCCTAGCAAGGACAGTCAGTATTGAAAGACAGGTGAAACCCTATGCTGTAGCCTACACGGCGTGAATTAACTAGCACAAGGTTGGCTTGCTCATGCCTACTCCTGCTACAATAGCATATGAACTGTATGTAGATATACCTTTAGTTGCAAATCCATTGGAAAAAGTGGGAAAGAACAGATAAGTAGCAAGCCTCATGACATCCACTAAACCCCTGAAAAGAAAAATATAATATATGCATCATACTTTATCAACTATTTCAAATATATCTCTGGCACACTTTAATAAATATCATATGAAGTACGCAAAAGTGAAAATAGCTTTCTTAAAATGCTGTATAGTTGTAGACGGTAATGATCCCAATAAAGGAGCATTATAAGCATTACATTTACATATTTTTGTTGATTCAGAAAGGCCAGTGTACATGTTTAGGAAACAACAACCAGATTATGAAGGAGCTAACTCCAAATGCCAATAAATGTTATGCTTTATAAAACATGCACACATTAAGTAATCTTTTGTCCTACGTTTAAATAGTTCAGTGGTACAGTAATAATGTGTAGGCAAAGACTGGAAAACTAAATTTAAGGGAACTATTGCTTTAATTTTTTTTTTCCTTACAATTCCAGCCCTCACTGCTGCTTATTTTCTTTTAAACTTTGCATAGTTTTACTTTTTTGCCACTCACCTGTTTTGCATAAACAGTATACAAGAAAGCGCTGTACAATAAATGCTCAATAGCTCCTGGCCTTGAACAGCTTATTCGCCTAATTGTGCATCCCTTGTGGATTTTTCACAATACTTTACAGATCTAATTTAAATACTTTTACAGATTCATCAAATACATTCTCTGAGGCACATTTATTCAGCTTACTTTAAAAACTTCTAATGAATTCTCTCAATATGTAATTCTATATTCAGCATCATGATTTGAATTAAATATTATTGAACAAGGTGTTCATTATTGGGTATGAATTATAATTAGAGCAATAGTAACCTATACTATAATAACGGTTTTATTCCCTTTTCTTGGAAGCTTTATTTCCTATCTGTGAAAAGACCTTCATCTGAAAATGTGCCTTAAATGTAAGAAAGAAATTAAATTTTATCAGTCCCAACTGTACAGAGGCTGGAACTAAACTATTAGATCTTTCCTTGAAAAGCTAAACATATCCTCCTGCTATTGTGCCACCAATCAGCAGCACAAAGGTGGCTAATTTATTACAAGTAAGATAATATATGCTAATACTATGATGGGACCTAGATTTTCAATGTACGACATTAATTTTGAGAATGATTGCTCTACTGACATATTCATCACCAGCTTTGAACAGAGAAACCAGTCCCTGCTCTTATGAAGAGCATCCTCTTGGAATCCATTTCTAAATGCATGAAGGACAAGAAGAAAATCAGGAACAGCCAACATGTGATTTACCAAAGGCAAGTCACACATCACCAACTTGACTGCCTTCCATGGTGAAATGACTGGCGATATGGATGGTAGTAGAGCCGCATAAGTAATATGCCTCAACTTTTGTAAAACTTTAGATGCCGTGGCAACAGCATTCTCATTTGGCAGTTGAGGAAATATGAACTGCAGGAACAGACAATTAGATGCATCGAAAAAAGGCTGGACTACCAGGGTTTGCATTGGGTTGGCAGCCAGCAGAAAGTAGGGCATCCCAGCAGTTGATCCTGTGGCATTATTGACCAGGAACCTCATAAGTGACCTGGATGATAAAACAAAACACACCTTGAACAGCTGTCCAAATGGTACCTAATTAGGGAAAGTGGTTGATATCTAGCCGAAGAACCTAAATCCACAGGAGTTCATAGGAACTGAGCTAACAGAAACCTCATGAAATTCTGCAAGAATTAAAAATATCTGTACCTGTGATGAAATAACTTCATGTACCAGCACAGGCTGTGAAGCGAGAGACTGGGTAGCAGTCCTGGGAAAAAAACAATCAACCAGAAAAAAAAAAACAAACAAACACCAAACCCCAAACACCATAATCAAACAAAGAAAAAAAAAAATCACGGCCAGCAGATGTTAGCAGATTGAGCAAAGTCATTAAACTCCTCTGCTCCATGCTGGTGAGGTTACACCCAAAATACTATGTCCAGATTTGGACCTGACTGTTCAAGAGGAATATGGAGAAAATGGAGGAGTTAGGGGCTTAGAGCACATAACTTATGAAGGGAAGGGAGAGAGAGGGAACTTGCCTTGTTCAGTCAGGTGAACAGGAGGCTAAGGGACAACGTAACAATTTCCTACAAGCACTTGAAGAATGTATTGAAAGACAATGAAGCTACACTCTTCATATTAGCAACAGAAAATAAAGGACAAAGCCGAGCAGCTTGGAGATTCATGAAGGAAATTAGGAAACCTTTCTTCTATGATGTGATGACTCCTCACTAGCAGGGTGTCATAGTGCTGTAGGCTGAGAATCTCCACTCTTAAAGTTGTGCAGACTTCACTCACACAAACCATAGCTAATGTGGCTAATGTGGCCTCATGTTGACAATAGTCCTACTAGCAGTACGAGGCTGAACAGAATGACCTACTTTCTGAGATCCCTTACAACCAACGCTTCTAAGATGCTTTGAAATAACTGAAAAAAACAACCAACCAACCAAGAACCCCAAAAAAACCCAAACTCACAATCTCTCCCTCCAAAATATGGAATTCCAGAAATATATAATACACTAACACAAAACCAATATATATTAATACATGGGGCTTTCAGGCTTTCATCTCTTTGGATAGGTTGATAACTGAAATACTATCAAAAGTATGTCATAGATCAGAACCAGCAGCACATCTCTGCATGTGGTAACCTTCCGACATGCGCATGTGTGTGTGCTGTCCACCTACAATGGTACAAAACACAAGCAATCTTATTCAATGCTCGTACTAGATACCTCTTATTTGTTCTAGAGTAAAGAAAAGGAGCAACATACCAGTAGTGCAACTAAGAAACAGAAAAAAAAACCCAGTAAGCTATTTTAAACTGCACACCATCTTGTTCATGCTGACTTCCAACTTCTAGATTATGGTGCATCTTCTGTTTCTTTCAGGCAATGAAAGATGTTGTTTATATGCCCAACCCACAATAATCTACAGAAACTCCCTTTTATAATGGCTGTACTGCCACTTGTTTGATTTTTGTTCAGTTACTCAAACATGATTAATGGCCCCAAACACTTTTAGGTCATTTGAATAATGAAAACCTTACCTGACAAACCATTTACGGTTCACACCAAGATTCGGAAACTATTGTACTACAGCCTTGTGCCTTGAAGTTCCGCACCTTTAAGACCCTCCAAATGCTGCTATACCTAGTAAGGGGGCATTACACAGAAACTGCACCGTCTGGCTAACTTCTAGATGGTAGAAATTATAATTCTATTTCAGAAACTCACAATGATTTGTAGCCTATGTTGAGCTTTATAATAAGGCTGACACCACCCCCTCACCCCCAAAACAACTACCCAAAACAAACACCACCCCCAGAACGGAACATCACTCACATGAAGGAAGTGGGGAAAAAAAAAGTAGCTTCTCACTTTTTAGTTTCAAGAGCAACCAAGTTACAGATCAAATCTTGATTTTTAAGAACAATTTATTATTAGAGAAGTACTTCATCTTTTTAAATGAACCTAGAGCTCATAAAGCAACAGGCTGGGAGCTACAGAGAATAATATCCTGTTTATCCTCCAAACAGGAGTAGCACAGATCACGCTAACACTCAGTTGCTATCCTGACGAGAGGCATAACAGCTACTTGCAAAAAGAAAATTCATTGCAGTGCCCTACTGGTATACCATAGCCATATTTTGAAGGCTGAACTTTTAGAAGCAACGTGACTGGCTTGTACCACTTCTGTTTAGATCATTTAGTCTAAGAATTTACAGCAACATGCTCGATTTGAAAAGGGCTAACTTTAAATTACCTTTAAATTCAAATTATTTTTAGTTCTTAATCTAACTGAAGGCACCACCTGCAACTCCCTAGAAAACACAAATTTTTTCTTTACCACGAAGAATGACGACTTCGGGAAGATGCACCAGGTTTGTCTTGGAAAATACAGACTGAACAAGCACAAGCAGAAAGGCTTTGAAACCCAGGTAAAAGGTCTTTCCATTGCCCGCACGTGTGTATAACCCACATTACTTTTAAATTAACTTTTTATTTATGACATGTTTTACACACAAGACAGGTTTGTTTTTAGACACCTGATTCCAGAACTCAGTTTATTCACTGAAACTTTTGACCACACAACTTCAGAAACACTTAGTCACACGGACACCCATTTCAAACTTCATTTCCTTTTAATATTGACATATATGAAGAGGAAAAATATTTTTGTTCCAATTTTGAGTTATGTATGACCTTATACAATAAGTCAATTCCAAAAGCTTGTTGCCTTAATTGCAAACAATTATTCCTTTTCTAAGATATATTTTGGTACATGTCCAAGAGTTATATTTTATGCTTTTAAGATGCAAAAGATTAATGGGGGAAAAAACATAGTCACCACGACTTAGTTATTTTTTCATAGTCCGTACACGACAAAACTAAAAAGCCATAGCTAGCGAGCCTGTGAAGCCAGGACCTACATGTCTCGTGTACCATACTGCTAAAAAAGCTGTTCTCACCAAAAACCAGACATCCTGTGCTGAATCTCAAGGAAATTTGATGGAAATATTTTAACCAAATGGAAAACGGGAATGTGGAATCTATGATATGGATAACAGTAATCTAATTCCAGTAAATACATTTCTCATTTGTTTGCTTGATTGTGACAAAGATTAACACGAAAAACAAAGACTACGCCCACCTCAGTACCAGCCCAGATTACATCCCAAGGGAGTGTCCCACCATTGGGCTATTCAGAAGTAACTGAGACTGCAGTCTCAGTGCGCTTTTTGTCTTTCACGCATTTGAAAGGACTTCGCTTGCCCCAAAGTGTACAATTTATTTTCCTTTGTTCTTTCTTTCATGGGAATGGAAGGAGAGAAGCAGGTTTCAAATCACAAAAAGCATTTCCTGCTCAAGTCTGTCTCAGGAACAGCACAAAAACTTACATTCTTTGTACAAAAGTCTGTAAGCTTAGCTGAAAGTGCAGTGCTGTTCTGAACGGTCAGGTAAGGAAAGAAAAATAAAATAAAAGGGTATTTATAAATGACTGTTGTTATAACTTCTGTTATAAAATGTAATTAGTAAATCCTCTTAGTTTTCAGTTTTGAATAAACTTCTATTTATAACTTTGTTATGACAAATAAACAGCATTAGGAAGAATAACCATATGAATAATAAGGTCATAATTAAATTTTCTTTCTATACCTACAAAATTAAATTCACAGGCAGAATTATGGTGATAGCTCTACATGACCCCTTTTTCACCTTAGCAATACTGTTCTGTTGTGTTGATACCATGATGTTCTGCAATCATAGTTTGATTTACCCTGTCTTTATGTCCAACTGTACAAACTTCACTTTTACAGAAACACACAGTTTTCTCAAAAAGCAAATGAACAGACAACTTTCAATCTGTTGAAGAAATGAGATATTATCCTATCAGTGGTCTGTATAGTTATGTCCTTCAGGTGAAAATTATTACTGAAAAATAATTTTTTTGTAATGAACTTGATTCTTCCTTTGTATTTGACAGTCAAACATTCTTCATTTACTCTCCTCTGCACCATAAGCCCTGCATGCTTTAAACACTATAATAGAGAAATACTATGCAAAAATATTAACTGCTGTTACTCATAACTGAGTCATAATAACATGACCTGCAACATGCTATTGTATATTAACACAATTTGCTCTTAAGGTCAGAAGAATTATAAAGTTCACTTTAAACTGTGACTATGAAACATAACACACAGTGAAATTCTTTCTAAATCAGAGCTCCATGGAGTACATTACTTTGATAGAAACTGAAATGTTCTGTGTTCTTCAACATCTACTATCCTTCTAACGAGTCCAAGCAAAAGCTTAGAATCAGGCACTACAGTTTACAAACACTCATTTACTTCAGCTATTTCCCACTAATAACTAAGTTTGAAAATGAGTCAAACAGAAATGGAAAGCTGAACAATTAAGATTCTCCCCATAAGCCCATCTCTATCATTTTATTAAAGGCAACTGGGAAAACCCATACCGAATAACTAATTCAAAATTACATTTGTAGAAAACAAATTAATGTAATAATTTTCTTTCTGAAATTAATTTAAATCTCTGTGGATGCTCCAGCAAATTTACTCTTTGCTATGCATACAAAAAGTTATGAAAAGCCTTACTACACTGCTTTAGGCACAGATTCATTGCCTCGCTGTTAACTGTAATGGCTATTCCCATCCAGCAGGCTTGCTTTAAAGCAAATACATTTTTGCTACTACATTCATATCAGAAATTCTGAATAGTGCTATGCTGTCCTGCTAGACTATAAAATGAGATAATTTCTAAGCCTAATTAATGAGCATGAGTAAATCATTAATGAAGTTCTGGTTTTATGTCTTTTACAATCTTTTTCCAATTTTCTCCAATCAAACGGCTGGCTCCTTACATTTTCTACTTTATCCTATGTTTTCCAGGACCAGATTTTTCCAACCACTTCTAATGTGAAAGAAGTTTCAGCAATTTAAAAAACCAAGCTGAGAAAGATATTATCCAACACAGAATTATATATAGACTATACTAGGCAGTGGTCAGGATGCTGTTTTCTGTTCACGCATATTTTTTAACTACCAATAATTGGATTTAGTTTTGGCTCTGTTTCTTTTTTTTAACAAAGTTCTGATTTAACATTTGTTGGCATAAGAACTAATGTTTTACATACTTGCAGATGAAGTTATTTCTTATTTCTGTTTTTCCAAAATTTCTTCTTGAAAGGTCTCTGTATTGCTATATAAATCACATTGGAAGAATTCAAATCCTTTCCTATTAGCAAAAAGATACTAGCTAAGATTTCTGTAGATAAGGAAATTCACTTGCTTTATGCAATCCTATCTCAGAAGCAACATATAGAAACTAGAAAGTATTTTCTTACCTTGCTTAAGCAAGGAGACGAAATATTTTTTTTTCTCTAGTTACTCTTCTCAGTTCTGCATGGCTGATTAATAATGAAACCTGAGAGTACTTAGTGCTTTACAAGAACAATGATTATTCTATAGACTTTAGTCTATTTTCAGCCATATATCACTAATATAAACTCAAATTATTTAATCAAGGCAACACTGACAGCAATTTAACTTCCACCCTCATGTTTACTTAAAACATTTGAAACCTAGTGTGTCTTGAACCTGTATCTCTAGATCCTTCCAAAAAAAACCTTCTAAGCAATAAATTGCAAAACTTCTACATAATCTACTGCGTGTTGTGCTATGTGTTTCTAAGGCTATCATCTATCTGTTGAAGGGACGGAGCTATTAAAAACAACTTCAATGGACAGAAAAAGACGTAGATGACGGAAAAACAAGAATCATCCAGTGTTACACATGAAGCAAAAGTATATAATTTAAGACACCAAAGTTATGGAAAAAATTATAGATTCATAATCTGCCAACATTTAAATTTCCATTAGTAAATACTATTTATTAGTGTAAATGGAAGTACTGATCAAAGGCTCTTGAATTATCAGGTAATGTACTATAACCACCTGAACAGAAACAAGCATCTTTCTTCGCAAGACTGGGGACTTATCTCCAGTAGTGAAAAAGACACTCCAAATCATTAATATATTAAAATTACCACAATGTAATGGTGTATTAATCTGACATAAAACAGCTAGTGTGGATGACAGGTGCTGCTTATATAACATAAAACTGAATCTTCTTCTAAATGTATGAGACTTTTGTAATGGGTCTAAATCTAAACTCCTGTCTTAAATTACAGGCTCAGTTTGAATAGTCACATGCAGCATGGAAAGAAATCAGCAGCTATGTGATTAATCTGAACACTAACAATTCTGCTAGTATTTCAGTTTGTGTATAAAATTTGTTTCAAGTTAGCTTAAAGGTGATAAAGTCAGTTTCTTTTGTTAATACTTAATGTTAATAACAGTGGCTGTTTTTTAAATTATTCAAACCAAGCCTACATACTGATCTTCATTCAGATGGAAAGACTGATAATACAAAAATAGAAGGCTCAAATATGTAATAATCACCCTTTGAAGGTGGAGAGCTGTCTCTGAGGTGCGCGAGGCTTACTTCAGCTTGTAAGCATTAGAATGTTGATAAAGGTGAAAAACTATAATGAGACCCAAACTGTCACCTCTGAGATACTTCTGTTCATTAGATTCCTGGAGGTATCCAAGAAGAAATAATATTTCTGATAGTAATCACTTTTTAAGTTAATGCTAAATATGAGATACACCAATGTTGCTTTTAGCTATTAGGTGCTTATTAACACCGGATAAAAAGTTTATGAATAAAAAGGCAGAAGACAGTTAAACTTTACAAACTTGCAGATAAAGCCAAACTGCAAACTATTTTTATTCAGGTCAATATCCTTTTGTCTACAAGCTTGTTTGTTTGTGGGTTTTTTGATCCTTTCCTAGTGGAAAATAGTAAGCCTCGATCATGGATCAGAACTAACCATATTAATTTCTATTGCCATTAAACCGATTACCTTGTGCCTCTTTATCAGGCAATAATTCAGAAAACTATTCCATGCCCTTCTTCCCCACCATTCTTAGGCTTAAATAAACAGAATAATTTTGACTAAAGTATCTTGTGTGTTCTTGGATAGGCACCCATTAGTACAATTGTGTGAATTAATCTGCAGAGAATAAAAAGGGAAAGAAATTAAAAGACAAAAATAGTTAAAGTATCAAAGCACCAAAAAACATTTGCTAGCACTGTTTTTTCACACTGGATAGTTTTAGAGTTAGAAGAATTAAGAGTGTAAATGCAAACTTCAACGTATTCTTGCTGACTCGTGATCTGTAGGAACTCTGCCTTTGATAATTGTTCATTTGGGTTCAAAAGTATTAAGTAAGAACACAGTGAAAACCCACAAATTTTCCTCATTGTATTTCCTATATGTGAAGCTAGTACTGTATGCACTCTCCTTGCTCTCTTGCACTGCATTGTACGCTCCTCTCCTTACTACGTATCTCAGAGAAACTGCACATGATGTGGCAGATAGACAGTGGGAAAGTCCTTTTAACTGTAAGACAAACTGCTTTGCATACCTTTAGAATAGACTTCATTTAAACAGTACATAACAATCTGAAGTTTGAAAAACTGGTTAATTCTGTACATAAAAAATTTATTAATTACTGAGAAGATTAAAATATAAGATTTAGCTAATTTGAATGAGATTTTCCTGAGATAATCAGAATTCACATCCATTCAAATACCTGAGATTTTAGAGAAAATGTACTCAGGCACTCAACAGGTAATTCTGTTTGCCCCATTGTGCAACATTAAAAGGTCCTTACTGAGTTAATCTACAAAAATATTTTTGTTTTTCTGCTTTCTGCTGGGAGTAGCCTCTGGTTTCTACTTGCCCTCTGTAAGTCCAGCAGAGAGCCACCAAGATGATCTGGTGGCTGAGGCACAATGTACAAGGCGAGGCTGAGAGAACTGGGGATTTTTTGCCTTAGGGAAAGAAAGCTAAAGCTTAGTTGGTCTTGAACTACCCAACAGGACAGTGTAAAAAAAAACCCCACAACTCAGTGAAGTGCACTGTGGAAAGGGCATATAGCCCTCAGGCACAGAATCTATATTTTTTCCCCAGGGTACAGCTATAGGTTATTCATTTTAACTTCCTATTGAGTAGTACACACTGCGACTGGATTTTGGGACTCTGAGGGTACACTTCCAACCCCTTAGTATGAGTAATAGACCTCAAACAGAGAAAAGGCATGTGCAGTGCCCTCACTACATATGCGATTTGTCTATTAATTATCTCTATTAACTGGGTGAAGGGAGAAGATCAGAGAACTTTATTTCTTTTCTATTTTAATGTTAAGTAACTGTAAATAAAAAAATAAAAGGCATTAGCTTTTTACCAGAAAAAGTAGCTACTCAGCACTCTTACTATATGATCTGTTATACTGAGGCTTTTCTTTGTTATGTCCTTTCAGCTATTTCTACGTACTTCCTTAAACACTGGATTTATTAACACACAGACTTCATGATATGAAATAAATTCCATAAGCAATAGCAGAACAATAAAGATTTTGGTCCAGAGACCTTAAAGCCTAAGCAGAGGACAGCAAAGAAAATTGCTTTGCTTTTCTATCACTAATCTCATTTATTCTGGGAACAAAATCCAGTGCACTGTAAGGTCAGCTCCTAAGCAGACAACTCTGATTGGTAGGAACAGAGAAAAATACACCTTCTTTACCTCTTCCCCTGTGCACACTAGGAAAGGAGAGAGCTTGATGCCCTGCCCCAGAAACCAAAAGGCTTCAATATGGGTCTCAATGCATAAGCTTGATATTATGAAGTTGTATGTATGAGCTTAATTTTTGCACATGACAATCCACAGTAAGGTCAAAAGAACTTCTCTAAATGGCAAATCAATGCTCTGCCTGCACAGCTGGATATCACATCCTTCTCCTGCCTCTTGTATTCACCACCTCTTTGACCCATTAAACTCAAATTTCTTGAAAATGCCACAGCAAAAAGTAAAAGCAGCTATGTCACATTAAAAATAAAAAAATCTTTATAATAATATTGCCTTCTGAAATCTGTCCCAGTAAGATCTGGCTCATTCAACATCCAGATTTACTGTTACCTTTCACAGACTTCAGTGTTCAGTAGGTAAACAGATATTAATTGGGTTTCAGAGGTTTAATGCTACAGGGCAACCAAAAACTTCTCTATTTATCCATAATAACAAAATTATTAGACACCGGAAATTGTTAGAAATGTAAGAAAGCATATTTATTATGTAGATAAAATCTTTTAGTAAGAGNGTAATGTTCTTCATGTTAGACTTAGTACTATATATATTCATTTTTGCAGAATGCTTTTCACTCACATCATAGTTTTCATAATAGCAGAGCAGACAGACTTAATCATTCAACTAAAATGCAACAATGCATTCAGAAAGCATTCAGAATATTGTATCAGAGGAAAGATGATATTTTTTCAGTATTTTATGCATGACAAATTCTTCAGGGCTGAAGCTCTGTATTAAATAGAGCTGTCTTTCTTATGTGCTATGTATGAACTAGAGTACAAAAATAATCTTTTAGCCTTCGAGCATTAGACGNTCAAAAAATGTTCTCTTGCCTTACAGTGCACTTCACAGGGAAAAAAGACAGCCAGTTAACCCATTGGAATTTGTGATTCAGCAGAACTTTCAGTTCATATGAAATCTCACTTTCAATTTTTGCACGACAGTTTCATAACCGTTTCCTAGATCCTGGACCGATGCCTGAAACCCTCTTTCTGTGAACAGCAAACTCTGTTACATACACACAAACAGACTAACTGATCCAAATACATGCTTCATATTGTTTATTAGACTTGTGTACAGCAAACTTCCTCATCTCACACAAACACTCCTGTATACCTATTACTGAGAGCCTAAATAGTTCACAAAGGCTTTGTAAATTTTTAATTAAGGTAAATGAACAGACTTACAATAACAGTTCATTTTAGCAGGTCAGAATTCTGCACTGAAGCAGTTTGACTTGTACGATTTATGTACGTTTAGTCCAGCCTACAAAGCAGTGTCTTGGTATCTAACTTGCTGGACACACTACTGGAAGGTGAAAAAACTTGCTGCACAGCAATGGTGACAATAAAATTAAAACACCACTCAAAGTACAAAATTCAAAATAGCTTAAAATACAGGAGTCTAGGATTATTACATACTAAAACATTAACAGAATCTACCAACAAGAATTAAACACCATTTTCAACCCAAAAAGGTTTCCTGCTGAGAAAGATGTGAGGTTGTTTTATGAATCCAGACCCCTGAATCGATCGTATGCACAGCTTCATGGGCCCCTTCTCCTCTCAAAGTAACCAGCACTACTCTTTAATGACAGAGATGATATATATATCACTTACAAGACATATGAATGGTGTTGGTTGAGAGCATCAACCTCAGATGAGATAAAGCCCTACCAAAATACTTCGACAGATTACAGTGGCTTCAGGACATGTATTTTTTCGCTCTGAGATTCAGTTGGCGGTAGGAAGTGTTGTTTCCTCCAAGTGAAATAAGTAGCAATATCAGACAAATAATATAATGGTACTTACAAAGTTGGGTTGATTACACATATTTATTTCAAAATGATAAAATTTAGAGTTGTTTTAATTTGACTGCTTGTAGGATGGAATTTCACAATGCCACGGGGCATTGAGGAGTTTCTGCTATTTTGGTCACAGATTTAGTCATGGCTTTTTAGTCTGAAGAGCCAAACCTGAAAATTCCTCATCAATTTTTGTTAACTAGATACACAGAGTTAGCAACAAAGGAATATTTTCCATGTTTGAAAGTTTTCAGGATTAATTCTCATTTTGAATTTAGAAATGTCAAACAGTAGCAGTCATTAAACAAATAAATAAAAATTGTAAAATTCATTAGTTTACTTATTCTGAAAACTTTGGAAAAATGCGTAGTACTGCGTTAAATGTTTCCTATGTATTTTATTCCATGTGACAATCAGGTAATTGATTTCAAGATATCCATCTCTGGAACAGAAAATTATAATTTTTAAAAAGTGCTTAACTGTTTTGAGGGGATTTGGAACCAATTAAAGAAAAGCTATAAGAATTTGTTATATGTAACAGGAACCAAAGAGGTCAAAATGTTAAGAAAATGATAAGGAAAGCAGCGATTACTAAGGATAAAAGCCTACATCTTACGGTGTAGTGGCTTTAGCTGAAGTCTAAATAAAATTCTGAAGTACATTGTCGCTTTAGAAACAGCTTGCAGGACTTTAGTTTTGGAGTCCAAAGTGAAAATCATCAAACAGCTGATGACGGTAAGCAGCAAATTCCACCTGCTCACTTAAAGGAAGAGATATTCATCTATAACAAGACAAATTAATTTGAAATAAAATAGATCCGGAAAAATAATCCTATGTCTGGCACTTGTTCTATTAATACCCTGAAAATAAACTCCAAGCATAGTGAAAAGTGCATTTCAGCCACGAGGGAGAGCTTGGACACCTTTTGCATGAGGAAGGTTCAGAAGGGTCACTAAATGGAATCCTGGGCCTCTGGTGTTCGGTACAGACAATCAAAAATCTAATATTCCCTTCTTACTCTCAGCGGCTGAACCTCTTTGTGAAGAAGTCTGAAACTTAGCATGGGGAAAATTAAACACCGGTGCTCATCTAGATTTCTTTTGAATGTTGTCCAGGCAAGAGGGGAGAGTGATGCAGGAGTCAAAAGGTGCAATGTTCTAGCCATGATATTATGCAGGTTTGAAAGCAAGTAATTGCTTTTCCATCATCCCATTTTTTTTTTAATCTAGTTTACTGTTTTAGACACTTATCTCATGGTCAGGATTACAGTCTATAAGGCAACTGATATATCAGGCAAGCAATTCAGTATTTATAAGATATGCCCTCAATTAAAAGCTAAAATATTTAGCGAAACTATGAAGAATGTAATAAAATTATTAAAATCAAGTACTGAATAATGAAAGAGCTAAATTAACATTGTTCCCAATTAAAAATCAATACTGGGCAAGGCACGCCTTTCCTTTCCCCATTCTAATATAAAAAATAACACCTTCTAAAGAATTTCTGATTAAATTCTTAAGAGAATTTAACATGATCTGTGAATTTCCATTAGAATTGGTGAGTCTCATTACAGAATGATGAATGACAATACAAAACAACATATAGAAGAAACAAACCCCTAGCTGTAAAGTAAATTAATGTTGCTTTCTATAGTACCAAAATGCACTGTGGGCAGGAATGTACGCATACAGAAAGAATACTAATTATCAGATACTAAGGAAATGAAAGAATAAAGAGAAAATGAAAGGCCAGAGCTAAATATCTTACAACTTCCACACTGCCATACATGTCTGGAAGCTAGAGATGTCTAAGAGTTCAGTACACTCAATTTATTGCCAAAAATACTAAGTACATTACAAGTTGAGGAAAGAAGACGCTCAGTTTAAACTTACTCAAATAATGGTTATATAGGAAACTATACGTGTAGACTTAAGATAGTCTACCAGGTTTAACTATTGCATTTCCTAATAAAATATACTTATCATTGCTGAAATGAAAAAGTAATGATATTTTCTGTTAGCTTTTTTGGCTTGTGTTTCCCTTGGAGTTTAGTGATGTTTGAACTATCTTCCTACAGTGTTAGTCTTACAGAGGAAAACTTAAACTGCAATAGCAGCCAGTGAACCTAATTACAGTACAAGTGGAAGATGAAGGAAGGTTACAATTTGATTAACTATGGTTAGATTTACCCTTAGAACTGGAAACAAAATTTAACTTCCGATTCTCTTGAGCTACTAGAGAATACTGGATTGTCTTTAGTCATTTAAATAAGTCTTTACAGGTTGGGTGTTGTTTTGGGTTTGGTTTTTTTTATTATTATAAATGTCACCACCAAACGACAGGACGATACACAAACATAAAATTGGACCAGAAGGGATTATAAGAAGTCAATCTGGTAACCTATGTCCCTTCTAAAAGCAGATACTATCTACCTAGAAGGCAGGTATTATCTAACCTTTCTGAAAACACCTTGTTTCCAAAACAGTTTTGCACCTTCCTTACCTTGGTTTTATCTAAAGTACCATCTCCTATCTTGCTTACAGGAATCTCAGCTGAAATGGTGTCAACAGCTTTAATAAATTTAAGATATGTGACACCCACCACTACGTTTCAATCCACTGAGCCCATTACTCTGTAACAAATTCAAAATCAATTGGTTTGGTATGAATTATTCTTGATAAAGCTATTCCAGCTGTTATTCATGTCTCTGTTTTCTAACAATCTACAACAGTTGAGAATTTTTTCCAAATTATTTATTTCATTAAAACTGACTGACTTGTAATTGCATTTTTCTCACTTTTAAAACCTTCCATTCTGTTACTTTCAGAAATACCATCCATCTTCTCTAAATTATAGACAACTAACACTTACCTCACATATATTACTTTTTAATTTAGAAGAGACTTCTTTTCACACAAGACCTTTTTTCAACTCATCTATTCATCATGAGTTTTGAAAGAAAACATCGGGCTCAGTAAGAATAAATCATTTGAGGGTTCTTTGGGCCTTTTGCATTGTTTGGGAGCTGGACCAAAAATTCATTATTTGCACAGCTTGAGTCATGCATTTTTGTATGTATTTTTCTATGTGTGTGTGTATACATAATGCAACAAATAAAAATTAATATTGTTATGATTTTTATTACAGACTGAGAAAGAATTATAATTGGTGGCATTTTTCTCAGAAAAGTGTTTGAATTTGTAATTTCCTTTTAGACAGTCTCTCTCAAAGGGTTTTTAAAATAACACCAGCAGTACAGAGAGATGTAGCTATTATGGACCTGATTTCCAGAGTGCTAAAAGTGCATAGCTCCAGTAAAAGTCCATAGGAGCTTCAGATGATAAAACAGCTTTGAAAAAAATTTTTGCAATATTATTTAGTGCAAAGCCCTGACAGTAAGTAAAATCAGCTTTATTTGGGGAAAACAGTATGATTAAGCAAATGGGATTAGAATAAAATGTATTTCCTTCTAGAATATCTGAAATGTGCAATTTATTCTCCTCCTTTTCTTTCATTTAAAAATGCAAATAAAGAATTCATGCCCCTTAACCACAATTTTCTGTAGATTAGCTTTTAATTTACAGATGGTAAGTTTACCTACTGTGGACCTTCAGGCTGAAAGTAAACTGTGATTCTGATGAAACGCTATGGTCGTGTTTCATACTGAGATTTCTTCTGCAGTCGTTTTTACATCCTTTCTGTTTACTCTGGCTTAGCAGGGAATCCAATACTACCAACATACATGAGATCATTTATAAGATTTCTTGTACTCTGAAGAAATCTTGTGCTGTGAAATCAAATCGCACTCAAGGTTACTGTTTGTGCTATACAACCCCATGCACTATTTACTTGGAATGAAACAAAATCCTTTGCCTGCAGACTTTATAATTGGCAGAAGAAAATGCAGCTTCTTTCTGGGAATACCAGTGGCACAGGGCTTAGTGATAAGGGCAAAATATACTTTCTTTTTCAGGGCAGTAGAAATGAAGAATCAACGTGGGTTAAGCATTGTAAATCTAAACCCGGAGAGTCGTCAGTCCAAGTCACCATCCAGTAAAAGAACCAGGCTCTTTAAAAAAAAAATGGTGGAAAATGAACAGAATTGAAATCTGAGCTTTCACCCATGTATATCTGCATGTGTCCACTGCAGCCAGCATGGTGGCTATGCTGTAAGCATACCCAATACAGTTAAAACAGTCTAGAATACAATTCATACCACAGCTATGCTGTTACACGTGCAAGCTCTTATTCAAAAGGCAATCTCAGTAGGCTCACCCATATGCTTCCCTCCTCTGTACCAGCACTGGACCTTTCCTGAACTCATCCCAGTTCAGGAATCTAAAACAATAAAAAACTATTCCTCCCCTGCTTCTTTTTCCCTTTCTCTATGGTTTTCTTCCTTCTTTTTTGTTTTGATTTTTTGCTAATTTGAGTCACTGATTCAGCCAACATGGATAAGCATGTGCCAGTGTAAGAAAAGCATGAAGCTGCAGGCAGGAGTGGAATGGCCATATAATATGTTTTAGTGGCTGTTACCAACTTAATCAGCTTAGTGGTGTGTCAGTTCTTCAGTTTGCACTTTCAAGTTCAAGTCAGCAATGTAATTAAACATAGACTCGAGATGGGTTAACTATCCAAATATTTACTGCTTCTTAGCTGGATTTTTCAGCTTATGAATTCTGTAATTCTGTAGCTGGCAATTGCCTGTAAGTTCTTTTTAATTAACTACATTGTCATTTCAATGAGTTTACTATACATGCTTTTTGTCTTCAGAACAGTGATGATGCATCTTCAACACCTATTCCCAAATAAGTCCAGATGTGGTTCTACTAATAAGCAGATACTTTTAGCCCCACATGTTGCAACTCCCCATCAAAGCACAGAGAGACTTTTTTTTTGTTGTTTTGGCTTTTGATGTCCTTTATTTTGGATGTTGTAGAATATCTTTATTTTAATATTGGATGGTATAAGTTCAAAAAAATTCTACCCCAAAACCACGCTCCGGGTACTAAGGTCTACATTTTGGTCAATGGTGTTGATAAACAAAATATATGCCTACTGCCTCTACCTTTTAAATGGTATTAAAACAAACATTTTACTCCAAATTTCTATTATTGCCTTAATTACAAACGCTTTTATGCACATGCTCAGCCCTTGAAATACTTCAAGTTCAACATCATCCCTCTAATCACTGAAAAAATCTTCAGATCTGTCGATACATGCAGTACCATTGCTCCTCCGAAGTCAAAGCCTGGCACAGCACTGTCTCCTTCAAAGCAGGCCCTGAAGGGGAACGATGGAAAAGCAAACAGGGTGTTTGCCCAAGGCACCAAAGTTTGGGAAATTTGAACAGTGTTTGTTTTATTTAACCAGCTACAGCTCTCTTTGCTGTGTTCCAGGATGCCTCAAGACTTCACACTTTGAAGCTGCGCCGTGGTAGCATGACACGGGAGGGAAGCAGGATGCCTCAGGGTAGCCTTGAAGCAGAGCAAAGGCAGTTGTGGATAAATCAACAGAACGGACACAAACTAATAGCAAGTGAGTGGTGGGCTGAAGAGAGCAAGGTGATTCTTAATGGTATCAGAGATAACACTTGTGTGGATAGGGCAGAATTTGGACTTGCCTGCAGAAATGTCTAATCTGAGGCCATCCTGAGCCTGACTGCTGTAACATTTCACTTCGGAAGTACAGAGCTTAAATCAATATATCTTTCAATCTGCTACTGAACACTGAATTTTTCCATCCCTCCTTAAGGCACCCTTATCTGCAACAGACCACACTTAAAATCGAGGTTGTGCTAAAAGTTGTTTTGTCCAATTCACTAAATTCATGTTGTGAAACCCTACACAGGTCTTGACTGGGCTGTTCAAAGCAGCCTCCTGCAACACCACTCCCAAGACCGGCTGCCTTTCTCTCGCAAGAGGAACCACCCATGTCCTGCAGTTGTCCAGCCTCTTCTCATACTCGCATGGGTTTGGACCCAGAAGTCCCTCTCCTGTATGGAGAGGGTCAATCCTACCTAATTTTCTGTAGCTTAGCTCTCTACACAAAACCTGCTGATATTTCTGGAAACACTATGGGATTATAATGTCGGAATGTCTAAAGACTTTGCACAAATCAGAGAAACCATAATAAATGAAATGAAGTAATTTAAAGACATTACTAATAGGTGGCAGTACTGAAAAGATGGTTAATGAATTGTGCTTCTCTAGGATTTAATACAGTCTATCAGACCATTGGTTAGTAAACTTCCTTGCTACAGCACTGATTTAGGTCTGCTGCGTTCCTTAACTAACACACTGTATAAAGTCACAAATTTAGAAGTGGAAAAATTCTTTCATAAGTACTGAAAAAAAAAAAGCGAGTGATGAGATCACAACAATTACTTGGTCCAGCTTAAGAAAAAAGGAAGTGAACCAACAGTAAAGAGCCTTTGCAAACAGTAATGTAAAAGTACTATCATCCAGCGAAGCAAAGCAGCGGCTGCAGAAGCTATGCATGGTAGGAAGAGAGACCTCAAAAATTTCTCTAACGGCAGAAGAGTCCCAAGGTACCGTCATGCAGCTGATACTCCTTGCCTGTTGGGTGAGTCTGTATGGTTCACAAAGCATCTTTTTCTCCATTGTAGCAAATGGCTTTGGTTCTGAAACCCCAACTGGACTGGGGGAGCAGAGACTCCCCCTGAAGAAACCCTCTGGTAGACTGGAGATACTGGAAGCTGTGGCTGAGGGGATACGCTCAATGCAGTATCTTGTAATATGATACACAATTCAAGTAGTTATTGCCATGCTCTCCTTTTCCGGAAGAAAGGCAGCCTGTCAGATTTCTCACGGATAGATTTTGCACAGGGTACAGCGGAATGCAGGCAATGGGAAGTGCCCACATCTACGAGGTCTTCAAGTAGCTCAGGGCAAGACCAAAGCATGCGTAGTTCTCTACACAGCTGCTGTGACAGTATGTCACTGGTGGAAAATAGAGGCTTTGCCTAGTTATAGTAACTCTGAGTAGTGACTACATCTAGTCATAAGCTCAGATCACGGAACTAAGGAAGTTTGTTGACATCCAGGCTCCAGCCCCACAGATGACATCGGTGGGAATATAAAAACTCAAACATGTAAGAGAGAGTTAATTCTTCTTACTGCGATAAGACCCCAAAGAACAGAGGAAAGAAAACAGAGGATAAAACTGAACATATGGGGATAAAATCATGTAAAGATAATGCTTCAGAATCTGTATTTTTTAATTGGGTGCCACCATTTTATATACATATGGCTGTATGAATTTAGAAATTGGGAGGACTGCATGAAGAAGTCATTCTGAAGGTGTGCAAGGCATTTAGCGTGGAATGGAGGAGGGAAGTGAGTCAGAGTTGTGAGGCGAACAAACGGGAGAGACATTCTTGGTACAAGGGTGGGTTGAAGTAAAGCTGAGACAAAGGCTACAACTCCAACGAAAGTGATAAAATAAGGGTCTGTCCAAATCTTTATCCATAAACTGGAATAATTGAATTTAAGGTTTAAAACACTTGTACAGAAACCATGGAACCATTAATGGCAAGCTCAAGCTTAGAAGTAAAACCTCCAAGAGAGTTGCTGTTTGACTCTGTGTATGATATTTGACTTTGTGTAGGACACTTCATCACTTAATGACTATGAATGCCACTCTATATACTGGAAAACTAAATACAGTGCATGCAAGCACACACACAAACACACTCAAAGATGTAGAGGGTAGGATAAAAGGCTGAAAGATATTTCTCAAGAAAGCATGTTGATTGCGTGTGAAAATGCATTTGGAGAAACAATATCTTAATATATATATTTATGTGCCTTTTTAGGTATGACAAGGACAACTGTTAAAGTCAAGATAGTTTTTTCCAAGGAATTTTGGATTAAGTAGGTGTAGAAGTAGAAACAACTATGTCTCTGCCACAAACGTGACTCTAAATACAATAAAAAAAAAATCATATTACTATTTAATAAGTACGAGTAGTTAGACCAACATGGTAAAATTTACAAGATCATGAAATGAATGCCAAGTTTTTTTGTACATGTGTAGTTGCATTCATTTTAGACACATGCAAACACATGTATTTATATCTGTTTTCTGTATGCAGATTGTACCCATTTTGTATTTTATTAGCTGTAACCTCTTCTAGGCAGGGAGTTTGCCTTCCCAGTTGTTTGCCTACAGCAATGTATACTGTTTGTCTAATGTTAATTACTAATATTAATTAGTGATTGAGCTTGCTATTTCAGTAATTCACATCTTGAGATGAAACACAACAGGTTTTGGACAAGAATGTATACAGATAACAATAAAAGAAAATCTGTTGCACCAGCTGGAAACAACCAGTGTAGTTATCAGAAATCAATAAGCACTGATAATGAACTATTAAGTCACTTTTTTTTTTTAAGAAAAAGAGTGCTGTGAGCAATCACGCCCCAAAAAGTCACAAAACAAAACTAGAATTCACATCATCTAGCTAATAATATTCAAATCACTAGAAGTCTGCTCACAACACAGGTTTAAAAAAACCCAACACGTAACAAAATTTTTCTCAGTTTAAATTAAAAAAAAAAAAAACAAAAAGTAATTTTTGGTTTTTTTGTGTTGCTGCCTGCAAGGAACAGAATAGATACCAAATGCTTTCGCTCACAAAAGGAAGTGCTAGAAAAGAAACTCAGATACGGAAGGATCCTGAGGTTTCCTCCCAAATCTGGAGAAATTAACAGGGTAGTCTCTACACAGCTCAATGCTCTTTGGCACATGCAAAGAACCTCCTATGCAGGACGCCAAGTGCATTTAGACAGCTAAATGCAGTGATGTAAATACATGTTTACATCACCAAACACAGCACATTAAAATCGCTTAGATGAAATCAAGACATTTGTAGTAGTATGGTATCAGGGTAATTCAGCAACTGAATTTACTACTTGCTGAGAGTTTCCTCATGTTTTTTTTGCCTGCAGGGATTTGACCCCAAATATCTATTAGAACACTGTATTATTCACAGCAGCAAAATAAGCACAAAACAATCAACAGAGAAACACCTTCATCTGCTGGGAACTTCTAAAGCCTATCCACATCTCCCAAGGTGGAAAAACCACAATTTTATTTTCTTCTTTCAAAACTATTCTAGATTTAAGTGCTGTCATGGTGTTACAGGGGCATATTAGCTACTATAGAGGTGAAAGCAATTTATTCCACATATTTGTTATGATTACACTTTAAATGAAACTGCCCCCTAAGACTGAAAAAGTAGTAACTATATGCCTATATGAAGGAATTTGTTATTCAAAGACCTGCTTGCTTTTTTCCCCTCTGAAGCTGAGAGCTCTCACTGGTTATTTACTGTTTCATTGTCAATAAGGAAAGGAACAGAAAAAGATAACCGAGGAAACTTGTGATTTCTCATGAATTAATGAAGATGATAACATAAGGTTTCTAAGAATAATATAATTACTTTCACCTTAACGGTCTTGGAAACCCGAAGCTTTTACAAATATTTAATTACATTTTCTCCCTGTCAGCTTTGAAAAACAACACAACACCCACAACTACCTTATACATCTTTTCCTCTAGCAAGCATTAAACCTCATAATAAGAAAACTGTATATATATATTTAATCTTTAACTGAATTCGTCTAATGGGTTGCGAAGTGGTAACCCTCTTGGTTCAATCTACGCTCTTTAGCCCTTTTCTTGTCTTACTACAGTACCATATTATTTATTAATGAATCCTGCATGCCAAAACTTATTCCATTGATTCAATTCAGTCTTCCATTTACTCCCTGGAATTGAGGTAAGCTTAAAAACAGACAGACCTAACGCAAAGACAGCCTTTTTAACACAGTGAAAGACATCACCTCCAAATACACAGGGGCAACATACATATTTTATAGTAAATACAAAGTTTCAAATTACACATTCAAAAAACTAATGAAAAATTGAGAAACTAAAAAGTTGTTGAAGAACATATCTAAAAATATGAATTTCAGTCTGAAGTCTATTGCATGCACTGATCAAAAAGCTTGCCAGAAAATGCACTTGTAAAATCTGTGTGAACAATTTGTCTACATTACTTGGGTTAGGAATCTATAAATGCTGACACATATGGAAAGCAGTGTCAGAAATATTTCATATACAAACCATATTTAGTTAAATACAGAAGTTTTATGTTTTTAACTCAGAGTACCTCAGTGAACAAGTTAAAAGTAATTTCTTTCTATAATTGAAACAGTGTATGACTATTTTCACACGGGAGTCCAGCGGCCTGCTCACCTTTTAACCCAACACCCAAGCATCATCAGCTAACAACACAACTCACACAGCCTCTCAACCAGCCCTTTTAAAAGACTGTCTTATGCACTCTATAAATACAAAATACAATACTTATCACCCGTCAATAGAAGATTTCGTCAGTTTTGCTAAATCTTTGTTAAATCTGGTGGACCATCTGCAACGTACTGGTGCAAACCCCAGGTACTTCCAACTCACAGGTTACTTCTTTAGTCTCTCTCAGGGATATCTAAAGCAGCTATGAAATCCTTCTGACCTCTCCTAACAACAGCCAAAGTTTAAAATGATGGATGTGATTATCTGGGAGGGAAGTTTGCTTCAAAACACAAAGGAAGTGTTAGACAAGACTTTGCAAGCATTTCTAAAATAATTCCAGAATAACAAAACCAGTTGGTGTTTAATAGCACGAACTTATGAAAGACAAAATCTGCTTGCTGCTTATATTATGCATATAGGAGTTCTGTTTGTTCTCTGGCATCCAAACACGTCTCGCAAATTCCCATCACTTTTCAACTCCCCATAAAGGGAAGGATGATTAATAAGCTGCCTTGCTCAGCGTGTTAGCAGGAAGCAGAAAACACAACACCCCTCAGAAGAAACTCTCAGAACTCCTGCACACGGTTTGGTACAAGAAATCATTAACAACGTTCACAGCGCTGGTGATGCCTCTTGTGGCAAGGATCAGATCCACCCTGGCACCACAGAAGATGGGGCAATGCTGAGCTTTTTCACTACCTCTGATTGTGTCCCTAGTGCTGTTCCCCCTCCCTGCTTCCCTCTTGCCTGCTGTGCCTTTTAAGACCAGCATCAGGTTTACATATGGAGCTGTTCTGTCTTCACATACTGATTAGTCAGGCTACAGAAATGATTTTAGCAAAGAGGTAATGAACTTACTACATTTTGTAAGGTTGACTTCCTCCTGGCACACAAGACACATCCGAGGCGCCGACAGTTTTCCCAACATGCTGATAAAAACGCACGTAGACTGTTGCAAAAGTGAGGGAAATGATAAAAAAATGCACTGTAGAAGCCAACTTTATTTATACCCAGACTTCTCCTTTTTTTGTCTAAAGATGCTTCGTCAAAACACAGTTGTATTTTTAAAAGAGAAACTTTAAGAAAGAGAAAGAAAGAAAAAGCAAGAAAAGGCTTCATTTTGCATACAGGATTAAGTGCAAAGTAAAATGAAGTAGGAAAGAAGATTGCAAAACACCTAATGAAACAAAAAGAGAAAGAAATAGACTCTTGAAAGTAAGCATTGTTCTAAAATCTGAAATAATCTTCCTGCAATTATGTAAAGATAACCTTTCTGTATGGAAGGATGATGGTGTAGTTGATAGAAGAAAGTATAAAGCAAGTACGATGCCTTAATGGAGAACCAACAGAAGACAAGACCAATTTCATCAAGCTCTAAATTTCAGATAAAGTTTACACTTGCAATTTCTTCACTTTACAAATTGCAATTTGAGAGACAAATAAGACAGGATTTTATGGATTAAATATTATAAAATAATGCTAATTTTCTTGGTCACTTCTGAAGTACTGGTAATAATCAGTTTTGCCAGCAATTTTGATTTCCTTTATGTGCTTTTTCCTGCATTGTAATACGGCACTTTTCATCCAATAACACTTCTTATTATTTTCCTGATACTGTTTTAATCTTCAGTCACACATGTTACCATATCATGATATTCCTTCTTGATAAAGGATGGGTATCCATTTATTAAAACAGACTGAAGGTATTTTAGTAAATTGCTGCAAAGAAACTCTGTTCTTCCTGAAAGAAATGGCCCACTGTATTTGTACATTTTGAATATCACATATTGGACAAATAAAAATGAGTATTATTACACTAGATTCCAAACTGACTAGCAAATAGCTTCTTAATAAAGAAAGAGGCTTTCACAGTAAGAGAAATTTATAGCTTTCTGATAGTTTAGTCTGAAATGTTTGAGAGGGAAGTTATAAATTTTGAAAGGATAAGATTTAGCACTCACAGTCTTGAGCAAGCCTCCCTGATAAGACAAAAAGACATGTCCGTATTTTTCTCAGGTGAGAAAGTTTGTTTCATGCATCCCTCTTTAAGTAACAAGACAAACCTGATGAATCATGGTTGAACTCCACACATTCAAAGCAGTAAATTATACTTTGACGTAGTTGCACAGAATTGGACAGTACATAAGTCTGCTAAAAACAATGCATCAAGTCTACTTTATGCTTGTAAGAAGTGGCGAAAGCATAGCTCGTTTTAAAATAATGTAAACCCAAGTATTTTTAATAGTTGCTTCCAAGCAGGAAAATACCCGTAATGTCTCAAACTGGGCAGAGTTTGGCTGCAGATATTAAGGAGTCATATTGCAAGCATATTTCTGCCAGCTTTTACCTTGATGTTTTTCTCTATATTAGGAGACCTTTCTTTACAAAGTGCACTTGTGCTGTATCTCAACTGTCTAATCCAACCTTTTCCAGTCTAAAGTTAAAGACACTGATACGTAACTTTGATGCCTAGGATCCTAACCTTCCCCATTATAAAATGACCCTTTTTGGTTAATACATATAATTTGTAGATAAGCTACCCATGAAATTCCTATGAAATATTAAACAACATAGGATAAACTTAATGCTGCTTCTAACAAGATAACTGATGGACTAACAGATGACCTTTTTAGCGGCAAAATATTACTTTAGCTGAATCTTAATATAGAAGGGTAAAAGACTAAGTTTATGTCAGAAATTTCTAGGCAAAAATAGTGGAGATATTTTGGTTTTTCTCTTTGAAGAACCAAGGTTTGACTAAAATACATTACATTTGTATTATTCTGCATAATTATCAACTGTGATATGAATTTTTGTGTTAGTCTTATTTTTGCCACCTGTATAAACATCATGTTTTTCTAAAATAAATTTTAGTAGAAGTTACACTGAAACATCCCTTGAGATAGGAGAAAATACCTTCTTTAAAAGTAATCTCAGGAATAAGGATTAAAAAGATAACTTAAAGCTTCATTTCTTTTATCTTATCACATCTTTGCTTCCTCATAGGAAACGAAGCGATAGCTACTGTAGAAAAGAAAAACACACTGCAGACAGATTTCAAGGCTGCACCCTTTTAGATCAGTTGATGGAGATCCACATAGGTGGAGCTATATTTTCCTTATTTTTAACTACCTTGTTTTCCCCCCTTAAAAACATTTCTAAGAATACAGAATTAGAATGTAAAAACTTTTAAACAATCCTACAGAGAGGGGCACTGAGTGTTGGCAAGAGGTATGTATAGAATACGTAAGATATCAGAAGGTGAGGCTGAAACCGGAGAAGCGAGGACCAATAGCTGTTTTTTTTGACTGGTGCTCGAAGAATTTGTGAAAAATTATATGGTATGTGTCAACAGTGGGCTGGCTGGCTGACCCTGACACACGAGATTCTAGCTGTATGTCAGAGAATGTGGTCCTGGGACATATTTAAGTCACATATTGCAGTGTGAAGTTCCCTTTATTAACTATAATTTTCTTCAATGTTTGATGAATATTTATGAAGAAAAAATTAATAATACTCCTACACCTCTCATCTAATTACAGCCACATTATACTGTGGATTAAAGTAGTTAAATATCGCAATACATTTGTAATTTTTTGTCAACAATTTTATCACTGAGATACCTGTTGACATTTGTTTCAACTGTTCCAAAAGAACTGGGAGTTTGGGGGTCATGCCCTGTTAGTCTCTGCACGTTAAATAGCAGATCGGTAGAATGTAATTATCTGTAAAGTATTTATCAATATGAGCAAAGGTTCCATAAGCTGATGATTTACAGAAAGCAAGCTACTCAGTTTTTAGTTTCTGTATCTACTCTTTGTGCTCTGGGAACTATTCTAAAACACTAATAAACACCATTTCTGATATCTTGCAAAATAGGGATTTGAGAATTATATTATTCTAAATGAAAGACAATCTGAATTTTGTATAATGTCTGACACAATAACCTGATTAGTATTTCAGTACAGAATGAGAATACTTGTGAAGGCAAAATATAACAGCAAAGAGTCATGAATATTAAAATATACAACTAGAAAGTTTTTAACCAACTACCAAATTAATTAATTAAAATTAATAAAAAATCTTTCCAAAGAAAAATTACGAATAAGTAAGTCTGGCTAATGTTTTAGGAAAAATATCTGGGGTATTCAAATCCACTTACATTTTAAAGTTGTAGATACATACTGGTGGGTCCTGATGGACAAGTTGAACATGAGCCAGCAATCGTGCTCTTGCCTCAAAGAAGGGGAGCAGTATCCCAGGCTGCATTAGGCAAAGTATTGCCAGGAAGTCAAGGGGTGGTGATCCTTCCCCTCTGCTCAGTGATGCTGAGGCCACATCCCAAGTGCTGGGTCCTCTCCAGGGCTCCCCAGCACAAGAGAGATATGGAGCTACTGGAGAGCGTCCAGCAAAGGGCCACTAAGATGATCAAGGGACTCTCACAGACTCCCAAGATGGTTAAGTGTACTTCTCCTGCAAGAAAAGTCCGAGAGAGCTGGGACTTCAGCCTGGAGAAGGCTCATGGGGGATCTCATCAGTATATAGAAACGTCCGAATGGAAAATACAAAGAGGACAGAGCCAGGCTCTTTTCAGTGGTGCTCAGTGACAGGACAAGAGGCAATGGGCACAAACTGAAACAAGGGAGAGTTCCTCTGAACATCAGGAAACACTTTTTAACTGTGAGGGTGAGTGAGTAGTGGAACAGGTTGCTCAGTGTAACGGTTGTGGAGAGGTTGTGGTGTTTCCATCCTTGGCGATATTCTAGAGCTGTCTGGACATTGTGCTGGGCAGCCGGCTCTGGGCGGCCCTGCTAGAGTAGGGGCATAGAACCAGATGACCTCCAGAGGTCCGTGCCAACCTCAAACATTCAATGATTCTGTAATACTGCCTCCACAAATGAAAACAATGAGTTTGTTCGTCTAAGAAATAAAAAGCTTAATTACTGAATTATTAATGGGTTCATGACACTTGTCAGGAGGAACCTTACCTACCATGGAAGTCAGGATTTAACTCGTCAGCAGCAGAGACTGATAATCACTTTAGAGGGAAAAAACCCCACCTTTTAATATATATAATATAATGAAAAAAAAATTACCTTTATTTATGGTATCTATTTTTCCCTTTTTGCAGGTACCTATTCACTTTTCCCAAGAAAAATCTGTAGAGCTGGCTTAAGCACGAATTCACACTAGCTAGGTCTTTGACTAGTTTGTAGTTGTCATTAAGTAAACAAAAGAAACAAAAAGCAACTAGGAATAGTAGCATAACAACAAACAGTAAAAAAACCCAGTGCAATTCTTACATCTTCAAAGATTTGTTTAGAACTTACACAGATGACTGGAATTTGTTTTCATAAATATTTTACTAATAAGCTCCTGTAAGAAGTAGACAGGTTTCTGATCCTGAAAAGAATTATACGTTTGCTTAATTTGAAGCATAGGAATAATCCTCCTAAAATCATAGTAATGAAACTGGAAATATATATATGCACACACACATATATTAGGCATATATAGAGAGATATGGACATGTATTAAGCAACTGATAACATCTGTCAGGACTCAGGCCCATATTTTTCACTGCAAACTGCTAAAACCAGTCAACTCATCTTACACATTTCATTTCTATTTGCACCTTGTAATACTGCTACTCCTCACACACATGCACATTACACTTGAAGAATGGTCCATGGAAAGAGAAACAGTGTTTCCTTTGAGACCAAAATTTACGTAGATACTCTAAAACATCTATTTGAAACTGTGCTTCAAATTATAAATTCTGTCATTCAAGTATTACACGTACAACTTATGTACACAAAACCCCTTACAGTCCCATTATATCAGGAGAGAAATTTTAAAAAGTCATTTTAATCTTTTTCATTTTGTCATTAGGAGTAGAGTTTGTGTGTATCTGTAGTATTTATAATTTTATAATGAACCAAAACTTTTCTTAAGCTTTCAAAATTAAATCTTTTGTGAGTGTCTTTGCCTCTTAAAAAAAAAAACCCAATAAACCAAACCAGAACTAGTGTTGTCTGACAGGCAGGATTTTTCCAATCTCAAACTGCTCTAAGTTTGAAAAGCATATATTTTTCTTAAAAAAAAAAAACAACCACCCCCCAAAACAAACAAGCACATTTGCAGAGATGTAGTATACAAACAGATTTGGAAAACAAATGAAGGGTGAGCAATAAAGCAAGAAAATATAACCGGATTAAATTCTTCTTCTGTCTGTAAAATGACATTTTGTCTCTAAATATTAAGTACTATACCAAGAATTCTAAATTATATCACAGGCAAAAATATCAAAGACAAACACATGCAGTGCTTCTTTTTCTGTCTTCTTTTAGGCATATGATTATTTACCACCCAACAGGTAATTATCCACTTTTCCTTTATTCTAAGCATCTATTCACTCCTCCAGAGAATGTGATTTACATAAAGGCGATCTCCTGGGAGTTTTGGCTCTATCTTAAAAATCACGATCAATTTCTGTGTAATCCAGCTGGATATGAAGCGAGATATGGCACACAGAGGAATGGAAATGCAAGAAGCACCAAAGCGTGAAAGAAAGTCACCTTGAAGAGCTGATATTGCAGCATATTTTGCCTAAGGTTTCGTAGCTATATTACATATGTGTGTTCAAAATATACACTAGCTAAGCACAAACTATATGAACAATCACCTAACAGAGCAGCAAAATGTTACCAGAATGTACATCCTAGCAAGGTTAGGGTCCAAGTAAATTTTGCCTTATTGATAATTTGCTTTTGCTCCAATTAAGTTGACAAATAAACTCCTGCAGATGGCTCAGATAAATCCAGATACAAACTGGTACCTTTCAGCAAAGGGCATCTGTATCTCGTTTGCCATACAAAGGCTACAGCGTATGGACTATCTTTCTGATCCAAGAAGAAAAGGTACAAGGTTATCACTTTTGACTAATAGCTTTAAACCTTACAACACTGTTGTCCTAGAATGTTAATTTGTCCGCCTATTTTGGCAATAAAAGTTATCCCAGCACTTTGCTGGTTCTCCCCTGCTCCCCTTCCCCCCAAGGCCTGGTAGGTCAGCTCATTCTGAGAATAACATCAGGTTATTTGTTAAAAATGTATTTTTCTCAGAAAAATTCAGTACAGAACTCCCCACCTAAACCGTCTAAGGCCAGATTTTTGATTTCACTTAAAAGAATTAAAAGAACTCCAGTGAACTGAGTTCCACACTCTCCCTTTAGACTTATGCAGCTGCAAAATGCCGTTACATCCTTACGAGCAGCGCATTTCAGAAACTTACTCTGTCTTCAGGGAACTAATACTAAGTATTTAAAAGGATCCATTCATTGCCAGCAGGGACGAAGCAGAGGAGACTGAAATCTTAATATAAGTCTTTTTAGTGAGACAGTAATCCATACCTAATGATGAGACAAGGTATGAAGCCCCCAACATAAAAAAAACAAAACACCCATCTGTCTAATGATTAACTAAGGTACAAGATGCTTTAATATAAATTTAATGGCTTGAACAGGTTTTAGGATTGGTTATGAAGGCATATTGATGGCGCTAAAATACAGATAAATACAACTGTTTCAAATAATAAAAAAATGGCAGTTTAAAAATGTTGTCCTTAGTCATGCAGGTGTTTAATGGGAAACATACTATGGTATTACGAAGTTATTTAATTGCTTTGTAAATAAGATACATATAGAATGATACACAAAATTGTGTCCAAAATCTTAAACTGCTTGGTAAAAATTATTCACTCTCAGCAGAAGCTAGAAAAAGCTGTTTAGAAAAATTTCCAAACACGAAGTATAATTTACTTTATTCAACATAATTCTAATAATTTTGAGACTTAACCTAGAAATCAATAAATTTTTTTTTAAGGTACACTGATTGTAAAGGCCACCAAAATAGAAAAAAAAAATACATGTAGAGGTAGAGAAGGTGTTTTTTTTTGTGAGTGCGTAAAATATTATAGAAAATATTTGCACGTACTTAGCCAAGATTTAAGTGTAGTAGTTGTGCTTTTCAGCACTACACAGTTTGCCACACATGGAATTAAATATTTAATCTATTTTTCCCAGAGGGACTTAAATGTGTATAACACCATACACATGTCATAAAATCACTGTATGATTTATTTTAGAATCTGAAAGTATAAGACCAGCCAAGTTTAATGGTGGTTATCATGTTACTATGACATAGGAAGGCAGAAACTAGTCTGTAGCCCTGCCTTAACCCTGTATCACCCACCCACGTGTTTCTACAGCAATGCAGACTTCCCTTCTCTCATGAGGAAGGAAATAGGTGAAGTATATATAATGTGAAAAATAAAAAATTCAATCTTGATTGCAGAAAAGCTAAATTTTCAACAGAGCTCCAGACCCTGGTAGGTGGACTACTTGTTCTCCTTCCCTCACAGATATGCTCAGCTCCCTGAGACAGTTTATATGAAAAGTATTCAAGAATATGGTACTAAAAAAGCCACGAAAACAAAACTGAGAGCATGTTGGACTACAGCTTTCTTCAGCATTAAACATCAACCCAAATGAGAAATCATACATTGCTAGCAATTTAGTCGGTGGTATTAGCAGAATAAAGGAACAGAATTCGAAAGATTACTGTTGAATGAGATAAAGTGTGAAATTTAAAAGCCCTTTAAATAATGAGTTTCTTGCTGTTAAAATTTGCTACAGCTAGATAGCAAAACAATTACTTTGTGACAGATTGTGGGGAAAATGGCAACTTTATTTAAAGGGTAGACAAATTTAATACAGTTATTTCTTTCTTTATTTTCTTCTTTGTATTGTGGCGCTTTCCGAGTGAGTGGCTGTCAGAGACTTCTGTGGACGATAACAATGCAGTAACAAGGGACTACAAAACACGGTGTTTCTATAAGTGAACTACCAGTGGACACGCACAATGGTGCTGCTTCTTTTATAAAATTCCTGTTAAGAGCTGGTCAGGAAATAACATTTTTCCTTTTGAAAAGAAATAAAAATCACCAATGATTCTGCCGCTCTTGTAAGGCAGTGTTTAGGGAGCATGGGCCTCGTTCATTTCTTCCTAACTGTGCAACAGCAGCTAGGGATTTGTATTTTCTCAGAAATACTACTCAGCATTTCACAAAACCCTTGTCTAACTGAAAAAAAGTCAGCTAAAGATAATTTGATGGGGTTAATATCATTTAATGGTTAATAATAAGGCTCTATGTTTTGGAAGTGCATTCCTTAGTTGCCCAAATACCTTGCAACCGTAATCTGTGTAAATATTCTTTCCGGCTGAAACCACAGGGATTTCTACATGTTTGCTGCACAACACAAAAGGTTTGCACTGTTTTTTAAGTGGTCCAGCTGAATTAGAGCAGTAATTAGTTTCTTCCTTGTGTGTGTGTGGTTTTTTTTTTTTTTTAATTCAACTGGAAACCTCAGATGAGACTCTCATGAGAAGGAGTTGACGTTCCTCTCCTGTAGGTGTTCTTCCTAAAACCACTGTGAGGGTACGTTACAGCTGTCACTCCTAAATATAATTTTAAAAATGTTTTTATAGGAGGAATGAAGGAGTTCTAGAAGGGGAAAGCAGAAGAACGATCCCAGGGCAGAAGGAACTTCTCATGCCAGTGAGGAGCCAAACCAGACAGCAAAGTGGCCTCTGGCTGAGCAGCCCGAGAGGGTTCTACCAGGCCCAGGAACCTAAGCTTGCATTAACCTGAAAGCTTTTCCTGCCCTTTTCCTACGGTCAGAGGTCTCAGCTGCACACCGCCATCTGTTATAGAAAAGGGAACTATTTGGATATAAAACTATGAATAAAAAAATATATTTTAGTGCCTGCCTTTTTGTATTTGCTTCCTGGAAACACACTTCTTTCCAAACTAGAAATACTTGAAGCCAGGCTCGACCATCCATCATCCCTGCCCATCACCCATATCAGTGTGTGAACTTGCACATGCACCATGCATGCATGGTAGGAGGGAAAAAAGGATAATAACGGGTACAAACTGAAGCAGAGGAAGTTCCAGCTGAAAATGAGGAAGAACTTCTTCCCTCTGAGGGTGATGGAGCACTGGAACAGGCTGCCCAGAGGGGTTGTGGAGTCTCCCTCTCTGGAGATATTCAAGACCCGCCTGGACAAGGTCCTGTGCAGCCTGCTG
>Ga0065711_1002794_pt1 | contig 43436 bp, 29 predicted proteins | sample Hoacrofraction12_FD_59098 | JGI IMG/M metagenome (GOLD analysis project Ga0065711, IMG submission 59098) | Hoatzin crop microbial communities from Cojedes, Venezuela - Epithelial fraction 12 v2 (version 2) | ecosystem: Host-associated > Birds > Digestive system > Esophagus > Crop | place... | reverse complement strand
CGAAGCAGGGTCACCTACAGCAGGCTGCACAGGACCTTGTCCAGGTGGGTCTTGAATATCTCCAGAGAAGGAGACTCCACAACCTCCCTGGGCAGCCAGTTCCAGTGCTCCGTCACCCTCAGGGTGAAGAAGTTCTTCCTCACAGACAGAACTTCCTCTGCTTCAGTTTGTGCCCGTTGCCCCTTGTCCTGTCACTGGGCACCACTGAAAAGAGTTTGGCCCCATTCTCCTGACACCCACCCTTGAGATATTTGTAAGCATTTATGAGGTCCCCTCGCAGCCTTCTGTTCTTCAGGCTAAACAAGCCCAGCTCCCTCAGCCTTTCCTCATAGGAGAGATGCTCCAGTCCCGTCACCATCCTCGTAGCCCTCCGCTGGACTCTCTCCAGTAGCTTCTCATCTTTCTTGAACTGGGGAGCCCAGAACTGGACACAGTGCTCCAGGTGGGGCCTCACCAGGGCAGAGTAGAGGGGAAGGAGAACCTCCCTGGACCTGCTGGCCACACTCTTCTTGATGCACCCCAGGATCCCACTCGTAAAGAGTTTTCAAGATATTATAACCCTCTTTATCCATATATTAGAAGTTACTGGATTTACTTTAATTTTTCAGTAGAAATTACTCTCTAGTTAAAGTCCATTGAGGTGAAGTGGTATTGTTTCATTTCACCTGACTTTGAGTCAGAGATGGTGATTGTACGGCTGGTATAACCATTAGAGATTTTCATAAAAAATAGCTTATGAGCAAAGAACATTAAAACTTGAAGATTTCAAAAGGCTTTTGCATGTGTGTGATTTTACCACCAGAACTAATCTTGCCAACTGGGGACTAGCTGCAATAGTAAAATTAACCAGATACAGAAGGAATCAGATCTGTGAGTCTGAAGGATTGTGTCAAGACTTGAGATGTTCATGTAACTTACTAAGCCAGTTTATTTTTGAAGAGGAAAATGGCAAAATCAATATGCATTTGATTTCAAATGTATTGATTTCAGATTTTCTTTTAAAAATTAGTTTAGTAAGCTTTTTACTCAATGGCCTTTCTTTCTAGGGCTGTTTCTGAGAAAGTGGAATTTTTCAGAAGAAGTAGAAGGGAAGGAATCGTTCTTCTTGTTAGTATTTTATGTTTTAAAAGATTTTATATGAAAAATATGTTGGCAGTGATTTATCTTGGAGTTAAAGTGCGTTATTACCTTTTTCTGTGTATGAACATTAATGAACAAGTTTTTAAGGATCTCCTTCCATTTAGATCATACAAGTGAACACTAAAAGGAAGCCAAGTAAAGCCTAATGTCATAATGAGTCTTCTCTTTTCCATTTCTGTACTGAAATGTCCTCTAGATGATTCTACTTTTGGAAAGGTGAGGCGGTGTTAATGCAAGATAATGTTTGTAGCATTGACATTCTCTTACTGAATGGCTGCACAATCCATGCTTAAAAACTATGTCAGGGCCCCAGAAATTTAAAATAATCTGGGTTTGCACTGTATTCTGAGGCTGAATAATTAAATGCATACTTAGTATTCAGTAAAGGTGAATATATGGCTTTACAAAATATAAAAATGTTACTAAAGTATATTACTCTTTTCTGGAACACCCGATGCATCTTCCTTGTATCTCAATCCAAAATAGATACTATATCTCTGTGGGCTCTTAGTAAACTGATTTGCATATTTATATGCTGCAAACTTTTATTTTGTCTTGTAATAACTCTAACTAAAGCCCTGTCAGAATTAAATCTATCCAGAGATGTCAAGGGAAACAAAACAAGCTTCTCTAGGTATGTCAATGACAAAAGGAAGACTAGAGAAAATGTAGGCCCTCTCTGGAAGGAAACGGGAGACCTGGTTACCTGGGATATGGAGAAAGGTGAGGTATTCTATGACTTTTTTGCCTCAGTCTTCACTGGCAGGTGCTCCAGCCACAACTCCCAAGTCACAGAAGGCAAAGGCAGGGACTGGGAGAATTAAGAACCGCCCACTGTAGGAGAAGATCGGGTTCAGTACCATCTAAGGAACCTGAAGGTGTACAAGTCCATGGGATCTGATGAAGTGCATCCACAGGTCCTGAGGGAACTGGTGGATGAAGTTGCTAAGCCTCTATCCATCACATTTGAGAAGTTGTGGCAGCCCGGTGAAGTTCCCAGTGATTGGAAAAGGGGAAACATAACCCCCATTTTTAAAAAGGAAGACCTGGGACACTACGGGCCAGTCAGTCTCACCTCCTCTGTGCCCGGCAAGATCATGGAGCAGATCCTCCTGAAAACTGTTCTAAGGCATGTGGAAAATACGGAGGTGATTGGTGACAGCCAACATGGCTTCACTAAGGGCAAATTTTGCTTGACAAGTTAGGTTTCTATGACAGGGTTACTGCATTGGTGGATGAGGGAAGAGCAACTGATGCCATCTACCTGGACTTGAGCAAAGCATTTGACACCATCCCGCATGACATCTTTGTCTCTTAATTTTTGCTAACCACTTCCTAAATTAGGTTTCTGAAGCATGTTCTTTCAGAGAGATAACTCTGCTGTGCAGAGGTGATTCCTCCAACAGAAGATTATTCCATCAATTTTGAATCATATGAGCAGTTTTGACAGGAGTCAGCTCAGAAACCTGCACTGGTTTTTCTTTAGTGCCTTTTTCTGGCTAACTACTGTGCTTCATTTTGAGAGTTGGGTATGCTTTTCTGGTGCTCTTATAAAATGAGTTAATATATTTGGTTACTTGTACCAGAAATAGCACACTTAGCTAGTAGGCCACAGTCTCCAGTCTATCTGATTACGTGGTAGCCTCTTGTGTCTTTTTTTGTACCAGGACCTGTTTTTAAATGAAAGTGAGTTTTATTTTATTCGGTCATCTTAATGGAAGTCAAAGAGTATGTATATACTTTGATAGATATTAGCATATGGCTACATTTCTGCAATATAATGATACAATCTAAAACAATTAGGGTCACACAATATGGTAAATTATGATTGATGACAATGATGGGGTTTTTTATTTTCACTGACAGTAACTATATCTATAGTGAAATCAAGCCCTTCACGTCATTGTAAGAGAAGGGTTCACAGTTTTGTGGGGAACTTTATTTTTGCTGATCTTTTATGCCTAAAAAAGTCCATATTGCTGATCCCTTTATACTGGTAATGGCTTTATGTGCCTGCAGCGTTAGGTTGGATACTTGGATCTCCATAGGGCACCTGGAATTCCTGAATAAGTTATGCTTTGAGGTGATCCTGAGAGTGATTCTGTTGGAGAGCATTCTCTGTGCTATGCCTCCGCATTTAGGAGGAAAATTCTCGTTGACTGCTCTGTATTATACAAAACGATATACTTGTAAAAGTTTCATAACAAGTACCATATCTGAGCTGTGGGACTGAGACAGATTTTCAGCACCATTACAGAGCTCCTTGCAGTTACTGTTACACTAAGAGGTTTCTGTTTTAGGTAACTGCTATTTTGATGTTCCATCCCTATTATCCTAGAGGGTCTTGCCCTGCCTCTTTCCACATGGCACTGTTCTTGAGGGAGAATCACTATTTCTTTCTCTTAATTTATAACCAGTGGAATGGAATTTCAAGGATCAGAAGCAGGTTTTGCCTTTAGAGGTATATAGAGAAATGCCCATCCTTTCAGCTTCGGGATATACATATGTATGTGCTAAAGATGATTTTTTTAATTTTCTTTTTTTTTTTTTTTTTCCAAGCAGTATAAAATAGTTTTGAACAAAAACCAAGGACTATCTTTTATTCTACTTATAATTATTTGTTCTCACCCTCAGTACTGCTTTCAGATACTCAAGGAGAAGCACAGACCAACTCTAACTCCATATTCAACAGCATTCATCTCCAGGTTCAGCACTTAGCCAAACCAAACTTACCTTTATGATCAGTTGGAATAATTCAAATTTCCTCACAATCCCTGATGCATTTAAAATCTAAATTAATATTATCAAATTCTACATTGTGGCATGAAAATGACATACAAAACGTGAAAAAAAATTCCATTCTCTTTTGTTACATATCCACAAATATAGTTTAAACTAATTGTAGATGCTTTACTTGGAGTAGTTGGCTCTTGCAGTAACAAAGATAACAGGGATTTTGACAGCACCCTTTGGCAAAATGGAAGAAAGACAGAAGAAACAGAGCACGCATGGCCCAAATTTTTTTTCATCAGGAAAGGAATGCTAAATAATAATTTGAATTTTTGGTGTGCTATTATCCTTTAATAAAGTTGAACGGATGAACACATTCAGAACAAATTAATGTGTATTTAGAAGGATGGTCTCGCCCTTTGGCCCACATGTGGAAAAGTGTCAGAAGCCTTTTCCCATAGCCCTTAGCTCAGGGGAGCATGTAGTAGTATGAGTATCGAACTGGAAGTCCAAGGAGCTAGAGTTCCAGCAATCTGTGAGCTAATTTCTGTTTTGCCGAAATGTGTGAATGAAGAGCGAGAGAAAGAAACTAGAATGAAACTTTCCCTGCTCTTCAGCTCTGATTTTAGGTGACAGCTGTAATTCCTTCATCTGTATTCCTGAGCCACAAGGGACCTCCATGTCAGTTATCCTCCAGTTCATCTCATCGAGGACCGTGTCATTAGGTCAGGCTCAGTCATTTGTAAAGAAGCCTTTCAACAGTATCATCTGAAACATACACACAAAAATCAAACTGAAATACAGAGCCCAGTGACACCAGTACAACAACCATACACACTCATGAAAATAGCTTTCCATTCCAGAATTTGGGTTGGAAAGGATGTAGTCCAGTGGTTCCATTCCCAGGACTTCAGCATCTGTAAGAGTTGTAACCCAGGTTCAAGCCTTGAAGGAAGAGAGCAGTATATTGGAAATTCCAGTGCTAAGTCACCTGTAGCATTAATATGACCTACACTCTGTTAAAGGCAGTGTGGTTAAATGAGCTGCTGGGTCAGCAGCAATACTGGATCCAAAGCATATTCTAATCTTCTGTCCCTGAAGGATCAGCATCTTCAAAATCCTCCAATAAATTTCAAGGTTTATGAACTCTTGAAGTTTTTTTGCACACCTCAGAATACCTAACACTTCTAAAAAGCCCTGTTTCCTGAAGTCATGTGAATAGCTAGGAAGGATTGTGTTATTTTGTTAAATTGTTACTTTTGGGTATCCTGATGAGGAATAAAATGGTGAAAATAGTGAAGACTCAAAACCCAGAAGTAAATGAAAACAAAAAAGTGATGAAACCCAGCTTTTGTAGGGTTTAGAAAATTGACTTGGAAGTTTTGCAAATTTGAATTTGCTAATATCACATTTCTGTACTAGTTGCTGGTCTTTCTTGCTGCTGTTATATCAGGTTCTTCTGAATCCATGTTTAGCTGTCTCAGAGAACACTTGCCTGTAGCTGATAAGAGCTGTGAATGACCATGTCAAAGGTGGCTGACTGGCATTTACTTTGTTATACTTTAGTTTCTATATCATGGTCATTTCTTTATAAGGCCACACCTCTTGCCGCTGTCTATCAGTTTCTCACCTCTTCCCCAGTAAATGATGCTGCTGTGGAGACTACTCCTGCACTCAAACGCTCTGTGTGTAACTTTGCTTAATGTAAATATTTCTGCATAGGTGTTAAACAGCTCAAGTCTCTGACTTGTGCCCTAGTGCTCAGCTTTTACCTAGTTCTATATGGAAGAAGCAGAAACAAATCTAGTACAATCGAGAAGTGTAATAATTAGGCAGACTGATGAGTGGCTAGCAGATACTGTGAAAAGAGACTTATTATTACAATTAACATTTTGCTGACTCTGCACCTTTCCTATGTCAAGCATTAGGCATAGGGTACATTTCTTTATTAATTCAAGTGTTATCAAACTATTAAGCATGGACTAAAGATTTGCTTCAGATGAGGTATGATATCATAGTTCACAGTGCTCTTTCCAAAAGGTCATGAAATGCATCAATTATTTTGATGTGTATGAGATCTGCAGCAGAGGTTCTTCAGAGGGTTAATTGTTACTTTAGGTTACAGATTCTGCTAACTATGAAAACATAAAAAAAAATTAAGGAGATGCTTTCAGATGACTAGTATTATTCTGTGGCTATCCATCTATATAATGGCATAATGGAGAACAGAGACTATGCAAAGCGTGGATCCTCCTGTACGTGGAAAATCCAGTAGAGGTCCAAATCTCACAGAGAGTAGCAGAACAGAGTCTGATACCAAGTATGCAAGAGAATGAAAGCACCGGATAGATGAGTTGCTGTGTCTTTCTGCTTTTCTGGATTGTAAGGCACGGGGAGGAATATGATTACAACACAACAGTCTTGTCTGCAGATCCGCTTATGGAATGTATCCCTGCAGGTAAAGGATTTGTCCCAGTGTACTTTTCAGTTGTGTTAGTGATTGTCATTGAATATATCTTTATCTTGGGTGAGCTACCCAATGTGCAGGACTCTCCGAGTTCAATTAGAACTTGCATTAGCAGAATGAGAGTGCTGAATTATTGAATGATGCATGTTACATGAAACAACTACCTATTTAAAACAACGGAAGTTAAACACAGAAGTTCTGCTTTTCTCAAAACAGTGTTACAGCTTGGAGTTTAAATTTAATGACTGGACTCCTCTATTCAAGAGCGTGATAATGAACTGCCGCCACAGTGGGGCCTTTGTATTACAGTTTTTAATCTGATAGAATTTTGAATCCAGAGAACTTAAAGATCAGCTTTATCACTGCGTGTTCCATGTTTATGTAATTGCAAGCATTTGGAAAGATGTTTCTTCTTAATACAATTATGATAAAAAAATAATACTTGGTCTTTCATTACTATTTCATGAGGTAGACTTTTGCTGGCTTTCTCTCAAGCTTCTCTGTACAAATATGGACAATTATTTTGGTGGTGCAGAGACTACTTTTCTATTCTGATAAAAGTTGAAAAAGATTTTGTGAGAAAATATATCTGAACTTTCAAATGCTGAATTTTTGCTCAGTATGCTCCCACCATACATGCACAGGTCTGGGGAAAAGTCTTTGCAAGTTTTCCTACTGTTTCTCTGATTACCAAACAGTCGCTTCAAGGCAAACAGGCATCAGGAAGCAACTGACAATTCTGAGCAGCATTCTGTAATGTCTCATTGCTTTTCTATCCAGATATAAACATCAAAATGAATATAGCTCAGGGCCATACTACCTCTACATTTGGGAGACCCAGTCAAGGGCAAGACAGTCTTTCACAAAGCTGCCAGGTATGAAAGGACATAGTGCAGCACTGGTGAGTTTTGTCCTGGGGTTCAGGTAGGAACCGTCTTGGATGCAGTGGTCCTTGTAGTTCCTCGTGGCTTTTTGAAGTGTTTATTTCATCAGCAGCTGTTGCAGCGGGTGGAGTATGTTGAATGCACTGTGTCTGCGTGCAAGAAAGCGGAGACTGCAGGTCTCTCCAGCCTTTTTTGCAGGGTTAAGTGAGCTGAAGTAGTTTTTTGTGTCGTCAATCCCAGCAGGTGTATACTATGCAGAATCTTAACATTACCAGTAGGAGTCATATGACACAACAACACATGACCTGCATGATAAGCATTGACAGCAGGGTATTCCCAGTGTAGAAACTCCAGAAATCCCCCTGTGATATTTTCCTTCAATAGATACCTGTTTGTACTCTACTGGGAGAAAATAGAGCACAGAGCTGTTAAAAAAAATTGGAAAGTTGAAAATCTTCTCCACTGGAAAATATTATTTACTGAAGCTATTTTTTTTGTGAAATATGTTTTGATTTTAATGAAATATCTTAGTTCAACTTTTATAGAGTGAGGAGTTTCCAACTGCTGTTATTAAGTGACTTTTTCTTTCAAAATGCAATTTATGTTAGAGGGTTTTCAAAAATAGAATAAATCAAAACAAAATATTTGAAGTTGTTGACGTAAAACATTTGATTCACAGTAATTAAAAACACTTCTGAAAACAAACACTTTAGCTTTTCATCCTAGTTTGGGACATAAGTTCTTCTTTTTTCTTTTCCTGAAATGCTATAAAGCTTTCCTTGGAAGAAAAAAAATCCCTTCTTGCCCTTTTTAGCTTACTTAGGCACCTATGAATCCTGACTTTTCATTGCCACTTGTTCAGAACAGATCTTTTGACTCCTTTTTTAGACTAAGATTTACTCTCTGGTCCATCTTGTTCCTTATTCTTATCCTTATGATCTCACCCAGGTTACAGGAGAAGAAAACGAATAGTTTTGCCACCATCATTAAGATTCATTTTAACAAACATTTTGGAAACAAACAGAATATTTTGGAACTCTATGCCAAAATATCGTCACTATCAATGAAATATTCTAGTCTAAGATGAATGCTTGATGAGAACAGGTGAACAACATAGACACATGAAGAGGATCAGTAAGAAAAAAACAGAAGTAGAATTCCTCTTTGTTGTAGTGGAACCAGTGATTCTGTGCTTATGTGAATAGAGTAGGAAGACTGGGCAAAAGAGGGAGCAAAGACAGAGACCTTTGCAAAGAAAGAAAGGCAGAGGCTGATGTTTCTAAATGAAGTAGGATTTGATAAGGAAGGGTGAGATGTGTGCTGGAGGTTCTTTGAGGTGAGGCCACATAGCACGTATGGAGAAGTGGGACCAGAAGAAGAATGCTAAGAAAGGAAAGATGTAGACAAAGTCTGTGATAGGTTTTCTGGGAGGCACCACTGCATAGAAGCCTGCTTCTCACTCCAGAGAAGACTTCTGGTGGGAGACAGGGCAGAGGAAATATCTGTCTTGCTAAAGAATAAGGCAAGAATGGAAAAATATGCACTCCAGAAGTTCTGTGACGAAGGGACCTTATGGTGTCTGTGTTATTTCTAGAGTAGCAGAAATCCATAGGGCTAGAAATTATGACAGAGCTTCTTTTGTCATTGCTGGGGAAACATCCCACCCACTCATTGTCCCCAGAGGACATTCTGGATTGAAAGGTTGGCAATCCATACAGAATAGCATCTCTGAATAACTCATTTTAAATGAAGAATAGCCACCTGGCATCCCTGGAGGTACTGACAATAGAATAATTCAGCAAAAGGAAAAGGGTGGGTGTGGGTGGTGTTCATGTAATTTCTCTGAAGAGCATCTCCCTTAGATATGTCAGGTTCCACATTTTGGGATAGTAGTAGGAAAGCAGGATCTAAAATTCACTGCTGAGCCTCTGAAGGCCCCAAACTGCAATGTTGGAAATTTGGACTTGGAAGCTTCACTGAGCTCACTGGTCTGCTTTGAACCTGTTGGTCTTGTATCACTTCCAGAGCTTTGTAAACAAGATTTCAGGGTTTGGTTGACCAACCGCATGCAAGCCATGTCTGACAGGATTAGCATAATGTTAGTTTTCACCTTCTTTAAAATACAGATCGAATAGTTCATTTATTGAGCAAACAAGCAAATTGTTTTCTTTTGGCTGTTTCTCCTGCTGCCTGATGAAGCTCATCTGTGGTGAAATAAGTATTAGGCAAATCCCAATAGAAGAAAACACATCTTTTCTTAATAATCCTGCACATTTAGTCAAATTATTTAAAAGGTTCCAGATGCTTAATCTGTTGCTAATTTGTTCATTCTTATTTGGACTTAAATGAAATTGCTTTATTTCTGAAGGAATGATTCCATCTTGTTGTTCACAGGAATATATAGCCTTAGTTCTGTTATAATCCTAAAGGTTCGGTTAGGCATTTCCACAAACACTAGAAAAATGGCATTGATGCATTTTAAGCAATAGGTGATGCAATTATAATGCTCCCATCTATTTGCTGTTGGTGAATTTTGTACAGTGTCAATCCCATGAGTTAAGTAAACTGGTAGTAGCACAACTTCACAAAAAAAGGAAAGCAAGCGTGCATGTAATATGTATCTCCTTAGGACTTCAGGGAACTTAAATTTATTGTAGCAGTAGATTCAGCTTTAGTTATGAGATATATCTGTGACGAAGTTACTGCATTATCTTGCGTAAAAGGACCAGAGAACAAGCTCCAAAAGTTGGAAAGAATACATTTCCATCCTGAAACTACAGCCCACTAATTAAACTCTCTGACTTGCATGTGTGTGTATGTGTGTATTTAGTTTGTGGGGCTTGATGGGAAGGCTTCATGCTCATAAACCCTCCAGGGGAGCATCATCTCCTTCAGCATCTCTGTTCCTGAGGAATCATGGACTAGTGAAAAATTATGAGATGAAGGGAGAATTTGGCTCCCTCAGAAGAAGAAGGAAGGGAAGATTACTTAGCAAACACGACTCCTAAAGCAGGAGCTGATGTCTGAGACATCAAACATTTCCTTTTTTCCCTCAGGCAAGGCCAGATAACAAATTTTTGTGAGATTGCTCATTTGGATGGACTGTAGCTTGTTGGGCTGATATTACTAGGTCTGAGCCCCTGGGTAGTCATGGTTGTATTTAGGACATGGAGCTCGGATGCCCCTGAGCAACCATTTCGTTAGAGTGGTGTCTAGTGTGCAAGACTGTGTAGACGTAGCGCTTCTGGGTTTTGGCCTGCTACCAGGTGACAGGATGCCTTAGACCATCGATTCAGAATATTGGCTTATTGGAAGGCTTATTTGCTTGCTTGTAAGGTCTACAGGTCAGCTGTTCTTACTTTCTCTGTCAATGTCAAGGACACAATTATATGTCTATTGGGTCAGGAAGTCACACTTCCCAGTTGAGGGGCAAGGGACAGATAGACCAATGTTGGGCTTGCTACTTATGTCACATGTAGATAGATTTTGCTGGGAACATGTGGGTTAGCAGCACTTTTGTGTTGCCATGCTATGGACAAGTGAGACTTACTTCGTGAGGTGCTGGCTCAGCCAGTCTCTAGCTCCTTGGCTTTGTGCCAAGGCGCTGGCTGCTGTGAAGTCATTGGTCTGATATATCCAAATTTCCTAGTTGTACTCTAGGTCTAGATTTCTGTGGCGTAATCATTATATAATAAATACCCTTTTTCATTAAATAAGGAGCATGTCTTCAGTGGCCAGCGTTCCCTTGAAATGGTGCTAAGATTGTTGCATTTGCTCACATGAGTTAGTGTGTTGATGCATGATGAGAGAATCACTTACTTGTGTGTGATAGTACCTCAACTCACATCCTATCAGTAACCACTGGTAATGACTTCATGTTTTAATTTCTCTTTCTGGTAATTTGAGGAAAATACGTGAGCTTTACCAGCATTTGATATTTTTCTGAAGAACAGGAAAAACAAAATGAAAAAGTTCCCAGTAGTTTAAATGAGTTCAAGACTACACAGGTCAGGCATCACAGAAAAAAAAAAAATGCAGAAATTAAGCTTTGAAGGGAACCCATGAAGGCATCTAGTTCCCTCACTGTGCTCCAAAGCAGGACCAGCTATAACCAGTGTCATGTTTGCCAGAAGTTTCTTTAACATGTTCTTAAAAATCTTCCATAATGAAGATTCCACAGCCTCCTTAGGGAACTTGTCCCAGGCCTTACCTATGCCTGTTTGAAGGATTTACTGTTCCAAGCATGTTCTTCATGTCCAATCTATGTCTTCTTGGAAGTAATTTAAGCACCTACTTTTAACCCATATCATCAACAGACATGAAGACAGTTCACCTATTTCCTTTACACAAATTTATTTTAAAATACCTTTTTTGCTTTAATTTTTATATAATCTGATTTTCTCTATTACCCAAGTTATAGGATTTCAGTAAATGAATCCTGCAACAAATCCATAACAACAGATGGGACTAAACCAAATAGAAAGTTATAGAAAAGCATATGGCCTTGATTTCAAAACTCAAATAATGGAGAATTCCTCAGTATTTCTAGATTACAAAGGTCTTTTTTCCTCCTTCCTTTGCCTCTGCAGGTGTACCAGTGAACAAGGCATGCTCTGTCAAGGGTGAAAAATAAACACGCCCTTTGCCTTTTGAAAGAGGCCAGAAGTAGAATGAAACACAAGTGTGAGGTCTCTACACAAGTTCTCCCTCTGCCCTTGTACCACCTTTCCTCCCATTAACTCATGGTTGAATTGGAAGTTCAGAGGCTGACTATACTACACAGTGAGACAACTTGTGGAGACAGTTTATTTTGGTACTTTTTTGTCTCAATGGGAAACATAATTGTTTAGTGGGTGTGTGTATGTAAGGATAATATGAAGCGCCAACATTTCAGCAGATGCCGGTCACAGATCTGGTTGCCCAAATCACAGGCCACGTAGCTGAAACTTTGTCCAAAGACAAACCAGCAATGTAGGTGGCCTAGGCCATATCTGTCACCTTAATTTCAGCCACATATCATATGCTAGTCAGAGGAATGGAACACGTAATGAAAACCTTTATGTTAGATTTGTGTCAACAAAGGATTCCCAACAAATCCCTGCAATTTTCACTTGGACAGAGTCTACCTTGAAAGTCTTCCAGCAGTCCAGTGAAAAGTAGTTACAGCAAATGAAGGCATCAGTCTACATATTTCTGGGAATTTTGAGGAAATACTGCATCAATGACTTCACATTGAAAGCTGTTTTCCAGAGGAAACTATTTTTCTTAACTTTTGTTGGAATCTGGTTATAACAGGGTTTAAATGCAAGATTCCATATGACTGTAAATGCTTTGTGGTCTTTGAGATGTAGCTGGGACAGTGTCAGAATAGGAAGAGAAGTAGATAAGTGCTGTTTACATGGCAGTGTTGTGCTCTTCTATGGTCTGCAGTAAGAGCTCTGAGTCTTCTGCATAGACCAGTGCAGTGGGTGGTGATGACTCAGGATGCAAAAGACATTTCAGTAGACCACAGAATTTGCATGACAATAAAATGTTGCGTGAGAGGACTCCCTTGTAGCCTTGCCTCTGACTGAAAGGTGTCTATTTCTCCTAAGTATTTCTGTCCCTGTTTCCACAGCTTAGCTAAGTGACCCAGTTTATCAAAGATCTTAGTAACAGGATCTTGTGCACTTTCTGTGACAACATCCGAAATTCAGAAAATCTTCAGCTTGGTATGGGCACTTTGAGCAAGTGTATATAACTTCCCCAGTTATATACTCAGCATGACGTCATATGTTGTCAAATATCCTCTTGGCCAGCCTGGGTCAGCTGCCCTGGCTGTATCCCCTCCTAGCTTTTTGTGAAAATTAACTCTATCCCAGCCAAAACCAGGACACCAATGCATTAGAGGGCTGATTTTTTGCAAGCTACTCACTTAGTTCACTCTGTGGAATTCGAGTATGCTGAATTTACTCCCATGCATATTGTGCATGCTTTAAAACATTAATCTCTTCACTACCTATGAGACTGACCCAAGAATAAATTAGCATTATTTCTGTTCTCTCCAGATTAATTTTCACACAGTAACTCGTTGGTCTCCAAGAATCACTTTTTTCTTTGCTGAGCATTATTGCCGTTTCTAACTATTTTCCTAGTTGTGTCAGCCTTAGTTTGTCGTACTTGAATCTCTATTTCATGCTTGTATTTCTGACTTCTCAACAGCCCAGTATTTAAGTCTCTATCCTCTTCACTATTGACAACCTCTCCTAATTTAGTATCATCTGCAAATTCAATTGACATGACTTTCACAGTCATTGCTATGTTAAATATAGGACAAACAGTATACTGATGTCTGACTAGATACTACATCACAGTTTTGTGTATAAATTGCCACTAATTCCAACATTTTTCTGTTGGTTCTGGGACTACAGAAATTTGTTTTGTTGATATACCTACTCCATTTTTGTTAATGACAGGAAAAAGTCAGATAAGCGTTTTCAAGAGAATGAAATGTGAAGCATTGATTCCCACTGTTTCCAATTTTGCCAACTTGTTTTATATTAAATCTGACTGGGGCGACTTTCATTAGATCTACATTTTACTGCCAACAACCAACACAACTATTTCTTAAATTAAATAAAAGGGCGAATGATCTGGGATGCTGGTGGGAAGGCGCTCCCTGTAGATATTTGTGTGTTTTCTATGCATTTTTAGCACATAATAAAACTTGAATAAATATTACCTAATTCAGCCTAGTGTATGGATAATTATTATTTCCCTGTTTGGAAATCATAAAGGATGTAGAATTAAAGTGCTAGGAACTTTTACTCTCCATCTTATGTTTGTATCTGGAAGATCTAAACAACTTTGTATGAAGTTGTTGTTGGCTTAGTGGAAAGGAGTTAAGATGTGCTTGTCAGTCAGCTTTGGTCTAATATCTCTGTCCCCTCGTGTTGAAAAAAGAAAAAAAAATATCAAAAAATCAAGTGACCAGGCACGGTGATTTGGTGGTTTGAATCTCCAGCTTTGGAAGCACTGGAAAGCATTGTACTTCATGAGAAGCGACTGCCAATGTTATAATGTCAAAAACGTATATATTTTACAAAAATAAATTTATCATTGAATTTGCAATTTGGAAAAATGAAAACTGATACAAATACTGATGGTTTTAATTCCCTGAAATCACAGCTCTCAAAAGTCTAAAGGTAATGCTAATAGTACCGTAATGTATGTCTGTGATTACTCTAACAACTCCATTAGTCTCTGATTTCTGTCTTTGCACTGCAGAGTTTCATTGACATTTCTTTCTTGCTAATCTATAGTCTTCCACTCTTGTATCAGGTTTTGGGAGGCGGGTGTGTGTGTGTAAAGAGATAAGGGGGTGTTCGTTATGGATATCTACTCAATATAGACTTTCTCCATGATCAGCCAAAAGAAATATTCTTCCTAGACATGGTCTCAGACCAATAGCCAGGTTGGACTCTCTGACTCTTCCCTCTGGAAGTTCCTCTCTCTGCACTCACTGCAGAGGGAGCCAGTAACTACTACTCCCGCTATACTGAAGTGAGACGTTGTGAGTACCTTCTTCCCTCATCGTGCTTCTGTCCGTGTAACACATCTGGTGCCTCTGTTTCCCACCTTCCAGTTCTTGTTCATTTGTGTGCTCATGGTATAGCGATGCATATGTAGTATAGGTTAAAGAGATAATGCAGAAATGGTACACTGATAGATATGACTGTCAGGCTTTAAACAGTCAAGTAGAATGGCTCAGTGGGAGAAAGCGCACAGGCAGGACTCCTGTACCTCTGAAATGTGTCCTTGTTGGAGCAGAGGTGGAGAGAGCTGATGGCTGCTTTGCTCCTGTATCCCTCCCCATCCTTCTCGTCTTCCATGTGTTAATTACTTACCCAGAACTCTTCTCTACATGTCATCCATATATTACTGGCAAAAGTTTGCCTTTGTAGATTGTATTCTGCAATCATGTTCAATTTTTATAGCATATGTGGATGTTAGAATACAAACTTAATTAACATTTTACAGCTGGTAATAAATGCTCTGGAGTCAGGGAAAGAATCTAGCATAGCTACATCCCCTTTTGATTCTCTCCCTACGTCTCAAACTTTTCATTACCAACTTTAAAATGTTACTAAAATTTACACCACTTCAATCTCCTCTGCTGTTGGTGTGATCATTCAGAGTTTGTGTAAGGTAAATTCAAAATTGCAAACAAAGGAAAGCGATAATGTGTTGCATGCCTTTTTATCCTGCTTTACGTGTGAATAAGTGGCTTCACGTGGTGTAAGACAATGGAGAATCTGATTTTAAGTGTGTAATAACAAAGCCTTGGGGTGAGATTCTGCTTCATTGAAGTCACTGGGACTTTTGCAATTGATTTCACAACAGCAAGAATTTCAGCCTAGATTCTTCAAGCTAGGACACTGGCCCAGATGTGGGCCACACAAGCTTCAAGGAAATATAGAAAAGACATTTTCCCTGAGAGTCTAGCACTAAATACATCTCATCCAGAAGTGAAATCATATGCTCAGTTAATTTTTTTAATTGTGTTCCCTTCACATTAAGGGTACTAATACATGCAGTTTAGAGAAGTAACAAGACTATTAAATGTTGCTAAGAGACTCCCACATAAAGAATTGTAGTTCAAGCTTTGAAAATTGCAAAATTGCCAACTGGCCTAATTCCATCAGGCCCAAGTTGCTTATACAAAAGTGTATATCGGTGACCAAATGAGTGATTTTACAGATAAATTTCTGATAAACTGTGATCCATCTGAGGCAAATAGATGTGCAGTTACAAAAGATAACATAATTTTGGACCTTTTCATATTCTAGGGAGAGATACTGCGAGTAGTTGGGTATTTGATTGTGTAACCGACACATTTTAAAAGGACTTACACAGAAAAGATAGTCCTATACTTAAAATAATTTACAGAGAGAAACTTTTAAATTCACTGCCAATATTAAAATGGCACTGAGTTATAGAAACTAGTAAAAAGTCATTTTTTTTCTGACAAATTACACTGGTTACATTGTTTTAAAATTTGCTGTATTTTAACTTCTCCATCAGATGTTTGCAGTTTACACAAGAAAGTGTGAAATCAGATTGACTATTAGAGTAATGGTGCTCTGGATTTCAGGGTACAAAGTGGTTACAGATCCAGTTAACTGCAGGATGAAGTAAGGTAGTGAATATTGCTAATAATTGACTTTTTCCTAAAGTCAGTCTCTGAAACTCACGTTTGTTAATGTGCCTGATAGGTCCATGTCTAGTCAATATCAAAGTGTATTAAATTGATCTAATCACACAAATTGAAGTGTATTAAATTGATCTAATCACACAAATTGAAGTAGGCACGTCTGGCTCAGAATCTGTTTTTCTGATGCATGGCTATATTTATATAAGCATATTTTAAAGCCATGTGGGGAATTCCATTACCTTCTTTGAGAAAGTTCAGGAGTTACACTAAAATAAAAAAAAATTGAGCAGATGACAGGATATCCCTGCATGCCATGAACTTAATTTGTGGCATTCCACTACCATCTTCTCTACTACGACAGACCTGTGTACCACTGTCAGTCAGTTGCTTTGGAGATCCCACCAGATGTCGAAGTGTATTTGTACATCCAGCCCTTTGCCTTCTCAGGATCAGACTCATTATGATTTATTAATCATCTACAAAGAGCATTGATAAACAATGAATATTTATGACTACAGATGTAACCCTATTGTTTGTGTAAATTATAGTGTTTTTCTGGTAATGTTCTGAATGGCCTGAAGTTTACATAAATAATTCATACTTGTAAAGCCATATGTTAAACTGTCATTGTAAAAAAAGAAGTGATGCCAGTTTTCACTTGAACCATATGTAAATATCAAGAAGTTGATTTTAAACACTGATATAAAGACGAAGCACCTTAATGGCATTTACACAGCAATGATTGCAATATGCTACAATGCACTAGATGCATTAAGATGAGTATCAAAGGCAAAATAAGTTTTAAATACAGGATAGAAAGGAACCATTTTTATTTCTGAATAAACTGCAGTGTATTAAATTAACCAAGTCTCTGAATAAATCGAGCTTTACAAATTTAAATTACAGTGATAGCAGACCTCCAGCCTTTTGTCATTATTTCTAAGTGAATGAAACAGCTTGAAATATTTCCCTGAAACTACTGTGAAATCTGTGAAATGCAGGTAGAATTTTCAGTAACATTGTCATATATATATGTGATTTTGAAAGTTTCTAACCCTACTTGTCTATACACCCTGCAGCTGACAGTTACCTCCTGATATAGTCTAGGTACCTGCTCTTTCTGCAGAGGGGAAATCAGTAAGAACTCTAGTTCCCATGCCGCAGCTTACCCTTATTCCAGCATCACTGGCATGGTTGGGCAAATGGCCACATTTGCTGTGTGTTGGAGAACTTTGATAACAGATTTCATCTATGAACTGTAGCTCATATGTCAGTTCTAATTTAATAATCAGAGCTAGTTTTTATCAAGGTATTCATTGCATGCATGCGATATGCATATACATACACATATTTAAGTGTGTGTGTATATATGTAAAGTGGTATGTATATACGCATATACAGACGTATATACACATATACAGACATATATACACAGACACTGAGAAAGTTCAGAACATAGTGTTAGAACTGATAGGGACTAGAAAGCACTTGGAATAGCGGATCCTTTCCTCCATTCTGCCAGTGCCCCTGTTGACAGAGAAGAGGCTGGTGTCTTCTTTTCCACCAGGCTTCCTTGTGCTCCATGACTGGAAGTATGACCCTCACCTAACACAGTAACCATCACTTTATATGTCTGGTCCTGTGGAAGGGATGTGCATGTGTGTGTCTTGAGGCACAGGGACTTGGCTACTCACACATGCTTTCATAAGCCGTGTTATGTGAAAGGCCAAGTGAGTGGCCCATGTCAAGGATGTAGCCAGTGGGAGATTTGTTTCCAGTCACATTGCAGGGGAAGAAATACAGCTGTGGGTTTGACTGATTGTTCCTGTTCTGACTGAGTGGGTTCAAGCTAGTAGAAAAGCCAAGGGGTGGCCTGATCACAGTCTATGAGAACCTACAGCCAAAACCAAAAATCTGCCAGTAGATGCTTTTAAATGACAAAGTAGCAGCTAAATGCAAAGACTGAAAGATGCAGATAGGCAAATTCAGCCTGGAAATCAGCCACACATTTTCAATAGTTAGGATAATTAGCAATTGGAATGACCTAATAAGGCTTGTGACTGACTGTTCATCACAGAAATACTGAAGCTGTGATCAGAGGTTTCTCTAAACAGAATGTTAGTTAAAACACATTTATTAGTCTTCTAGCAAAAATCACTCCAAGGAAGTTCTGTGATTGCAAAGAAGACCAAGACTGGATGATTAACAATAACCTTGCATAGCCTTAAATTCCATTAATTTCCATGATTCTAGTACTGAGCCTTGCACACACTTCTCATAGCTCTCTGTTCTGCATTGCTCCCTCACATGATTTAGAGTGTGTCCGTTAAGCTCCTCTGGAAGCTATCTGTGCTATTCTGCATGTTTCAAAGACAGGAAAAATTTTAAAAGACTTTTCAGTCCTTCAGCTGGATCCAAATGAGTCTTGGCAGTTTGTTTTCCATGTGCAAGCCTGAAACAGAACATTACTCACAGAACAGAGCCATCTTTACTGTTAAAATGCCCTTGCTGCTTTCAAAGTGAGAAGAATAGAAAGTGTTCTTCTCTCTTTTAATGGGTCTTAAACCAAAAGCTCTTTCAGCTTCTGTGGGAGTGTGAAGGTAGAACTCCTAGGGACAGATTCAGACTGGGATAGACACAGGCATTGGCAGATGCCCAGGGTGGCAGCAGTTTCGTCTTTCCTCTCAGAAGTTTGAGGGCCAGTGGTCCCTAATATAGGCTGGAACAGTTCCATGAGCTTGTCCAGAGTTTCTTAGCTGTAATTACCACTGTGGGCCACTGCAAGATCCCAGAAATTCTGATGTGCTTTGATTGTGCCTCCTTTTGTGTTGCCACCCTGGAATCGACTGTCTTCCAAAACTGCCTGTCCTGCAGGCTTTTTCTGGCTCTTAACTGCTTTTAACCTCCAAATAGCCTTGAAGGATCCTTTCCTCCTTGTCTTTATCTTATCTCATGCCCAAAGTAAAATTACAGGGACCCTTATTTCAGAAGAAGCTCATTTCATTCCTTGTCTTGAGTCTGAAATACACATGCAAAATTTTGGGTATTACTCCAATACAGAAGAGCTGTATTTGATACCACAATTCTTATTTCTAGATGGTCATTTGGGCAGCATAATTTTACACAAATTAAAGATTTTATTTCTACTAATAAAATTGCAGTTATAAAAATGACATTTACTTGTTTGATGCTTCCTGGGCATTACAGATGAACTTCTGGATTTTGTCCGTGGAAATATAATTTTGTATCTTTTTGCTGTTGCTAGCTGTGCGAGACCTTAAGAAGTCAAGAGAGAGGGTCCTGGATTCTCTTCTTCCCTGAACATCTTTTACTAAATTCCAGTCAATTATTGCAGCTCTGTCAAGTCCATTGAAATCATTGGGGTTGCCCAGGTGCAAATGCACTGAAGAGCCTGAATTTCAGAACGGGAGTTACAAAGCGGAAGAGAGAAAGTATGTTGCTTTACTCCCTGAGTGCAGGTTGAGCTGGCATGGCTGATGGTTAGAAACACCTGCTTTGAGGAGGTGTTCTCTTGTGGGAAAATATAAATAAATAACTGAGATACTTGTGATCTGAGCAAACTGTCTGTGGTTTAATTCACAGAGAAACACAGATCTGTTTTCACAAAGCCGCTTGGTGCTGTCCAAGTGCAGTATATTTCCAGGTTTCCACAGAGGCCCACCTGAGGATGCAGAGCTGCACGTGTTGGAACTTTGCCATGTTAGGTAATTCATAAGGAAATAAAGCATCCAGCGAAACCTAGATGGTGCTTAATTTTATTTTTCTTTCTCTTTCTCATTTTTTTGTATTTTATTTTTTATTTTCATAGAATCATTAGGGTTGGAAAAGACCTCTGAACCATCAAGTCCAACTGTCAACCCAACACCACCACACCTGCTAAACCACGTCCTGTCTTTCTAACAGGAAATATTTGTATTCCTGCATGGAACACATTCAACACCACATTAAACATTAAAACAGGAACACGTCAGTAGACTCAGAACAACAACTATTTTTTTCCTCCAATACAATTGCAAATACATCACTGCATTTAAGTAAACTGAAAAAAAGATTTTAAAATATATCTTGTACTTTTTCTTGTTCACCACAAAAATATAATCTCTGTCGTGAGTTTTTTTGTGTGCATATAAATATTTCCCTGCAATATAGTGTCTCTAGGGGAATATTCCATAGTATAACACATCTGTCATTGAGATTGTTCTTCAGATGATCAGTTTCATCAGGTTATGTCATAAAATGCATACCCCTCTTGGACTGCTCCAGATAGATTCCCTGCCTGCTTGGCTGAGTTTTCATCAACCTTCAGGAAAGCTTTCCTAACCTGGTCTAAAATCTAGGCAATGTTCTGTAATGCACGTTATTGATTAGAATGGGGAATGTGGCTTATCCTATGAGAAATTTGTGAATGACTTCCACTAACTTAGAATAAACAACACTTGCTGCAGTGTGCGAGTGTAATACTTTGATCGCAGACAAGGTGTTCTTGATACCTCACAGTACAGTGTTTTAGCGGCTAGATGGCACTATTGCCAGAGAGTAGAATCAGGTGCGATCAAAAATATCAAGCGAATTTACAGATTTGGTTTTCTTAGCAAGAGTCGTAACAGAAAGTAGCTTTCAGCTGCCTACCGTATTGATTTAAATTTCAGAATTTCTTTTGTGCCATGTATGCTGTCTAAGTAACTCGGTAATATTTTCATCCAGCTTTTTCTTTCTTCTTATAATGACATAGTAATTCAGGCAGGTTGTTCAGATCTCCCTTCAGCTAAATGTTACAGAGAATGGCAAACTCATGGCAAAGTCACCTCAGGTTAAAGAAAGCACATGCGTCAAAGAGAAAGCTGACTAGATGGAATGCTACTGCTCTCTTCCTTCCTTTATCCCCTTGTCCTTTCCCATGCATGCTCTCTCCTCTCTCCCCTTCCTAATTCGCCCTTTGTATCATTCACTGCAAGAAGAGACTGGGAAAGCACTGCCGAAGTGTCTATCACTCCACTGAGCTCTGTTCAATCCTTATTGCCTAGTTCTGAGTTCAAAAGCAAATGTGATTTTCCTCACCCCATCACACCAACCCCATAGATGTACCAGGTGCTGGTGCGCAGGCACTGGCAGCGGTGGCTGCAGGGGTGGTTTCTGTGAGGAGCGGCCAGGGACACTCGAACAGACGCACTGCAGGGCACAGCTGACCCCCTCATCAAGATAGTGGTACCTCTGGGAAAGGGTGCATGAGAAATGGTAAAATGCTGCCTGACAGTGAGGAGAGAGGGGGAAAAGTGTGAGAAACAGCCCTGTGAGCACCAAGGTGAGAGCAGGAGGAGGGGAGGAGGTGCTCAAGGTGCCTGAGCAGAGATTGCCCTGCAGCCCCTGGAGAGACCACAGCGGAGCAGGTTATTTCCTGGCAGCCCACGGGGAGGGCCACAGTGGAGTGAATACCCACACTGCAGCCTGTGGAGGACCCGATGCCAGAACAAGGGCATATTTCCTGAAGGAACTGTAGCCCCTGGAGAGACCACAGTGGAGCAGGTTTACCCTGAAGGACTGCAGCCTATGGAAGGACCCACGTTGGAGCAGGGGAACAGTGTGCGGAGGAAGGAAAGGCAAAGAGGAGCTGTTATGGACTGACCCCATAACCTGTTGTCCGTCATTGCCCTGCACTGCTTGCAGAGGGAAGTAGAGGAGTCAGGAATGAAGGACTGAACTTGGCCCTGGGAAGAAGCTGGGAGGGAATTGAAAGGAGTACTTAATTTTGTTTTTATTTCTCAGCATCCAAATATGTTTGAAATACTGATAAATTAAAAGAATTTTCCCAAAGTCAAGTCTGGTTTCCCCATAATAGCAAATGGTAAATTGTCCTCCTGTCTTTACCTCAACTAACAAGCTTTTTCATCTTAATTTCTCCCCCCATTCTGATGAGGAGGGAGAGTGAGAGAGTGGCTGGGTGGGCATCTGGCAGCCAGCCAAGGTCAACCCATCACAAGAGAAAAGACTATTTTTGTCCTGTTCAGCAAGGTAATTTTTTTTGGAGACATTGCAAATTTCCTTTAGTTATTCCGAGTAATGAAATGAATTTTTAAGAATCAGTTATACTTCTAAATTTTTATTCCGGGAACTTGTTTTGTTGAGCTCATCAGACACAAAGTGCTTTCGAATAGCAATAATTTCTGTAAAACAAGTATTCATGTGCTAAACCTAGGGCTTCCAAAATGACTGGTTATGCTAGACACCTCTACATTCTTAACGCACATGCTGATATTAAGGAGAGCAAACACTCTAATAACTGCAGTCCTTAAACTCTCCTGAATTTGGGAGCCTTAAATGGATTAATCCTAATGTCTCTTAATGCCTAAAAATGTAGGTTTCCGAACACCTTATATTCTGATATTCATCTCTAAATGTGCATGTCAATCTTTGCTCAATTTTCCTATGTTTGATTCTTTCCTGTAACTATCCAGTTCTATTTTACCACGTACACAAACAAACAAAAAAAAAGAGGGTAGGGCAAACGAGGCAAATAGGAGCTTTTTTTTTTTCATAGTGGACAACTGTTTCGTAATGTATTCCCTGATGTGTCAGTTTTCTAAGTTGCTGAGGTGTTACCAGGCATCTTCCAGCATATGATTTTTTTCTTAACACGGAAAGCCAGTAGATCATGTCAGAATCCTGGCTGTTTCAAAATACAGTAAATGTGTTACATCCCCAGAAATATTGAACAAAAGACCCCAAAACATGAAAAACCTTAGTCGCTTTGCCACTCAGGATTTGATGAGCATGATTCATGATATGGGAAAATTTGATCTTGATATTATGATTTATTTTTTCCAAAATTTTTACTGCTAGTGAGATTTTGGAAGTAATTTTCTTGGTCATTTTTACCTCTTCCTGGCCCTTTTGTATAAGTCACAATTTTCTCTTTCCACCTCAGCATGGTTATAAAAGTTGTTCTTCTTTCCTGTAACTGCTTTGGCTAGCATTAACTCATTCTGCTGTTTTGCTTCTTCAGTGTTTTTCCCCTAGTGAAACTGTTAGATGTTGTGTCCTTCAGGCCTTCTTGGAGTATAATCACTTAGACCTTCTTTACGTCCTGTATAATTGCTGAGTGGTAAAAGCCAAAACGAAATGAAATGCATCTGTGCTTTGACAGAAGTGCTTTTTAAAGGAGCCTTCCAGCTAAAAGATGGACTCCATTTATGTACTGTATGGAGTATTTATGTACTGCATATGTTGGGCCAAATTATTTGTGCTTCTGCTTGGGTTTGCTATGGCCCAGTCCTGCCAGCACTCTCCCAAAGGAGGCATGCTTAACTTCTCTGTTTGAACAGCTGAGCTGAGAAGAGGGAATGCTGAGTAATAGCACTTCCCACAGTGACTGAGGCACCATCACAATGGCCATGGATGTGTAGACAGGATCATGTCTTCGGTCTAATTCCACATCCCAGTAAATTCCATGAGAACGTTCATGGCTGCATTTCTGCACTTGGAGTATATACCGTATTCCTAGTGCTACTTTGGGAAAGCCTTCTACAGAGGCATAATGCTCCCAGATTTTTATTTTTATCTGAGGAGAATTGTGACTTAGAAATTATTTACTTGAAAACTCTGACCTGAATTATGATCTGACTTAAATTCATTTAAATTCAGAATAACTCTGGGTTAACTCCAGTGTAAGTGAAGTACTAGTCCATGGGAGAGCAAAAGTAGTTCACAGAAATGCAAACAGCAGCTGGCTCTGTATCCTTAGTTAATTTGATTATATAGGTTTAGTTTAACTTAAACAAAGTAATGACCTTATTATTATTTTAAGAAACCTATTTTGGGATGGCAGAATCATATTTCTTCTATAAATCCACTTTCAAATATCTTCTTTATATGTACATGTTGCTAGAGATGGAGTTAAGTTTGTGTGGGGACAGTAAAAGCATACTAGATTTCACTGATCACGGTTGCTTTAAATTATGCAGTGAAGAGAAAGAGAAGCTGTTTGCAGGTGATGAAAACAAGGATGGCCGCAGAGATCACAAAGGGGGCTTGCCTTTGTAGTTTCGCTCTTCTATAGACTAAGTACCAGGAGAAGGATTGGGGTGTCTTTGCACAAACTATCGTAGGGGCCACGTTTGTCTAAGGTAATCATTAGACAAAACATCTGGGTTCAATGGTAGTAAGCATTCTTTTCCTGATTTCTGTCTCATGCACTATTCTTCTGGAGTTTTACAAGAAGCAATTCAAAATAAATTGTTGATTCTTGCTTTGCCTAAATGTAAATTAAAGTGAATCTCGGGGCTTTCTCCTGATATTAGGAAATTTAGTAAGAGCTGAATACATTTTTTCAAATATTTAAACCACAGTATGTATGATATTTACTGATTTTTGCAGACATTTTCTGTAAGTATTATTTAGCCTCTTACCTTCTTTTCTCTCAAATTATAGTCTGCTTTAAAATATCAGTGTTCTAAATCTTATGAACATCTTCAAAATTACAACAGGAGCAGGGGAATTGAGAACGCTTTTCAATAACAGATCTTACTAACTCTAATATTCACTATTGCACAGTTCTGTAACGTCTGTTATTTTATCTTTGTGTTTTGTTACAGGATGAAAAGGAGAAGCTGACATGCAGTGACCGTATGCCTGGATATGCAGCAAACTTTGGATTGATTTTATTTATGGTAATATAATCTGCCTTTCTGCACATTTGTTAGATGTGAGAAACTTTGCAACGAGCATCTTGAGTGGAATCCTAAATTAGTGTTCTCAAAGACACTGAAAATCTGAAAAAACTAGGGTTATAACCTGCAGTTTGTGAGAATATGTGTCCTACTAGGAAGACTCAAAGAGCTCAATGCCTACCTCCAGCTTTATTCTCTTTTTCCAAAGGCTGCTTATGAGATGGCTGTTGTCTGGATGACTTGCTGTAATGACAGCAGTTCACTACTAGACGCTGTCTCTCTCACAGGGTTTCTGCTCCATACTCCGTTGTCTGGTGAAGGGAAGCCCTCTGTGTGTTCGCTGGCGTGCACAGTATTGCATTTGCATGCGGTCTATCAGAATGACATACACAAATGTTGAGCCTACTGAATAGGTGACATACAGGTGAAATAAATCCGTTGCTGAGAAGTATGTGTCCAACACACATTCAGGGATGGACTATACTGTAGTCGAGGAAGACCACGGTATACAATCTTGACTTGGGAACACGAATAGGGTGTGCAGGTCAGCCAGCTGTAAAGTGTGGACGCCTCTGTCCTAGTGAAATTACCAACAGACCATAAACACGTCATCAAGCTGCTAGACTTTGTAAACAGCGATAGGAAAGCCTGGCTAATAACCCACAAATTACATTGTCAAGGATCACATTATCCCTCTGATTTCAGAAATTACTGAATGAAAGCATGTATTTACATCAAGAGCCAGTGTAAAATGGCAATGAAATATGCTGGTTTACACCACAGGAGCCATGGGAAATATACTTAGGGACTAAATTATTTTAAAATACCTAAGTGTATTTCTAATATACTGTAATTTGCATATACTACAACAGATGTCCTGTGAAGATTTAATTTCTTTTTCTGATGGTCAAAAATATTTTATATTCATATTGAAGTCAAATTAAGGGGAAATCATGCTTGACCAATCTAATAGCCTTCTGTGCTGGCATGACCAACTGGGTAGATAAGGGAAGAGTAGTGAATGTTGTCTATCTTGACTTCAGCAAGGCTTTCAGCACTGTCTCCCATAACATCCTCCTAGGGAAGCTCAGGAAGTGTGGACTGGATGAGTGGACAGTGAGGTGGATTGAGAACTGGCTGAATGGCAGAGCTCAGAGGATCAGCGACGCAGAGTCTAGTTGGAGGCCTGTAGCTAGTGGTGCTCCCCAGGGGCCAGTGCTGTGCCCAGTCTTGTTCATCTTCTTCACCAATGACCTGGATGAAGGGACAGATGTACCCAGAGCAAGTTTGCTGATGACACAAAACTAGGAGGAGTAGCGGATACACTGGGAGGCTGTGCTGCCATCCAGTGAGACCTGGACAGGCTGGAATGTTGGGCAGAGAGGAACCTCATGAAGTTCAAGAAGGGCAAGTGCAAGGTCCTGCACCTGGGGAGGAACAACCCCATGCACCAGTAAGGGTTCGGGGCGGACCTGCTGGTGAGCAGCTCTGCAGAGAGGGAGCTGGGAGTGCTGGGGGACAACAAGTTGACCATGAGCCAGCAGTGTGCCCTGGCTGCCAAGAAGGCCAATGGCATTCAGGGATGCATCAAGAGGAGTGTGGCCAGCAGGTGGAGGGAGGTTCTCCTCCCCCTCTACTCTGCCCTAGTGAGGCCCCATCTGGAGTACCGTGTCCAGTTCTGGGCTCCCCAGTTCAAGAAAGATCAGGAGCTACTGGAGAGAGTCCAGCGGAGGGCTACGAGGATGATGAGGGGACTGGAGCATCTTTCCTACAAGGAAAGGCTGAGGGAACTGGGCTTGTTCAGCCTGAAGAAGAGAAGGCTGAGAAGTGACCTCATAAATGCTTAAAAATATCTGAAGGGTAGGTGTCAAAAGGATGGCTCGAAACTCTTCAGTGGTGCCCAGCAACAGGACAAGGGGCAATGGGCACAAACTGAAGCACAGGAAGTTCTAGCTGAAGATGAGGAAGAACTTCTTCCCTCTGAGGGTGACGGAGCACTGAAACAGGCTGCCCAGGGAGGCTGTGGAGTCTCCTTCTCTAGAGGTATTCAAGATCCACCTGGACGAGGTCCTATGCAGCCTGCTGTAGGTGACCCTGCTTTGGCAGGGGGGTTGGACTAGATGACCCACAGAGGTCCCTTCCAACCCCAACCATTCTGTGATTCTGTTTAATGTCTAATTTTTTATAAATATATGTGTATATATTGATGTAAATATATGTATTGTATATTAAGTATATTTTCTGTACATATTAGGTGTGTCATTCATACATATATGCATGTATTTAGACCTTTTTCAGTGAATTGATCATCCTGAGGCTATACCAAGCATTTGCTTTTTAGACAGCACCTCTAACTGGCATTATCTGGGACTTCGCTTAAAGCAGATTATACTGAGTATGACTAAGCATATAGCCCCCATTTAGCTTTCACAAGTCATTCTTTTGCAGACAAGGTGCTTACATGCACTCTTGACTTTAACCACATGTGTAAATCTCCCGTAAGCATGAGCTTAAAGTGCTTTCCTGAGTCTTAGCCTATGTGTTACGCTCCCTGCATACTATAGCATCTCAGAGAGATTTATAAAGGTAGAGCTCCAATTCTTCCACTTCTGTTAGTGTCTGGTGGAACTATGCTGGCGTTCACCATTTGGAGAAGTGACCACAATAATTTTTTTTATTTTAGAGTATTTTGAGCATTAGTAAGATGCAAGCACCTTAAAGAGACAACCTGCAAACCATGCGTGAAATTCAAGTCAGCTCTTGATGAGGGAGAGCCAACTCTGCTTTCCCATGTGGAGATTACAATCTACTCTTTACTGTATGCAATTTTAATTTTTTTTTCTGCTAGATTAGTTAAACAGGAATTGGAAACTCCAGACTAAAGTTTGCTGTCAGCCTGGGCAATAGAATTGCACTGAGGAAACTGAATTGGTCTCATCTACCTCTGTGATTATTATTCACACAGATGAATTTTTTTAGCTGTAGGCACTATATGCATAATAGGTGATGAAATCTTGAATTTACATGTGCGTGTGCACATATACAGCACACAGACATGGAAGACTCAGACACAGATACGCACACACACGTTTCAATTCTTAGTACTGCAGAAGTGATTGTTGAATTCTTAATACTACCTTTTCCAGGCCCAAAGGGTCTGGCAGCACAAACCCATAGGTATTTTCCATGAAGATGTCTAGATCACTGTAGAATGATACCGGTGTGTTCTGTTCCTCTTTTCCTCAGCTTTACATGCCATACTTTCCCTGAGGATTCTTGAAGCTGTGAGCAGTTTTCTTATTGTAAAACCTTTCCTCTTTGTTTGTCATTTGTGTACTTCTTTTGTGTACCTTACTTTGTGAATCCTCTTTCAAGAAACTTGGTGTATTTTTTCTTTCTGGCTTTTCTTCTGTCTTTATTAAGCTTGGTATGCTGTTTGTTTCTTTAAAAGCGTGGGTTGAAAAAAATGTTGGGTTTGGTTCTCTTGCCCAGTTGATCTTAGTGCTTTATGCCACCAAATAATTCCAAGGATTATTTTACACGTTTACAGATTCTTTAGAACCTGCTCACAGCTCTTTTGTTGTACACAAAGTCTCTCTTGACTGCAGAGGAGGCAGAAGATCCAACCTTGATCTAAGCAATGTCTTTTTCAGGGATTTTAGAACCGAAGTTCACAAGTCTTATTTTTGCCCAGTAAGACCAGCGGTAGCGGGACATCTAGGCTCAGCTAGGCATATAGAAGTTTGGCTTGTGTGTGGTTACTAATAACATATGTCACAGTTTAGAAACTCCACATTTAGAAAGTATGCGTTGCAGCAAAGATTTCCAAGTATGTGATGAAAAGGTTCATAGCTGCTGGAAGAGAGTGGGATGGCATGGAGCGGTGCCGTCACTGGAGCATTTCTTTGGGTTCATTGAGTTTGGCTCAGTCAGAGGAAGGAAGAAAATCAATTGGTGTCATGGCACAAGAGTTCAGCCTGTTCCTGCTTTTGGACCCTATTGCCCTATTCTTACTCACATGGCATAATACTTGACTAGAATAGCCCCACCGGGAAGCCTAAGAACTATTTGGACATTAAATTGTTATCCTACTTGGATGAAGACTCAGTCTAGCCCACGGGGTTTTATAGCTTCCTTCTCAGATCTAGTATGCTTTCCTGTTTGTCTTCATTCATACCAGGCTCAGTAGGTGACCTTTTCTGCAGCCAATTTTCACATCTGTTTCTAAGCAATTCAGTCCTTGACATACTAGTTTAGATATTCAGTGAAGAAACTGTCTGCCATAGCAGGGGATAGACCTGGCTAAATGAAAAGTTAACAATCGCAACAAAACCCAAAGCACCTGAATGAATGGTCACCATCTGATCTGGAATTTGGACAAAAGAGGTATTGTAAGGAATCTGAGAAATGCTGTGAAGATACAGGGACCACTCCCTCTCAGTGACCGTCTGGGGAGTGAGAGCTATGCTCTCAGTTACCGTGCAGTCCTACAAGCCCTCCTCAATTTTCTCTTGTTGTTGGATGCACAGATAACGAAGAGTCCTAAAGGAGTGTTTTTCCATCTGTGTCTAAGCAGATGTTTAAAAACAGCTGGGTAATCGAGGAGTTTCTGAAGACCAAATTTGCAAACCAGGATCTTTGCTCTTTAAACAAATAGAATATATTCTTTGAGTAGCTTTGTGTATCTTGCTGTGGCACTGCATGAGTTGAAAAGGCTACAATAATGCAAGCTTCTGGTAGTAGATCATGCTCCAGTAATCTGCTTCATTGCTATGGAACCCTTAAATCCTTCGGTTAGGTTTAAGAGTTAGCTATTCAACTCCCATGACCTGAAATTTCCTCTATCTCTGTCTAGCGATGACTGTCCTTGATGACTCTTCTTCCTGTACTGTTAAGATATCACCTCTAAGTGGAAGCCTGTGATGGAGATAGGTGTCTGTGGAGGCCCAGAGAGCTCAACATCTCCAGGGTGATATATGCAAGTTTACTTCACTGGTTTTCCTTGTCCCCAATTATAGTAAAAATTTCAAAGATGTCCGCAGGGGAAAGAAACTGAAAAATAGTATTTGGAAGGTGATTAAGAGGAAGGAATCTGTGACCCAAACCAAGAAACGAGAAGAGCTTAAGGTGACTGTAGAGGTGGAAGGAGAAATAGATAACTGACAGGTGGTGCTTTTCTGTTTTCTCTCTTTATTGAGAATATTGCTTTCTACTGTAGTGATCACTTCTGCACTGGGTGGGTTAGGTAAAAGTTCTGATCTTTGTGTTCCTGCACCACTTCTGTCACAGCAAGACGTGAGCAGACAGTTCAACATGAATCAGATTTTTGTCTGCATGTTTTGTGGGTAAGTCAAAACAAAAAGATAAAAATAGGCAGAAAAATCAGAACTGTTTTCTCAGCACAATGAAAACTACAAAAGGGAAGGAAATAATATTTTATTCCATTTGAAATGTTTTCATTCAAAGTGTTCATATTTAGACTGTTTTCTTTAGAGCGGTATTTGAATGAAAATATATTTCATTTTAAATTGAAGCATTTCTTTAAAAAGGCAAAATCAGATGTTTTACTAGATCTAAGATTTCATTACTATTTTGTCACAAAACATATTTATGAATTTCATCTGATATCTCCAGGAGTTTCTCCAAAATGTTTTTTTTTTTTTTTTGGTATGTTTACTGGTTCTACATTTAAATGTGCCTAGTTTTCATCTTCAGCCATTAACATAGCTCTGATTCTTGTTCTTTTGCAATAGTGCTTTTCAGAAGACAACCTTCCTCTGTATACAAGAATTCAGTAAACTATTGCTGGGTCATTAAAAAGAACTGTTAAATTTTCTTAAACCTGCATTGTGAATCTGAGCCCCTAGGCCCACTGAAATAATTGCAATAGTCTAATCTTTCACGTTTAGGTAGTCTCTTTCATCTGAGGACCTCAAGATGTTTTACCTAAAATAATGAATGTACATTGGAATTCTTGCCAAAGGCAAAAATGAAAGAGAAAAATGTACCGCCTCCCGCTTTCCTGCCATGGCTATGAAAATTTGCTGGGGTTTTATTGTTATTTTGTTGATTTTTTTTTCATTGTGGGGTGTCTTTTTTTGAAACCAGAATACCACAGCCCTGTGAAATTCTAATTTTTCTTGTGGGAACTTGACCTTAAGTAGCAGGGCTGACTTTCCTCATCTCATGGGTCAAAGCCAGTCCATGAGGGATGCCAGGATACCAACTGATTACTGGGACAGAAATGTAAAGTGAAGTCCTAGTAACCCTTTTTTAGAATAGTCTTAAAAGAATAATAAAGGGAGACTTTTTTTTTTTTTTAATTTGTGGCAACAGTTGAGCAAACACGACTGGAGAGTAAGGTGCCACTTCTGCCGTGAAGAGGTGAGGTTGTTTCAGCTAGTAAAGCCTATTTACTTGACTGCACGTACACGTAGGCCCTTCAGTCCAAGCCAACTGAACATATTTCCAGATAAAAGACCTTTCTTAATACCTGCATTTGAACCCAAACTACCTGAGCTTCACCAGTACTGCATGAATAATATGTGGAACTTGAATCAGAGAGAACATGCATATGTTCAGGAATTGTGCCAGTTCAGAGTTCTGCATCCCCTTTCTTCATCATGTCCCTCAGAGCGCTTTGATTTGCCACAATGTAATTTGATTTTCCCTGTATTATTGTTACTCTAAGAAAAAAACACACAATGCCAGTTCATGGAACAAACCCAACATATCAGTCAAAGCTTCTGTTTAAATGTTAGTATCAAACTTGAACTAATCTATCCGTACATTTCTTTGCAGATTATGCTGACGTTTTCAGCAGTGTTTGGCGTGATTGTATACCGAATCGCAACAGCAGCGGCTTTATCATTCAGCACAAATGAGACAACCAGGTCAAATGTTCGAGTGACTGTGACCGCAACTGCTGTCATCATTAACCTCGTTGTGATACTTATACTTGATGAAATTTATGGAGCTGTTGCCAAATGGCTGACAGAAATTGGTAAAACTATCTCACCACTTTCCTCATTAGTGTATTACATGTGTTAATACGAGGGCGTGCAAGGAGGTTCTAATAGGAATGTTTCCCACTGAAGAGTGACAGTGAAAATAATCAGGGCTATGGGGTAAGATGCTCAGACCTGCCTCTGTGAACTAGAGGTCTAAGCTGCAACATGCAGTGTGCCACTAATAGGACTAATTAGCCTGGCCAGAATGCCCAGGCTAATCAGCTGCTATTCCTGCATTGCACTGGCTCTATGCCAAGACCCACTTATCTAGAGCTGGTTGAGAATTTTTGACCTGGTATGTATTTTGATATACATCTTTTCCTTTAGGAGCTTGGTTTTAATCACTGGGATGTTTTGAAGATGTTGCTGGCTCTGGCAAAGCTACACTGGCAAATACTTGCCATGTTTTTTTACTAGTGTAATTTTTAATAGGTCCTTGCCACTCAGAGGATTTTTTTTGCCATTATAGGGGCATGTCTGGGCTGGACTTTTTTATAATAGTATCTATTTCAGTTAGGGGTTGGAATTTTTTTTTTTTTTAAATGTTATATTGTTACAAGCCTGGCAATGTATTTAAATCTTTTAAAGGTGAGTCATTCCTCACTGCTATAGGGGTTTAGGCTAGAGGTCTTTTTTCTTACATACATTAGGCCAAAGATGTTTACTGATAGGGCCCTAACATGAGATTCTTATAGCTGTCATTAAGTATTGTTTCCCACATTTTAATACATCACCTCTAATCCTAGATGACTCAAAGTCTAGGAACATGAAGTCAATTATTCAAAACACTGAAAATCAATTAACAACCACAGATGCATTTAATTGTAACAAATGCTCTACTGGTCAGTTTTGGGCACCTAGATTAGGCATCCAAATTAGAAACTTTTTGACAATTGGAGCCTAACTCAGTCATTTGAAATTGCGGATTGTTTCCCTGTAAAACCTACAGTGAAGTGAAGCTGGCTGGAACTAGTAGACTTCAGATTAAAACCTTAGGAACTCTTAAGAGTTGTGTTTCTAATTCTCACTTTCTCAAGACACTTTCAAAGTTACAAGTGAAAACATCTCTTTTAGTCCTATTTTTTGAAGAACACCATAAACTAAAGTTTTATAGCTGTCAAAATAGAGGTTCAATACTGATTTTTTTAAATATGGTCCTGTGGTTTTACCAGTAAGGACAGCCTCATGGTTTAGATTAAATTTCTAAAGTATTTGAAAGAAATGAAGACAAAGCAATTTATTTTCACAGAATGCCACCTTATGAAGTGAATTCGTTTGTTTATTTCTATTTTGCATCAGGGTTTGGGCAGAATATAGCAGGGTTACACAAATGAACTCTGTCCTACTGGCATAAAGAATCTCAGGCTTACTGTCCAGGCCAGAACTGTACCCAGATTTTCAGCTTTCATATAACCAACAGGCTGCTAAATGTGTGTGACCTGATCAGTTCTGTCCACTGCACCTGCCCAGGTAAGAAAGGGCACAACTATTAAGGCATGACACTACTGTGTGGAAAGAGTAGGAAGAGATGAATGTGAGGCTTCTCCTCTCTGTGAATTTGTAGGCAAAAGTTGGGAAGTGCAATTCACTGCCGTTGCCTTTCTGGGGCAAGCGTGGAAGGAAAATGTCTCTCTTTGAAACGTGCACCACTCCGAATTGTGAAAGAAATAAGAATTTCTTATTGCTGATTATTGTCCCTCTGTCACTTTGCAGTTAATTCTAATCTGGCTATCTTTATTTAAGCAACATTCCTAATTAGCCACCAGATGTTTTGTATAAGAAGGATCCAGTCTGAGTAATCACTAGTGCTACAAATTACATGAGTTAGAATGTTCATTCAAGCATCTTTCTTCAGTGCTAGGTTCAGATGCCAAATGTAATCAAAATGTTAAAAAAAAATTACAGTTCACTCATACTGATAAACGCTCCTTACCTTATGAACTTTCATTTTGCTGAGCAGAGCAAAAAGTACTTGATTCCCTTTTCACACTGCAGTTAATTGACAAGCTGAGGAATCGACTTGTTGGGCTGGAGGAGCAGCTCTAGACAGCGTAGGTTTCTATTCCAACCCCAAGAACACTTCGGTCTTTGTCCAAGTGAGAAATGACATCTGTAAATACAAGAATAGTACCACTGACAGCAATGGCATTCATGGTAGAACCAAAGTAACTGATCTGCCTCAAATACCTGCTGAACCAGTGCTTGGGGGCAGAAAAGTAATAGTTTTGTAGTAATCAATAGAGAGCTTGTACAGGATGCACTAGGAATCCATGCACCTCTTTGGACCCAGCAAAGCAGGGCACTGATGCAAACCAGACCAGCAAAAGTGCTGGTTATATCCTGCTATTCTCAGGTTGAATAGGTCATCTTCAGTTATCAGGTGGTGTCAGACTTGACTTACAACTCATAAGCTCACTTGTAACTTCACTCGGGGCAAGGAAGAATCAGTCAAATTGGCACGAAATCAAAACTGCTTGTGTTTGTGCCTTATAAAAGCAGCAACTCCTTCAGTGAGCTAAGGCCCATGCCACAGATATCTCGGTTTATTATCTACCTGGAAAGTTTCAGCTGCCCAATTTTGGTGTAACATGCTGCACAACCAGGCACGTATTATGAGTGTATCATTCTTTAGGGGAAAGTTTTCACTCTTACTAATGCATCTATTCTGGCTGGATGTATTTCTTGTGTAGCAGACTCCACTAGCTAAAGGACAAATTTTATGCATGCCTCTGTTGGTACGGTATAGTATATCTGAGCGTGGAGAGGGAGTGAAGTGCTAAGTGAGTCTCTGGAACCATATATGGTGTGCAAATTTTCATCCAGAGGCTGAGCTCATCTTTGTGGGTGTTCTCCATAAGGCAAAGGCTAGGATTTTTCTCCCTCAAATTAGAAGCTGCACTGCTGTTATTTGATATTCCTGTTGCCCTGAGCTGTTGTCCTGAGGATCTATTCAGCACATGGGGTCATCTACAAATTGTTTAAATCCTTTGAAGACTTAATTAAGCTTTCTGTATGTATAGGTGAATGAAGGCTTAGTGCTCATCAGACTGTGTGTTGACTTTTTATGAAAATATGATTGAAAGTATCACAAATAAATCTGGGCAGTGGGGACTCATTAGAGTTTTGCTATTCCTTTACTGCTCAAATAAACATCTTTTTTAAGAAAAAAACCCCAAAGCAACCAAAACGCCCAAACTGTGTCTCAAAACAAAAATCTACAATACAGCAGTATTTTTAATTAAGTCCTTCAAGCCAGAGCTCTGGATCTACCTTATTTCACACTTCCGTTGTGCTACACAAGTTCAGTCAAGAACATACAACAATAAAATTATCTGCTCTCACATTTGTTGACAGCTCAGGATAAGCATGGCAATACATGAGTTTAACACACATAGAATCTTTAGAAGAATATCCTACTGTCAATTTGAAATGCCTCTGTCTTATACCTGTGTGTTCTATTGCTAGAAAATTTCCATGGAAATTGGAAATAAATCTAGGGACAGAGCAATGAATACCGAAAAGCTTTAAGACACGTTTTTACAAGTTATCTAAAGAAGTCTAGAAATTTAGAATATATATAGTGAATGGAAAAGCATTAGCAAAAATGTGCAGTTATTTTCCATGGCAATTAATAATTCACTTAATGCCTTATTCAGAAAGGTACTTAGTCTGTATTTAGCGTTAAGCACATTAACAATCTCATTACAGAAAAAACACTTCTGCACACAAAGTTAAGAAGGCTTTTAAGGTGTTTTTTTCTGGATGAAAGTCTTTGTACTTTGCTTTCATCATTCTTTAATTTAGAATATTAATGCTTCATTATTTCAGTTGTGTAACTGATATACTTCTGTATGTCAACATACATATGTTCATAGACATTAAACTCTTTTATGCTGCTTTAGATTTGTGCAACTGATTATCAAGATTCATTTATTTTTTTCTTCAAACTCCAAATAGCTAGTAGGAGAACCATGTAAATATCTAGCAACTGTTTCTATCTATTATTATTATTAATAACAGTATATACATATGTTAATAAAATATATTTAATGATATTATATGTTTAATAGTATAATACATGTCAAAGTAAATAACAGAGGAGGTCTGTGCTAAGACTTCACAGATGTGGCCTGAAGCAGGGGAAGGTGATGTGGTCTGCCTAGGTCTCTCAGCAAGACAATGAAAGAGAATGGAAAAGTGAGGTATTCTCATGTCCAGGCCGGGTGTCAAGATCTGTCGGAATTTTTGCCACCAGGGCATTGGATCGACAGCCAAGAGCAACTTGGGATAAGCTGTCAGAGGTCTGTCAGAGAATCAAGTTCCTTATGTTGTCATTGCTAGTGTTTCTATCAAAGAAACTTCAGTTTTCATCTGGAAATTTGGAAGGACTCTCTGGAAATCAGGAGTCAGTGGCAGAGCTAGTGTGGATTGGTACAATTTAAAAGTACAAAAGAAAAAACAGTATGAGGCCAAAGTTTGCAGTCTGGTTGTGTATCTGTGGATACCAGGGAAATTTACATATTTAGTAGCTGATTTCTCTGTTTGTCTTTTTTTTTTTTTTTCCCCTCAGAGGTACCAAAAACAGAGAAAACCTTTGAGGAGAGACTGATTTTGAAGGCATTCCTGCTGAAGTTTGTGAATTCGTATGCATCAATTTTTTATGTTGCCTTTTTTAAAGGAAGGTAGGATAAATGTCCTTTACATATAGATATTTATGTATATAGATATTTATGTGTGTATATATATGCCTATATTAGTGAATCTGAGTTTAAAAATGACACAAAGGGCTACCTAACTGAGCCTGGAACTGGCCACGTTCACCAGCTATGAAAAAACAACATAAACAGGATTGTCTAAAGCTTTATCTTGAATGTCAGGGCACATTGTTGAGCACTATCCTGTCTCTCTTCTAAGTAGACTACTATTCTGAAATGCAACCATTTTAATTTTCTTTCTAAAATAAGAATAATCCACACCTCAGAAAATAATTCCTTTTAGTTAAAAAAGGGTTTTGCATTTATGAGTGAATGGTAGCGCTTACAGATCTCAACTATCCACATTTTAGCAAGTTTTTCATGAAGCATCATTTAGCAAAGAAAGATTTTTGTGTTTTGTTTAAAATTATGGAACTACTTTCTCAATGTTTTTCACTATTCTTCCATATCAAGTTAAATTAAGAAATAGTTACAGTCAACTGTAGTTACATGTTTTGGCAAATGAACTGATTGATTAAAAAGCTAATTCAGCTGTCCTGCTAAATAAGTGTGACTTCCTATGGGTTCAGAATCATTGTCTTTTGGGACTCAGTCATCCACGTTATGACACATGCTTTTGAATGGGAAGCTTAAAATGACTGTTTGCTCAGACTTTGGCAAAAAAGTTTAAAACATCCTCTGGATTCTGTTTAGAACCATTTTTCTGTTCCTTTTGGGGGCTGTAGAGTTTGTTAATCTGTAGTCTTCACTCATCCTATTCAGCATCACTGATTTAAGAATTAATGATACATTTTACCAACAGCTGTAAATATAGTAAGACATTAATTAAAAATATCACCCATATCTTTCTATTTTAAACATTTTTTTGTGTTGTATGGTTATCATACATTCAATCTTACTGTATCACCCTGTGTAGCTGGAAGAGCCTTGACTATGTATAGATGTGTAAAGAACTCCATTCAGGGCATTACTCAGATGCAAGAGAGTGTGAGTTAGGATACGTGTCCCCCATTTTGTTTATGATCTCTAATCAAGAGAGGGAGATTATTACTCTTTTTTAGCACAGAAAAATATTTTACTAAAATTATTTCATCAAGATGTAGTAGAATATAGAGGTCTACCACTTTGAAATAATTTCAAATAATCAAAGTTGAATAGATGTCTAGTCTTTTAACATTGATGTTGAACTAGCTAGTTCTGAAATAATTTAGCTAATATGAATGAACAGTTATGTTGTTAAAGTTCACTTTTTTCCTATTTTTATTTTATTTCATATATTGTTATTGCTTTCAGATTTGTTGGCCGTCCTGGTCGTTACGTATATGTGTTTGGTAGTTATCGAATGGAAGAGGTAAGTACACATGAAATTAAAATAAAAAAATCCTTAACAAAAAAATGTGTACAGTGTATTTCAGCAGAGTCTAGACAATAAGGAAAAAATAGAAAACATGTTAAAACAACATATTAAATCTTCAATATAAATAGACAAACCCTAAATTTTCCATCTCAGGCATCTGTAAATTCTTTCCTTCTGAAATTTTGAGTGATTCACAGTCTTAGATGAAGCTTCACCATTTACAATTGGGCGCTAAGGCACAAACATTACATGATTTGACTGAGGCCCTTGGGAAACCTATGGCAGAGCCAGAACTTGAATCTGGCTTCTCATTCTGCAGGTCACTGGAAGCCTAGCAATTTTAATAGCCTTAAAAGCTATAGCCATTTTGTGCTAAACCTGTAGACAGTTTTTTTTTTTCCCAAATTCTTTTTAACTGCTGTGGGTATTCCCTTGAAAATCGATAGATGTCCTCAAGGTTTTACAATAAAGCTTATGCATGTCTTTGCAAGATTGAAGACTTTCTTCCCCATTGGGAGACATCAGGTTGGAAGAGTATCGGTGATACTGCATTATGTTTATTACATTGATTATATAGTAAATATTTTAAAAGGAAATATAGTAGCCCCAGGGCACAGTAAGTTATTTCAGAGCTCTACATATTTTTCATAATGCAGTTTTATGACTGGAGATGAAATACCTTGTTAAACATAGAATTGCAGTGATTGACGAGCTCTGTTCTCCCACGCAAATTGGTGGCAGGGGTGATGGGCACATATAGACATTGATAGCTCTCCCAAGTGGGTACTTTTAAATTAATTCTCTTACTCCCTTCACACTCTGTGATTTCATTTAATTACAGTGTGCTCCAGGAGGCTGTTTGATGGAACTCTGTATTCAGCTGAGCATCATTATGCTTGGAAAACAACTGATTCAAAACAATCTGTTTGAAATTGGAATCCCGTATGTATCCCAGCCTTCTCCATTACCATGCTTTATTCCTATGACACAATAAATTAAAGTCTTGATCCTTTTTCAGCTGAATGGGACTTTTGCCACTGCCTTCAGTGGGTTCTAATTGAATGTGATGATAAATCACATTTTTGGTTGTGATGAAATGATCTGGCTATATTTTATGTTGAATAATTGGCTATATCTGCAGTAAATGGCTTAAAGCAAGTGATTGAATATATTAAATAATTGATCTAAATTAATTTTAGAAACCTGGGAAAACAGGCGAGGTGTGATAGATCTCTTGGGAAGTTTTAGAGAAGCTTTCAGCGCCGCAGTATTGAATACAAATTAGTATGAAGTGGAGAAGAGATGGCGTGGAGAAAAGCAATATCTCGTAAAAGATGTTAAAATGTATTACTTGATCTATGACTATTTTACTGGTGTGCAGAAGAAGTCCACACTCTTATAAGGTGCCTGTGTGATGCAGGAGCTGGAGTATGGGAGAAATGCTGACATGCTGCTCAGCGGCTGTCTACCACAGGATGCTTAGTGCATAGTGTCCTCTGCTCCAAATACAGCAAGAAAGATGTTTTGGTCTGTCTGCAGTGTCAAGGGGATCTTCAGGCACTAAAATCCATTGAGAATCTCCTGCTTCTGCCTCCTGGGAGGTTTGCTCTTGTTTCTGTTAACAGAATCATCCTCATTGGTGGCAGTGGCCTGTGGAAAGTCGTATTAGATGAAGTCTGGCTTAGACACAAGCCCCAACTCCACTGAAGTTAGTCAGAATCTTTCAGCTCTGATGTCAGTAGCTTTTGGATCACATTCCTAGGAAAGGCCTTGAAGATGCTAATTAGAAACCAAGATGAGTGATGCTTAAAAGATGATGAAATATTTTTAAAATGAATTCTTTCCTCCCTTCCTAGCAAGAACGTTTTTTGGGAGTATTTAAAATAGAGAGAAAAAAAACTTCCCAAACAAATCAAATGTAGGTTATGGATGGTTTCATTATTCTTGTGTCAAAGTTCAATAGGGAGGCCTGTTTTCTGTCTACATCTCTCTGAGTTTACAGTTTATTTTGAGAAAAGGGCGGTAAATCATTCCCAAAATATCTGGTATGTTGAAGGCTTAAAGCTTTCTCATTGTAAACCTGGTGTGATTTTTTTTCCCATCTTCCAAAAACTCACTGCTACTGGACTTTTTTGACGGGGATTTTATGATGTTAGAAATACTGTATTTATTATTTTTGACTCACGAAAGCAGAGGCTGATCCAGTCCAAACAGAAAATTCCTGTCAAATAATTTCTCAATTCCCTCACAACAAGTCTTGGTACAAGAATGTGACAAATTCATCCCATTTTTCTCCCTCATTTCTGCTCCCCCACCCTTCTACTAACAATTTATAGTGGCCTCAATTTTTAAAAATTAATAACTGTTTTAAAATAAACATACATTCATCCTCTCTTTCCCAGAGAAAGACCTCATTTGAGTCACAATGCTATCTTGTCATCCTGAAATAAGCACGTCTGGTTTTCCTTTGCTTGTCTGCATTCTCAAGAAAATTACGTGTATATCTGTAGGGCTCGGCCCTTCTCACCGGACCAGTTTGCACCAGCAGAAGCTGAGTGCTTTAGTGAACACTCAGGTTAATTAAATCAGAGTTAGCCTTCTGTTTCTGCATGGACCACTCGTCTGATTTGGACTAGATCCGTAATGGTGTTCTATTTTACCTCATCTGCCCCACATACACAGGCACACTGACACACTTTAAGCACCGATCAACCAGATTTTCAGAGGACTGTGCATAGGTCTGCTGGACACATATAAATCCAGACCAAAAGGGACTCCAAACACGCATGTGTTGCACAAGTAGTAGTGCTGGCATGTCTGTGTTGCACATGTAATCTACATCTATACATGCTGTTGTTAGGAGATGTGACAGATGTAAAGACAAATATAGCCTCACTCTCTGGCCTCCAGCCTTCTCGTCTGGCTTTCTGCTCTATCCTATGCTCTCTGTTCTGATACCTGTTTTCCTTGGTAATCTCTTACAGTCAGCTCATCTCTGTTAGATCATCCTTTTTCTACCAAAATGTTTTTTTATTTTCCTTCCCAGGTTTTCATCAGGCCATTGTTCTATTTTCCAGTGTCTACTTTTGCATGGGCAATGCACTCTGATGAACAGTCTTCCTATGACAATCTTTTCTATTTCCAGTTTCAGCAGCTGCATTTTTTTTCCCCTTGCCTTGTACCTCTTTGGAGGGAATGAGAATCAGAGTGAATAACACAGATTTTTCCATTTGTTCCCTGTATTTTCAGTGAGAGCAGAGTACAGGTGCTGCAATCGATCTTACCCATGTGGAGAGGCAGAAGGGACTATCATAAATACTGGTTTATTCTTCAGAATCTGGAAGTGTCCTCTGTAGGTCTCTAACATGGAAGTGTCTCTCTGCTAAATGATATGATAACCCAGATCAAAAGAGTTTTCTTCCTTCTTGAAATCTCAGGATTTCAGGATTATTTTCAGAAAACCTTTTGACTTCATTCACCACAAAACCCAAGTCATTTTGGTTGCTTTGCAGAAGATCACGCAATCTCACTCCCATTTGTTGTCTCTTTCCACCAAAAATGCTACTAAATAGATGATAAATTGACTTTATAAGCAACAGCCATCCATTATGTCTCTAGTGCCTCGAATGTTGCCACAATTGGGAACCATCATGCAATGTTTTCATTCTGACTTATCCACGGTCACTGTTGGCTGAAGAGTTATGGAGTTAAACTTCAGATGGCCGCCTTGCATTGTCTGGGGTCATTGGGACACATCCTTGCTTTTTACTTCAATGTTTTTGGAGAAACTGCTGCACAGCTATGACAGTTGTGACTTGCTGGTCTTCTAAACCTTTCTGTGATTTCTTTTTCAATTTCTGCACCCAAGGATATCAAAACAGATAGATAAATGCAACAACATTTGAATTATGGAAAAGTAAGCCTTCCTGGATTGAAATGTGTGTTCTGTGGGCCTGGAATTCACAAGTTTAACAGATGTAAATATGCCACAGTTCACTCAGAAGTGCTACATACCATAATTATTTTACTGTTGCCACAGTAAATGACCCTAAAAGGCTGTAGGGCTTGAGAGCCTTAACTTAGAGTTCCTTGAAGACTCCTTTTCCTCAGTTCTGTTTTTCTGAACTTACTGAAAAAAATCCATGTGGTTATTTTATTACTCTGTCTTTGACCTTGGTGATAAACCCTTAGGGTGAAATCCTGACGCTATTAAAGTCAATGGCAAAATTCCTATTGACTTTAGTGGTGCCATGATTTTGGCTTTTTTATTCAATATCAGTTTCCATCAATAACTTCAAAATGTACTTAACTATGCTGGATGAGAATAACAAGAGTTAATAAAATCAGTTTAAAGACAGCCTTTCATAGCTATTATCTTCTATGTTGCTCTTCACCTTTAACAACCTATTCTTAATTAAAGAGGTATTTTTTTGTGGTTGTTTTTTTCTTTCCTGTGTTTGGTTGGTGTGTTCTTCTGTTTCAGAAATCAATAAATCCCAAACAGAACTGAAACTCCCATAGAATCCAGGAAGTCTGAGTGTGCCAAGGAAGTATGACTGTACCATAAATTTGTGAAACAGGATGAGAGATTAAAGTCCTTTAATTCTACCCCTGCCTCCTTTTTGTACCCTCTACCTGTGAATAAGAGATGTCTCCTTATGTTAGAAGACTATAGGAATAAGACTGAAGAAAAGCATGGACTTTCAGTGCTCCTTCACCAAAGCAGCAAACAAAATTACAGGCAAGGACATAAAAGTTTGAGCTTTTTGCCTAGACACAAGTGCTCCAACTACTCAATGTAGCAGTCTTCTCTGTTTAGCTTTTTTCCTGTACCCTTTATTATAATGCTACTAAGGAAAAAGCATTAACTGGAAAGATAGCCTTAAAAACCACCTGATATAAATAAACATTCATCCCTGGCGGTTGGATTCTAGGGGTTTTCTGTGTTTTCCATTTTCATCTTTGTTCTAGCAAGTATTGCCTTGGAATACTTCAAATCCACTTCTTGGTGACTGTCACAGGTGACCTGCCTTTGCAGTACCCAAGCTTTTGTTAAATGAGAGTCTTGAGAAATTGGTAAACGGACCCTCAGTTCCAATCTTTCTGGCATGCTCTAGTGGAGATACATCGTGAGGACTGCACAGCCACAGAAGACACAAGGACTTACACCAACAAAATTGTATTCCTGCATCTGTCCGATTGCAACCTGCTTCTCCAGCCTCTAGAAGTTTCACTCTAGAAATCACTCTTGGTCGA